>WNGI01000806.1_pt1 | contig 24545 bp, 18 predicted proteins | sample 5400621 | NCBI WGS metagenome assembly WNGI01 (sample SAMN13153374, study PRJNA577476) | soil metagenome | isolation source: 20 cm soil or saprolite under Garry oak tree replicate 1 | place: USA:California | collected 2016-06-15 | reverse complement strand
TAGCATTGACGGTGTTTTTCGCACTTCTCTTCCGGTCGGAACGACGCCGGTTCGCGTTTCGCGACAAGTCAAAATGTGTAGTTACTAAATTGAGTGGACTCCTCCTCGCTCCTGCTTTGCTGTAGTAACCGCGTCCATAGCCATAGTGGCTAAGAAGAAAACGGACACTACCCCTTGACATGGACCTCCCAGCTGTTGTATTTACTAACACATGGCGTCGCTCACCGCCAAGGTCGTCCACGGCCACAAGTACTTCCAAATCATCACCTCCCGGCGCATCAACGGAAAACCCCGCCAAGTCGTCCTGGCCCACCTCGGCACCGCCGATACCCTCTTCGCCCGCCTCCAACAGAAGCAGGGCGAGCCCATCAAGGCGCGCGTCCAACCGTTCGGCTTCCTCGCCGCGGCCTGGGGCCTGGCACAAAAGCTTCAACTCGTCTCCCTCATCGACCGGCACGTTCCCAAACGTCAGCAAGGGGCCAGCGTCGGTCAATATCTCGTGCTGGCTGCGCTGAACCGCCTGACCAGCCCCAACAGCAAGGCCCGCATGGCCCAGTGGTATAGAAAGACTCCTCTGCAACGCTGGCTTCCTCTCTCCGCTAAGGGCTTGCCGCAAAATAACTTTTACTATTATGAGTGTAGTGATTGTCCGCTGCGCGGGAGAAGCGAGTAGTTCCACTCCGGGTTCTGCCGGTGCGGCTGAAGATTGAGTTCCTTCATCTGCTCGTTGCTGATCTTCACTCCAGTCTCATAGCGGCCCTTGTCCAGTACGGCTTGGATGCGCAGCCCCTGTTTTGTTTTCGTGGCGCTGATCATGTTCACCACAGTCTCGAAGCTGACCAGGGGCTCTCCTTTCCAGTTCATGCTGATGAAGGAAAACATCCGATGCTCGATCTTGTTCCACTTGCTCGTATTACGGGCCCGAGACCGTAGTACGAGTAATGTGGCGTGTATTGTTATGCAGAGTTGTGCAGGCGACCTGCCGCCTATCCCACTTCCTGTCTGAAAGATTCGCTGATTCTGTGGGCTGCACTACTCCACATAATCGTGACGGCTTTCTTGGGCCCAAATGCGCCGATGGGACAAGGACTTCGTGCTATCGGCCGAGCAGGGAGAAAAAGCAGCAGCACCATCAGCGGAAAGCGCCAACAACTCTATAGGCGCTGAATTCCTTCTCTGGTTGCACCAGGTTTAGTGGCGGTTTCAGAGAGAATGAACCCCTTTCATTCTTCTCTGGAGCGGCCCAATGAATCGCCGTTGCCTTTACTGCCGGCAGGTCTTTCAGCCCAACCGTTATCATCCTCAACAACGGGTTTGCAGCCAGCCTGCATGCCAGAGCCAACGCCGTTCCGATTATCATCGGCAGAAGATCGCTTTCGATCCGGTGTATCAGCAAGTCTGCTTGGACAGTCCGCGGAAGTGGCGCAAGACGCACCCGGACTATTGGAAGAAATATCGCCAGGACCACCCCCGGCAGGTGGAACGAAATCGCCGGAAACAGCGCTTGCGCAACCAAAAACGGCGGCTGTCAAATCTTGCAAACAACACCTTGGCTCCCTCCCAAATGCCTGGTGTTGAATCACTTATTTCTCCGATTTCTTGCAAACAACATCCTTTTGGTGTCGCTCCAGCAGCTGGGTTATAAGCTCGCTCATGCTGTCAGACTTCTTCCAGTCGCGCGCGCGGATCGAGGCGCTTCGGGATGGTCCTGCGGGGTCCCGGCTGGAAAGCTTTGCTCGAGCTTTATCGGAGGCGGGCTACGCCACGATTACTGCGCGCAGACATCTTCGAGCGGCGGAACACTTCGTCTATTGGGCCCATCGCCACGGCCTGCCAGTGTATAGGTGGAACGAGTCATTTCTTGCGCGATTCGACCGCCATTTGAGTCGATGCCACTGCCCACACTACAAGCATACGAAGCGGCTGGAAGTGGTCCATGGTGCGCGCCTGTTCCTCACCTACCCGCGAGATGACCGGATCATTACCTTGCGGGCGGCCAAGCCCCCGGCTCGCGATACCGCTCTGTTGTCGACGTTCTGTCAGTGGATGCGCCAGCAGCGGGGTACTTGTGATGTGACCCTCCACAACTACCGCATTTACATTCGCGAGTTGCTTCGGCGGCTTGGAGAGGAACCAAGCCGATTTGATGCACACCGATTGCGAGCGTTTGTTCTGGAGAAGAACCGTTCCTGCGGATGGGGGACGGCTCAAAATTGTGCCAACGCACTTCGCATGTTCCTGCGTTTCCTTATCGCCCAGGGCCAATGCTCTGTCGGGCTGGATGCCTCCATCCCCACGCTGGCTCATTGGCCTCTGGCTTCTCTCCCACGCTACCTTTCGCCAGAAGATGTGGAACGCCTGATTGCTTCCTGCGATCGAGCCTCAGCCCTGGGCCGGCGGGATCGGGCGATCTTGCTGCTGCTGGCCCGCTTGGGTCTTCGGTCAAGCGATATCGTGCATCTCCGCCTGAGTGACATCGACTGGAAGAACGCCTCGATTCAGGTTTGCGGTAAGAGCCGCCGCCCCTCCCGATTGCCGCTGACCCAAGAAATGGGTCAGGCGATCGTGGCCTACCTGAAAAAGGGGCGGCCGCGGGTGAATCTCGATGCAGTTTTTCTCTGCTCTTGTGCACCGTTTCGTGCCTTCGGCTCTTCTTGTGTCGTCACGAAGATCGTCGATAAAGCATTGCGCCGCGCAGGCGTGGTGCGGCCCAGTCGGGGTGCCGCACATTTGCTGCGGCATTCGCTCGCGACAACCCTGCTGCGGCGAGGCACATCACTCGAAGATATCGGCGCCATCCTGCGCCACAGTTCTATCGAAACTACGCAGATCTACGCCAAAGTGGATGTCCCGTCCTTGAAGCAAATTGCCCAGCCCTGGCCGGAGGTGTAGCCATGTTGACCCGAGCTGTTGAGACCTATCTGGCTGTTCGCCGGGCAGCTGGTTTCGTCTTGCGGGACGAGGGTTCTTACTTGAAAAGCTTTGCCGCCTTCTCCGAGGCGAGAAGGCAGCACTACGTTTCTGCCAAGATCGCCATCGAGTGGGCAGGATTGGCACAGTCGAGGCAGCAACGCGCCCGTCAGCTTGGGATGGTCATCCGATTCGCCCGCTATCTGCGTGCCGAAGATGAACGCCATGAGGTGCCGCCAGCGTTTTTCGGCCAGGAAAAATTGCCGCGACCAGCCCCCTACATTCTGACGCCGAAGCAAATCCAGCAACTTATTACCGCCGCCTCACACACGAGGCGTCCATTCTGTGGAGCAACCTACAGTACCTTGTTCGCCTTGATGGCGTGCACGGGCCTGCGCGTGTCCGAACCGACCCACCTGCGATTGGACGACATCACGCCCGATGGGTTGGTGATTCGGCGCACCAAATTCCGCAAGAGCCGTCTGGTGCCTTTGCATGAGACGGCACAAGTGGCACTCGAACGGTATCTCCAGCAACGACGCTCCTACGTTCCCTTGGACGACCATGTGTTCGTGTCATTGCGGAGAAAACGGCTCTCCGTCGACGCTGTGCGGTCGGCATTCGAGACGGCGGTGAAGCAAGCAGGACTGCCACCTGGACCCGGGGGCGTCAGACCCACGCCCCGTTCCTTGCGCCACACCTTTGCCGTCAGAGCTCTCGAAACCTGCCCGGATGGCCGCGATGCCGTCACCAAACACATGCTGGCGTTGTCGACCTATCTCGGTCATAGCTCGGTGGCCAACACTTATTGGTATCTGGAGGCGGTCCCAGAGCTGATGCGGGACATTGCCGACCGTGCCGAACAATTTGCCATGGCAAGGCGGGTATGACCATGAAAGAAAACAGCGGACACACGCGGCCGAAGCAGCAAAGAACCCGCCCGGGTGGCTGCCGTGGAACCGTCGAGAAGTCCCGGCGGAGATCGACGTCGGAGCTCGCCGAGGAAAAGTTTCCTCCCGTACCAGTCCAAGCAAACACACCGATCGCACCACACCTCACTGCCTTCTTTGAGCAACGCCTGCCCATCGAACGCGGCGCGAGCCAGAACACGCGTGACTCCTATGCGTATGCCTTTCAACTGCTCTTAACCTTCGCCAGCAAGCGCCTTCGGATGGCGCCTTCCGAGCTGGCCGTGGAGCAAATCGATGCGCCGCTGGTGCTCGACTTCCTGAACGATCTGGAAACCACTCGCGGCAATGGGCCCAGCTCCCGAAACATCCGACTGGCTGCGATCAAATCCTTTATGCACTTCCTGGAATATCGCGTCCCGTCGGCGATCGAGCAGATCCGGCGCATCCTGGCGATTCCCGCCAAGAAAGCCGAGTCAAAACTGGTCCGGCATCTGACGGCGGAGGAAATGCAGGCCCTCCTGGACGCGCCCGATCCAACCGGATGGAAAGGCATCCGCGACCGCGCCATGCTGCACCTGTGCTACGCGGGAGGCTTACGCGTCTCCGAACTGATCGGTCTCCGTCTGGACGATCTGAAATTCCAGCCGCAACCGAGCGTGCTCGTTCATGGCAAGGGCCGCAGAGAACGGTGTCTGCCGCTGTGGAAAGCAACTGCAGCGGCGCTCCGAGCTTGGTTGGCGGTAAGGGGAACCATGCCGGTGCCGGAACTGTTCATCAGTACGCGCTGTGAATCCTTGACTCGTTCGGGCTTCAAATACATCCTGCGCAAACATGTCCAAACGGCAAGGCAGCATTGCCCCTCGCTGACAACAAAGCGGGTATTCCCGCACATTATGAGGCACACTTGCGCGTTGACCGTACTGCAAGCGACCAAAGATCTGCGAAAGGTCTCGCTGTGGCTCGGCCATGCAAACTTGCAAACAACGGAAATCTACACGCGAGTGGATCCGTCGGTGAAACTAGAAACGCTGGAATCGGTTGTGCCCCCGAAACTGCGTTCGGGACGTTTCAAGGCCACCGACAAGTTGATCGCCTCGCTACAGGGCGTCACTTTTATGGGGAGTAAAAAGTCTTCGAAATGAGCCACTGGAGCGGCCTGTCAGAGGCAAACTCCGCATAACAATACACGCCACATTACTGGTTCCCGGTGGATAGTGGCCAACGACAATCTCTAATTTCGCCTCATCGCTGAACTTCTGCAGGTAGTATTTCCAGGCTCGGTTCCGCGCGGCATTACTGCCCCCGCTGTCCGCGCATATGAACAGGTGCCGTGCGGCTGGGTAATGACGAATTCCAAACTGCCGCCACCAGCGCCGGATGCTCGCGACGGCGAATTCCGCCGTGTCGTGCGTCATCCCCACGTTTACCATGCCTTCATTGCGGTGGACATCGTAGGCGCCGTAAGGAATGGCCGTGCCCTCTGCCAAGCTCGGAAAATCGTGGACATTTACCCTCGGCGCCTGGCCTTTCTTCCACCATTTCCGCCCGTTATTCTTAAAGTTTCCAACCCGCTCCTTCTTTTTGGTGTCCACCGAGATCACCGGCTCCCTTAGCCTCAGAAACCGTTTGGCGGTCTCACTGAGGTAACGAAACTGCCGGTCCCGGTCAGCGTGCGATTTGCCCTCCTTGTCCTTGCGGTTGGCTTGCAGCGAGTAGTCGAGTTTCCGCAGCCTTCGCTGTATGGTGTCTTCGCTGATCCGATGACCTTGACTCGCCAAGTGTTGTTGGATTTGGTAGGTCGACTTGCTATTCCATTTCAGCGGAGACATCGGATCACCGACCGTGCTTTCAGCCATCACTTGTTCCAGCAACCGAGTGATATGCGGATCACGATCTTCGATTGGCTTCCGTCCCCCTCCCGGCTTTCGTACTCTTCCTCCTTCCACGGCGAGCTTTCGCTTGGCACCAAGCTCGCGGATTCCCTTCAGAATGGTTGGCTTCGAAAGGCCGCTCGCTTCCACCATTCGCTCGATGCCGCCTCGCCCGCGCCGTAGCGCCTCGCGCCCTACCAACCAGCGTCGCTGCGCTTCGTTAAGGGTGCTCAGGACTTTCCGGAACAAGGCGGTGTCCTGCTTAGTGCTGGACGCGTTCACACGTCCAGCATCGCACAAAACATTTCATATGGTAAATGTTATTTTGCGGCAAGCCCTAAGCAGCTTCGTTCCCAGCGCTTCTGGGACGCCATGAACGCCGTCGATGAGTCGGCCATCCGCAAAATCGAGATGCAACTCAGTCGGCAACTGGTCGAAGACTTCGGGATTGACGTACGCTGCTTGTGCTTCGATTGCACGAACTTCGACACCTTCATCGATAGCCGCACGACCTCGGAACTGGCACGGCGAGGCCATGCCAAATCCAAGAGGACGGATCTGCGCGTGGTGGGCTTGGCCCTGCTGGTGAGCACGGATTTCAACATCCCGCTCTTCTCCCGCGTCTATCCCGGCAACCAGCCCGACTCGGTCACCTTCGGAAGCGTCACCCAGGAACTCATCGAGCGCTACCGCGTGCTGGCCAAGAATCTCGAGCACGTCACTCTGGTTTTCGACAAGGGCAACAATTCTGAGGAGAATCTGGAGGCCTTGGGTCCCTCTCCCTACCACGTGGTCGGCTCGTTAGTTCCTACCCAACATCCGGATCTTCTGGAGGTTCCGCTCGACAAGTTCCAATCGTTCCAGGATGCCCGCCTGGAGGGAGTGACCGCCTTCCGCACTTCCAAGAAGGTTTTTGGGCGTCACTGGACCATCGTGGCCACCCACAGCCAGGAATTGCTCGAGGGACAACTCCGCGGCATCGCGCAAGTGCTCGGGAAGCGTCGCCGGGCTTTAGGCGAACTGCAGGGGAAACTCAAGCGGAGCCAAGAGCCCGGGGCCAAGGGGAAGGGTTACACCTTCGAGAGCCTGGAAGCCCACGCCCAGAATCTTTCCTCCGGCCAATACATCCAGAAGATCCTGCGGGTAGAAATCGGGCGGCGGCGAGGAAAGCTCCAGTTGCACTACCACACCGATGCGCAGGCCTTGGAGAAGCTCATCGCCACCTCCTTGGGAAGAAGAATTCTGTTCACCGACAACCACCAGTGGACGACCGAGGAGATCATTCTGGCGTACCGCAGTCAGCATCATGTGGAGGCTGCCTTCCGCACCATGAAGGATCCCCACTTCGTGGGTTGGGAGCCTCTCTATCATTGGACCGATCAAAAAATCCGTGTCCATGCTTTCTACTGCGTGCTGGCCCTGACTCTGGCTGGGCTGTTGCACCGCGAAGCCCACCGCGCCGGCCTGGAGCTCAGTCTCGGCGCCCTCTGTCGGGAACTCTCTTCGATCTGCGAAATCATCAATCTCTATCCCTCGACTTCGAAGAAGAAGGCGGGCCGTCTTCGCGCCTCCACCACGTACACTGAGCTGACACCCACCACCAGCCGTCTCGCCGAAATTTTCCGCTTGCACGACTGGGAGGCGCGTTAGTAACTACGCCGGCCGTTCCCTCCCGACAGGCCTCGGAGCCGCCCCAGGCTTGATGTTTTCTGCTTTTGCCGGGTGACGAGTGGCGATAACCCGGAAAGTAAGGCTAGAGCCTAGCGGAGAAAACGAACGGTGCTCTTCCGGACAGGTAACTAGCGCGCAACCGGCCTGTCCGGCCGTCCTTGCCCGTCCTTCCCGCGGATGCTACCGTCGCTCGATAGCTGCACACTAGCTGCACTTTTGCGGGGTTTACACACTATGCCAACTAGCGTTGACGATCTGCTCCGCCGAGCCGTCGAAAACAAGTCCTCCGACTTGCACCTAAAAGTCGGAAACCACCCGTATTTGCGCGTCGATGGCCTGCTCACCCCGCTCACCGACGTACCCCGCGTTACGCCGGAAGAAATGCTTTCGATGGCTTTCAGCATGATGACCAACCGCCAGAAGCAAAAGTTCAAGGAAACGGCGGAATTGGATATGGCTTACGGCGTGGCGGGCCTCGGACGTTTCCGCGTGAACGTTTTCCAGCAACGCGGGAACGTCGGCATGGTCCTGCGCGTCATTCCCACAAAAATCCGCACCTCCGAAGAGCTGAATCTTCCGCCGGTGATCAACAAAATCTGCGAAGAGCAACGCGGCTTGGTGCTCGTCACCGGAACCACCGGTTCCGGTAAGTCCACCACCCTCGCAGCCATCATTGACCGCGTCAACGCCACCCGCGCCGACCACATTATCACCATCGAAGACCCCATCGAGTTCCTGCACCGCGACAAAAAAAGCTTCATCAACCAGCGCGAAGTCGAAGTGGACACCGCGAACTTTTCCACCGCGCTGCGCGCCGCCCTTCGTCAGGACCCCGACGCGATTTTGGTCGGTGAAATGCGCGACCTCGAAACCATTTCGACCGCTTTGCTCGCCGCCGAAACCGGCCACCTCGTGCTTTCCACTTTGCACACTCTCGACGCCACGGAAACAATTCAGCGTATTATCGCGGTCTTCCCGCCGCCCGAGCAGAAGCAGATTCGTTTGCAGCTTGCCGCCACGCTGAAAGCGGTCGTCTCTCAGCGCCTGGTCCGCCGAGCCGACGACAAAGGCCGCGTCCCGGCCGTGGAAATCATGATTGCCACCGCGTACATTCGCGATTGCATCATCAATCCCGACAAGACCCGCTTGATTCATGACGCCATCGCCGCCGGCACCAGCCAGTACGGCATGCAGACCTTCGACCAATCGCTCTTCGATCTGTACTCCAAGCAGCTGATCACCATCGACGAGGCTCTGGCGCGCGCTTCCAACGCCGACGAATTCAAACTGCGCATCCAGGGCATCCGCTCCGCCTCCGACGCCGCCCGCGAGGAAATGGAGCGCCAGATGGCTGACTTCGAGCGTTTCGCCCGCAGATAGCCCACAGTCAACTGGATGAGGGATGAGAACGGTTTCCTCAAGAGTCAGCGATTGCCGTTCCGCTGGATGCCACCGCGCGCATTAGCGAAAGCGAACCTTCATCGCGAACAGAGCCCACGTGAGCGCGCCGACATCAAGCTGAAGCAGCAGTCGTTCGTCTCTACTCTGTGAGCTCGCTGGCTCTGGCCTCTCCTACCCCCTCCTGCTAAATTCTTTTCTTCTGTCTCTCCGCTCGCGGCAATGGACAACAGGAGTCGCCATGAATGACCGCTCCTTGCTCGAACAGGCCCTCGAAGCTTGGCGCGTCAACAACGCCATCAACCTCAATCTCGTGAACGCCATCCCCAAGAAGGGCTTCGATGCCGTGCCGCTCGCTTCGCGCGGACGCACCGTCGCGAAACAGCTTGCCCACATGCAGAAGGTTCACTCCGGCTGGCTCAAATACAATGGCGCACGCCTCTCCCGCGACGCTCGGCCACTCCACCGTAATGCAAAGCTCGACCGCAAGCGCCTGGCCGCCGCTTTCCGCGCCTCGGGCGCGGCCGTCGACACCTTCCTCCGCGAAAGGATGCAGTCGGGAGAGCGCATCAAGTTTTTTCAGGGCAAACCAATTCGCTGGATGTGCTATCTCATTGCGCATGATTCTCATCACCGCGGCCAGATCGCCCTGGCCCTCAAACAAAACGGCATGCGCCTGCCGGACAAAGTGGCACTTGGCCGGATCTGGTATCCCTGGTACGGCGGCGACTTCTGAGGCTCGATGGGTGCGATCATCCCCGCGTTGCCCGCCGGGGCAGGCGGCGCGCACGATTCATCGCCGGAGGCTCGACGCCATTCCCTCGCGCTTTTTTTCCTGAACACCGGAAACGTTCTTTCCTCCCCCTTGCGCACTCCGCGTCTTTTGTGTCGCGTCTTATCTTTCCCTTTCTTTCGACTGCTGAACCTCTTCCCTCGCCACTAGCCACTCGCCACTTCTTGCTCTATTCTTCTCTGGTGTTCTCCGAGCCCCGCCAGATTGACTCCGAATCCGCGCTGTACGACGCCGCCATCAAGATCCTCATGCGCCGCGCGCATTCCGTCCATGAAATGAAACAAGCGCTCGAGCGCCGCTGCGAAAACCAGTCGCTTGTAAGGAAGGTCATGACGCGGCTCAAGAGTGCTGGGTTGATTGACGACGCACGCTACGCAAGCCTGTTTGTCCGGCACCGCACGGAGTCCCGCAAGCAGGGCAAATTCCGCATCGCACGCGATCTACGTGCGCGTGGTGTCCCGGACCGCCACATCGAAGCCGCGCTCTGGGAAACCGCGCAGCAAATCGATGAAGCTGAGCTCGTCCGCCAGCGCATCAAGCGCAAGCTGCGCGCCTTTCGCGGCGAAATCGCTGATAAGAAGCTCGCCTCGCTCTATCGCAGTCTTCTTCGCGCCGGCTTCCCCGCCGACCTGGTCCGCCGCGAACTGAAATCCATCACCCGGGAGGACATTCCCGAACCAGGCGCCGACCCCGGATGAACAGGCTTGATTTTTCATGCTGTTCTTTCAACTTGCTTGCTGCCTGCTTCCTTACCGCTGGCCTTGCCCCACGATCGCTCAGGCGAGCGCTTTCTTCAGGAAGCTGAGGGTGCGGTCCCAAGCCAGTTTCGCGAATGCCGGATCGTAGACCTCCGGGCGCGCTTCATTCATGAAGGCGTGCTTTGCATCGTAGCGATACATCTCGAATTTTGATTTCGCCTGCTTGAGCATGTTCTCAAGCTCATTCACCTTGGCGGGAGTGCACCAGTCGTCCTGGTTCGCGAAGTGGCAGATGAGGGGAATCTTGATCTTCTTGAACTCCGCGGGATCGACCGGCGGAAGACCGTAGAAACACGCGCCGGCATCCATCTCCGGCACCCGCAGGGCGGCCAAAAGCGTCAGCGCTCCGCCCATGCAGAAGCCGCCCACGGCAACCTTTTTTTTCGAACGTTGCTTCAGGTGCTGCAACGCGCCGCGGATGTCCTGTTCCGCGGCATCAGGGAAATTCAGGTTCGACATCATGTGCGCGGCCTCGTCGGCAGCTTTGGCGACCTTGCCGCGGTACAAGTCCGGGACAAGTGCTCGATACCCCGCTTCGGCGAAACGGTCGGCGGTCTTCTTGATCTGGTCGTTGAGCCCCCAATATTCCTGAATGCAGACAAAGCCAGGCGCGTTTGCCGTTTTGGGGTCTACGAGATAAGCAGGACAGGTCTTCCCGTCCGGCCGCCTGACCTGAATCATTTCACCCATGCGGTTCCTCCCGTCGAGCTGGGTACGATTCCTATCTTTGCGCGACGACGCCATGCCCGCAAGCCTGCTGGCCGCGTTTTGGCCTTCTTCCGCTGCGGTCCGGAACACGAGGTCAAAAAACGACTTGGCGGTAATGCCTAGCTCCCGAGGCCCGATCATCCGCCCTTTCCAATCCATTGTTGCGCGGCGAGCAAATGAGGCGAGCGCGTGTTGCGAGTCAGGCCAGGGCTTTCCCATGCGAGCCGGGTCTATGACGGAGAATCCGAAGAAAAGGAAGGGGGATCGGGAGAGAACCCCAACGCCAGCCTCGTTGAAAACCGACGAGGGCCGCCGGGTTGCGCCCCTAGAATTGCTGAGCGTTAGATGGTCTGCCATAATTCATGAGTCTGTTCGCACCAAAGAACGAGGAACAAGTGAGGGGAAGAGAGAAAGCGCGGGCGCCGGCGGTAGGCGGGGAGGAAAACAAAGTCTTGAGCGGGAATGAGATCCGCGAAATGTTCCTGCGCTTCTTTGAGGGCAAGGGGCACAAGCGCTTGCGGAGCTCGTCGCTCGTGCCGCATGGCGATCCGACGCTGCTCTTCACCAATGCCGGGATGAACCAGTTCAAGGATGTGTTCCTCGGCCTCGAAAAGCGCTCCTATTCGCGCGCCACCACCGCGCAGAAATGCGTGCGTGCCGGCGGCAAGCATAACGACCTTGAAAACGTCGGCTTTACCAAGCGCCACCACACGTTCTTCGAGATGCTTGGCAATTTCTCCTTCGGCGATTATTTCAAGAAGGAAACCATCGCCTATGCCTGGGAATTGGTGACGTCACCGGAATGGTTTGGCATCGACAAAAACAAGCTGTATGTCACCGTCTTCGGAGGCGCGCAAGTCTCGGGCAACCATCTCGGTGTCGATGAAGAAGCCAAGGGTTTCTGGCTCGAGCAGAGGGTTCCAGCAGACCGAATCGTCGCCATCCCCGGCCTGAAAGAAAATTTCTGGGCCATGGGCGATACCGGTCCTTGCGGCCCATGCAGCGAAATTCATTACGACATGGGCCCCGCCGCGTCGGATCTCGGCCACGGCCTTACCGCACCGGAATGCAAATTCCCTTGCGACTGCGGCCGCTTCGTCGAAATCTGGAACCTCGTCTTCATGCAATACAACCGCGATGAGAGCGGCAAACTGGCGCCCTTGCCCAAGCCCTGCGTTGACACCGGCATGGGCCTTGAACGCACCGCCGCGGTCCTTCAAGGAGTCATCTCCAACTACGATACCGATTTGTTTGTGCCGCTGATGGAGCGCGCCGCTGAACTCTGCGGCGTCGACTTCCAGCAAGAAGAAAAGCTCGAAGAAGGCAAGGGCGGCGCGGCCTCTCTACGCGTTATCGCCGACCACGCCCGCGCCACGACCTTCCTAATGACGGACGGAGTGCTCCCCTCAAACGAGGGCCGGGGCTATGTGCTCCGGAAAATCATCCGCCGCGCCATTCGTCACGGTCGTCTCCTGGGCGTATCCGAACCGTTCCTGTTCAAGATGGCGAGCGACGTTCGAGGGCTCATGGGTGATGCATATCCGGAACTTCGCGAAGCGGCCTTCGAACACATTCTCGTGTTGCTGGCGGCTGAAGAGACCCGCTTTGGACGCACCCTTGACGCTGGTCTCAAAATGCTCGATCCCCTGCTTCGCCATCCTCGGCTTGACGGAGACGTCGTGTTTCGAATTTACGACACCTACGGCTTGCCTCGAGATTTCATCGAAGATGCTGCCCGTGATGCTCAAGTGGCGGTCGATTGGGAGGGCTTCGACCGCGCCATGCACGAGCAGCGCGCACGGGCAAGAGCGTCCTGGAAAGGCGGCGCAAAAGAGGCAGCGAATCCTGCGTATGCGAAGCTGGCAGAAACGCTCAGGACCGAACCGGGCTTTTATTCCGGAACGGCGGCAAAGGATTGCCGGATCGAGGCCATCATCTCGAAAAGTGGCCCCGTCAAGGAACTGAAGGCGGGCGAGAGCGGCGAAGTAGTGCTCGACCGCACCGTCATTTACGCCGAATCGGGCGGCCAAGTCGCGGACACCGGGGCCTTCTACGACAATTCCGGCGCACAAGAACTCGCGGCTGTTACTGGTGCGTTCTACCCCGTTGCGGGACTGATCGCGCACCGGGTAGTGGCGACGGAAACGCTGCGGGTGGGCGACCGCGTTGCGGTCGTCGCCGACGCCGAGCGGCGCGCGCGCATCATCCGCAATCACACGGGCACGCATCTCGTGCACGCCGCCTTGCGAAACATCTTAGGCATCCACGTGAAACAGTCGGGCTCGCTGAACGCGCCCGACCGCCTGCGCTTCGACTTTTCGCACTTCGCACACGTAGGTGCCGAAGAGCTGGGCGACATCGAGCAGCAAGTGAACGACGAAATCCGCCTGAATACGCAAGTCGAAACCAGCGTGACCTCGCTCGAGGAGGCGCTGAACTCCGGCGCGCTGGCCTTCTTTGGCGACAAATATCCCGAATCGAACGTCCGCGTGGTGACCATTCCCGATCCCCGCTCGCCCCGCGGCTTCTACTCGAAGGAACTGTGCGGCGGTACGCACGTCGAGCGCGTGGGCGATATCGGCGTGCTGAAAATCGTAGGCGAGGAGTCCGTGGCCGCCGGAGTGCGCAGGATCGAAGCCGTCACCGGCATCGGCGCCCTCGAACACTACCAGCGGCGAGCGCAAACTCTTCGACAACTGGCCAGCCAGCTCAACGTCGGCGAAGACGCCGTCCTCGCCCAAGTCGAAAAGCTCTCTGAGACCGTGAAGCAGCTCGAAAAGGACCTGGAAGCACAGAAGCGCAAAGGAGCTCTGGGACAGCTTGACGAACTGGCCGCCCGCGTGCAACTCATTAAAGGCATTAAGGTTATTGCCGAAGAAGTGCAAAATGTTGACCGCGACGGACTTAGGCAGCTCGTCGACAGCCTTCGCCAAAAGCTCGGCTCAGGCGTTGTCGCTCTCGGCACGCCCGAGAATGGCAAAGTGGCTCTCATCGCAGGAGTTACCAAGGACCTGACCGTTAAAATCCATGCTGGCAAGCTGATAGGGGCCTTGGCGGAGAAACTAGGAGGCAAGGGCGGCGGAAGGCCCGATCTGGCTGAGGCTGGCGGTAAAGATACTGCTGGGCTGAAAAGGGCCTTGCAGACAGTTCCCTCCCTGATCGAAACGTGGTTATAATGCCCAGTAGCACGGTGATTTTGCTCCCTCGGCGTGTCAGCGGCTCGCTTGAATGAAACAGGCATTTTGTGCCGAAGCAAACCGTTGGGCAGCGGCGCATAGTACTCGGGGTTTATTGACGCCTGAACCTTCGTAGCGATAATGAAGGAGGGCATGGGACTGGGGTTAAGTCCCAATAGGACAGGGGTTAAATCCAAGAAGGACATGAGCTTTCCCCAAGCATGAAGATCGAACGCGCGACAGCGGTGGCATGCCTGATTCTAGGTTCGCTGGCGTTGTCGGCTCGGCCGGCCGACGCTCAGATCGCTAAGATCGTGGACAATAGCGGCCGTAGCTTTTTTGTCAACTCGAACACGGCTTCGGTCAAGCTCGCCCCCGCGTCGAAAGCGCACACCAACATTTATCTGCCGGGAGAGATTTCGTTTACAGGACTCGCGCACCCGGCTGTGGATATGGACCGGGATGGCGTCGAGAAGCTGGTCCGCGAAGCGGCGGGCCGTCACCGCCTGGATCCCGCGCTGGTCCGCGCGGTGATCGAAACGGAATCCAATTGGAACCCTAAGGCCTATTCTCATAAGGGCGCCGGGGGATTAATGCAATTGATCCCCACCACCGCCCAGCGCTATGGCGCGTATGACGTTTTTGACCCGCAACAGAACATCGACGCCGGGGTTAGATATCTGAGGACACTGCTGGAACGCTATCATGGCAACCTCGATCTGGTGCTGGCGGCGTATAACGCCGGAGAAGGCGCGGTGGACCGCGCCCACGGAGTTCCTTCATTCCGCGAAACACGCGATTACGTGCAGAAGGTTCAGAACGCCTATTTCCGGCCGGGGTCCGGCCGCCTGCCTGACGCGTTTGTCAACACGCACGCGATCCACCGGGACGTCACACCCGAAGGACGCATCATATTTAGGAACGACTGAAAACAGTAACCGGTTCTGGAGTCATCGGTTTTCAAGTTTCGGACTCCGGAGGGTGCGGGGTCCCAAAGCGCGTCGCCGCTCCGCTTCTGGATCGCGAGCCCTGGTTACAGTACCGTATGTTTAATATTAGGACTAAGTCTCTGCAAAATGACCGAGTAACAGAGAGACGAAATGCATTACTATTCCCAGAAACGGCAGCGAGAGCCGTAAAAGCGGCTAGAATGTTTAAGGAGATACAGCGATCGGTTTGCGGGAGCAGCCGGATGTCTCCGGAGAAAAATCGTTTGTTTCGGATCTTCGCCCCCTTTTCGCTGGGCTTTTTCCTGACAACCGGAGTTGTCGCCGCGCCGCCATGGAACGCCGCCGAACCCACCTCTTCGGTAAAACGCCAGTCCGCCTCCGCACAATTTGCGCGAGCGGAAGAGCAGCGCGCCGCTCTCAACGCGAAACCCAGCGATAAGCGATCGCTCGCCGATTACAAACAAGTGGTGATGAGTTACCGGCGCGTGAAAATGATCACGCCGCGCGCGCCGGAAGTGCCGGATTCCCTGCTGGCGGTTGCGGAACTTTACACCGAAATGGGCGATCGCTTCGGGCGCGCCTATTACCAACTGGCTGCCGATGCCTACGAATTCCTGGTGCGCGAATATCCCGCGCACAAACATTGCCAGGAGGCACTGCTGCGGATTGCGAAGCTCGAGCGCGATCATCTTGCGCAAGCCGCGCAGGCACAGAAAACCTACGAGGAATTTTTGAAACGCTATCCGCGCTCGCCGTGGAGGCGAGATGTGGAAGAGGCGCTGGCGGAATTGGCGCTGCTGCAAAACAGCGAGGACGCCTTGGCGCAGTCCAACTCGCGTGAAAATCGAGAAAGCTCCGCGCTCGGAAGGACCCTGGCCGTGGATGAGCCGCGGCCCGGCCCACCCGTGCATTCCGGCGGAAAGGCGGTTACGAATTCCGGAGAGACTCCGCGCGTGCGGCGCGTTCGCACTTCATTGAACGGGGACGCTACGCGCGTAACGATAGATCTCGACAACACCGTGCAATTCTCCTCCGCACGGATTTCTAATCCGGACCGGATCTTTTTTGATTTGCACGCGGCGCGGCTGACGCCGGAGGTCGCGCGAAGTAGCATCCACGTCGAGGGCGATCTGCTGACAGCGGTGCGCGTGGCGCAAAACCATGCGGGAGTCGTGCGCGTGGCCCTCGATGTAAACGGCGTCAAAGAGTACACCGCCCTGCTGACAAAAGATCCGACGCAACTGGTGATCGATCTCTACGGTAATTCCTTTGCCGCGGAATCGGTGCGGACGGCCAGCGCCAAGCGCGCAGAGAAGGCAGGGGCGGAGGATTCTCGCCCAACCGAAGCAGCCGCAGCTAGCCCGACGCGAGACACGCAAACGGTTGCGGCAAAGCCCCCCGGTGGAGAAACAGGTCCGGCCTCCGAACAATGGCCGGGCGCTAATTCGAAAAGCGTCAGCATCGGCACCTTAGGCCGGCCCAACGCAGCCGCCAACTCGACGCCGAGCCCGCGGGACACGCTGCCGAGCGCGAAGAGCCGGAAGTCGACATCCTTTAAGACGTCAGCGCCGGACGCCAAGCCGGATTTGATCCGCCCGGCGAGCGCGCCGCAACCTCTGCGCGACGGACAGTCCACCTTGACGCGCACGCTCGGGCTAAAGATCGGCCGTATCGTCATTGATCCGGGCCACGGCGGCCACGACACGGGAACGATCGGGCCGACGGGCTTGATGGAAAAGGATCTGTGCCTCGATGTAGCGCTGCGGCTGGGAAAAATCATCGAACAGCGGCTGCCTGGCGCAGACGTGGTTTACACGCGCTCGGACGACACCTTCGTTCCGCTGGAAGAGCGAACGAGTATCGCCAACCAGGCGAAGGCGGATTTGTTCATTTCCATTCACGCAAATTCGAGCCGCGATACGGATGCACGCGGAATCGAAACGTATTACCTGAACCTGAAAGGCACGTCGGAGGCCATGGAAGTGGCTGCGCGCGAAAACGCCACAGCGCAGGAAGGCGTGCACGAGCTGGAAAGCCTGGTGAAGAGAATCGCGCAGACGGAAAAGATCGACGAGTCCAAGGAATTCGCCGAAGACATCCAGGAATCGCTCTCCGATCGAATTCAAAAAACCAGCAAAAGCGTGAGAAACCGGGGCGTGCGCAAGGCGCCATTTGTAGTGTTGATCGGCGCGGATATGCCTTCCATCCTCACGGAGATTTCATTCCTCAGCAATCCTGCCGACGAAAAGCTCTTAAAGCAGCCCGAGCAGCGGCAAAGAGTAGCAGAGGGACTTTATCAGGGTATCTCCAGCTACTTGCAGAACATGAACAGCGTGACCGTGAACCTTTCGGGAAGAAAGGGCTCCGAGCGCAGCCGCTCCACCGCGACGGTTGAACAATCGCGCAACCAAAGGTAGCCTGTTGGTGTCCAATAAGTGGTAGGGATGCGACGCCACACTCTTTTTTTCTTTGTCTTAGCGCTTGCACTTGCGAGTGCTCCGTATTGCCGCGCGCAAAACACCCCTCAAAGCATATTGCCCGATCGCTTTGCGGACTGGATCTCCACCGCTCCTCCAGACAAGGTGAAACCGGCAGAGCAGGACGCGGCACTTCTAACCGAGGCAGGATTGGAAGAATGGCTTATTAGGCGGTACTCCAACGGGTCTCAGATCTTGAAGGTAAGCCTGGAGCGATTCCACGACCCCTCAGGGGCGTATGAGGCTTACACGGCGCTCCTGGATACAGACCTAGAGCCTTCCACGGTTGGGCAGTTAACGGCGGTCGGTCACGGCCGGCTCATCATGCTCATTGGAAATTTGCTGGTGATGGTGGAGCAGCCGCAGCTTGCTTCCAAGGCCGCCCTGCGGGAGCTTGCGGGCATTCTACGAAAGTCTGCCGATACTACGCCGCTGCCGCCGATTCGTGCGTATTTGCCCCAGGGGTTTGCGAACGGGACGCAACGGTACGCTCTGGGACCGGCCGCTTTCCGGGCGGCCCTCAGCGGGCTGGGCGAGGCCGCACTCGCGCCGCTCACCAAGGAAGTTGGGTTTGATTTTGGCGCAGAAGTAATGTTTGCGAGCTACCAAAAGGCAAAAGAAAGCGGAGTGCTCCTGCTGATTGACTACCCCACGCCGCAGTTGGCCGAGCAGCACTTGCGGCATTTGGAGGCAGCGCTTTCCTCTGCGGCAAAGCAGGCCGGAACGACGGTTGAACGGAAAGGTTCGCTGCTTTCGCTGGTATTACGACCGTCTTCCGCCGCCTTCGGTGAGGTGCTGCGAAACGGAGTCCACTATCAGACGGAAGTTACCTGGAATGAGCCAACCCACCAGCTCTCCGACCCGCCCTGGGTGGTGATCCTCGGCAGGATCCTCATCACGACGCTTCTGTTCATGGGGCTGGCGGTCGCCGTGGGAGCGGCGTTTGGGGGCGTGCGGGTCTTATTGAAGATCGTCTTTCCCGGAAAAGTTTTCGACCGGCCGGGTCAGATGGAGGTCCTCCAACTCGGACTCTCCGGCAAGCGCATCGACTCCCGCGATTTCTACTGAGCGGCGAAATCCGCAAGCCTGTTAAGCAAACGTCGGGCGTGGCATCCTAGTTTAGCGCCGGACCCTGCAGGACTATATCCCGGCGCACGAGTGTCGTAGAATCCCAAGTAACGTGAACTGGTATGAATCTGCATGCCGAATCTCGTAGCCGGAGGAGTGCTTTGGGCACCGAGCAGCGAATAGCAATCTGCACGCTTGTTCTCGCACTGAGCTCGTTTTTGGCTGGCTGCGGGAAGAGCTCTGCGAATGCGCCAGGTGCTGGTCCGGGCGCCATGCCGGTTCAAGTGCGCATTGCGACGGCAGCAAAAATTCCGGAAACCACGGAGTACTTGTCCATCCTGAAGTCGCGCCATTCGGCGGCCATTAATCCTCAGGTGGAAGGGCAAATCACCAAGATTCTTGTGAAGTCGGGCGACCACGTAACGGCGGGGACGCCGCTGTTGCAAATCGATCCGCTCAAACAGGAAGCCACGGTCAGCAGCCAGGAAGCTTCGCGGATGGCGCAGGAAGCCAATGTGCGCTACACCAGGATTTCCCTTGAGCGCTCACAAAAATTGCACGATGCCGGAGTCATCAGCAAGCAAGAGCTGGACAACGCGCAGACGGCCTACGATGCAGCCGTCGCGCAGCTCAAGGCGCTTGACGAGCAGGTAAACCAGCAAAAAGTGGAGCTGCACTACTACAGCGTCAGTGCTCCGATGGACGGCAGTGTCGGCGACATTCCCGTTCATGTAGGGGATCGCGTGACAGTCGGGACATTGTTGACCACGGTGGACGAACCGGGTGCGCTCGAAGCTTATATTTACGTCCCCGCCGAAAAAGCGCGCAATCTCAAAATCGGATTGCGCGTGCGTTTGTTCGACGGTGCGGGAAGTAGGGTGAGCGATACGGAAGTCACTTTCGTCTCGCCCCAGGTGGACACCGACACGCAGACGGTGCTGGCCAAGGCGGCGGTCCAGAATCCGAAGTCGAAAGTGCGGATCGCCGAGCAGCTGCGCGCGCAGATTACCTGGGGAATCCACGAAGGACCGGTCGTTCCCGTGCTTGCCGTCCAGCGCATCAACGGCGAGTTCTTCGCGTTTGTCGCGGTCAACGAAGGTAAAGGAGCGGTCGCCCGCCAGCGGGTGGTAAAACTCGGTGACACGGTGGGAAACGATTTCGCCGTGCTGGACGGTTTGAAGCCCGGGGACCACATCATCGTTTCCGGCACGCAATTCCTGCAAGACGGGATGCCCGTGAGCGAGCAGATGCAGAACGACGACAAGAGTTCCACGGGCAAATAATCTCTTCCGACAAGATGAGCGGCAACACTCCAACTCCAGCGAGGACGGAACCCGGCCTTGTTCGTTGATTTCTTCATCCAGCGCCCGGTATTCGCCACGGTCTGTTCCCTTTTCATCATTTTGGGCGGGGCCATTTCCATTCCGTTGTTGCCGGTCGCGTACTTTCCCGACCTCGCTCCGCCGCAAGTCATTGTCAGCAGCGTCTATATCGGTGCGAACGCGCAAACGGTGGAATCCGCGGTCACCATTCCGCTGGAACAGGCGATCAACGGCGTCCAAGGCATGAAGTACATCACTTCGACGAGCGGAAACGACGGGACCAGCCAGATCACCGTAGTTTTTGACGTGACCCGCAATGTCGACCTGGCCGCGGTGGACGTACAGAACCGCGTGAGCCAGTCGCTCGGCCGTCTCCCCAACGAAGTCAAAAATACCGGGGTCATCATCACCAAGCAGATTGGCGGGTTTGTCTTCGGGGCGGGCGTCTATGCCGGCGAAGGGCAGTACGACAGCCTGTTCCTGAGCAACTACCTGGACGTTTACGTAAAAGATTCGGTGAAGCGCGTCAAAGGCGTGGGTGATGCCATTGTGTTTGGCGAGCGCAAATACGCCATGCGATTGTGGCTCGACCCGTCAAAAATGGCCGAGCACGGCCTGACGGCGACAAATGTTTTGAACGCATTGCAGGAACAAAACGTGCAAGTGGCCGCGGGACAGATTGGCCTTCCTCCCACGCAGCAGGAACACTCCTTTCAGATCAGCGTAAGGGCCGTGGGGCGGCTCAGCGAGCCAGCGCAATTCGACAACATCATTTTGAAAACGGGTACGGACGGGACGCTGGTTCGCTTGAAGGACGTGGGCTACGCGGAACTGGGCGCGGAGAATTACGGGACGCTGTTGGGTTTCAACGGCCACGACGCGGTCGGCCTGGCGGTTACGCAGCTTCCCGGCGCGAATGCGCTCGACGTTGACCAAGCCGCAAAAACGGAGTTGGTCCGCCTATCCAAGAATTTTCCCCCAGGACTGAAAGCTGCTGTGGCCTTCGACACCACCACCGTCATTGGCGAATCCATCCGCGATGTGCTCATTACGCTCCTCGAAGCGATCGGGCTGGTGATTCTGGTGATCTACATTTTCTTGCAGGATTGGCGGAGCACTTTCATCCCGGCGATCGCCATTCCCGTCTCTTTGATTGGCACCTTCATCTTCGTCAAGTTGCTTGGCTTCTCCATCAACACCCTCACCTTGTTCGGCATCACGCTAGCCACGGGCCTGGTGGTCGACGACGCCATCGTGGTCATCGAAAACGTCGAGCGGCACATCACCGAAGGCATCAGCGAGCCGCACAATGCCGCGTCCGCCGCCATGAAAGAAGTGGCGGGAGCCGTGATTGCGACTTCGCTCGTTCTTGTTTCGGTATTTGTGCCGGTGGCGCTCTTTCCCGGGACCACCGGAATTCTCTTCCGCCAGTTCGCGCTGACCATCGCGTTCTCCGTGGCCATTTCCGCGTTCAACGCGCTGACGCTGACGCCATCCCTGTCGGCGATTTTTCTTGGCCATCACCGCGAACGCGCGCAGTTCCGCTTCTTCCGCTGGTTCAACGAAATGGTCGCTCGAAGCACCGGCCTTTATCGCAGAGGAGTGCGCCTCCTGCTGAGCCTGCGCGTCGTCGCGCTTGTGGTTTTCCTCGCGCTCCTCGGTGCCACCTATTTTGTGTATCAACGCGTGCCCCGCGCATTCCTCCCTGAAGACGACCAGGGTTACGTGATTTTCGTCGTGCAGGCGCCGCAAGGCGCTTCGCTGAGCTATACGCGCGACATCTGCGCTCGAGCAGACCAAATCATCGAGCGCGACCCGGAGGTGGAGGGAGTCTTCACGATCGTTGGAGAAGGCACGGCCGGTAGTGCGCCAAACCAGGCCCTCATGTATGCGAGCCTCAAGCCGTTCGAAGAACGCAAGGGCGACATTCACTCGGCGGCCACGGTGATCAGGCGCCTGCGCAGTAGCCTGTCGGCCATCTCCGGCGCGGTGGTAGTCCCGTTCAATCCGCCGGCCGTCTTCGGACTGGGCCAGTTCGGAGGATTCACGTTTGAACTCGAGGATCTGGGGCGCAATTCGCTCGAGACCATCGCCGAAACCGCCAACAAATTGGCGGCCCAAGGAAACGCGGGCAAAGATTTGCTAGGGCTCTTCAGCAGCTTCACCGCTAACGATCCGCAATACATCGTTCAGATCAACCGCGAAAAAGCCAAGAGCTTGCTGGTGCCCTTCAGCCAGATTACCGACGCGCTTCAGGTCTACATGGGCTCGGTTTACGTAAACGACTTCGACTTCAACAACCGCTCCTACCGCGTCTACGTCCAGGCGGACAGCAAGTTCCGATCGCAGCCCAAGGACATCCGCGAATATTACCTGCGTTCCGACACCGGCAAAATGATTTCGCTCGACAATCTGGTGACCGTGGAGCAAACCGCGAGTCCCCAGGTGATTCGCCACTACAATCTGTTTCGCTCGGCGGAAATCAACGGCTCGGCAGCGCCCGGCCGCAGTTCCGGCGAAGGCATCGCCTCGATGGAAGCGCTGGCAAAGAAAGTCCTCCCCAACGGCATGACCTTCGAATGGAGCGGTCTCTCTCTGGAAGAAATCGAGTCCGGCGGAAAGGCGCTGATTCTTTTCGCGCTGGGCCTTGTCGTCGTTTACCTGACGCTCGCCGCGCAATATGAGAGCTACGTGCTGCCGTTTATCGTGCTGCTGGCCGTGCCGGTAGCGTTGCTCGGAGCTCTGGGCGCGCAAGCATTACGGGGATTGCAAAACGATGTCTACTGCCAGATCGGGCTGGTGATGCTCATCGGCCTCGCCAGCAAAAACGCCATTTTGATCGTCGAATTTGCCGAGCAATTGCGCGCCCAGGGGCTGACGCTTGTCGAAGCTGCCGTGGAAGCCGCGCGCATCCGCCTCCGCCCCATCCTGATGACCTCGTTCGCGTTCATCCTCGGCGTCATTCCCCTGGTGCTCGCCCAGGGCGCCGGGCGCGCCGGGCGCATTTCCGTGGGCACGACTGTTTTCGGCGGAATGATTGCCGCGACCACGCTGAATCTGCTCTTCATTCCTGTTTTGTACGTGATGGTGCGCAGCGTCGTTCCGGGGCGGGAGGCCCCGCCTGCGGCTCGCCGAGGCGAGTGAAATTTCCTTTCTCCCGCAAAGTAGTTGCTTAAAAGTAGGTTCTCGGCCTAGGATGCACATCGGCAGGATTCACCCATGACCTCACACACCATCTCGCGCCGAACTTTTCTCGCCTTCTCCGCAACGCTGCCTTTCGCATGGAGGGCTCGCGCGGCTTCCTCCATCCCGGTTGGGCTGGAGCTTTACTCCGTCCGCAAAGAGTTGCAGCGCGACCCGCAAGCTACGGTGCGTGCTGTCGCCAAAATGGGCTACCAGTGTGTGGAATTCTACGCGCCGTATTTCCAATGGTCCGAGGACGAAACCAAGCAGATGCGCAAACTGCTCGACGACCTCGGCATCCGCTGCTTTTCCACCCACAACGACAGCTCTTCCATGAACGCGGAAAACATCGCGCGCGCCCGCGACAAAAACCTCATCCTCGGCTGCAAATACGTGGTCATGGCGTCGTCCAAGCCCGGCCCCGGTCTCGACGGCTGGAAAACCGTCGCTGACGCCCTGAACTTCGCCGACGAGCAGTTGGAAAAATCAGGATTGCACGCGGGCTACCACAATCACGAGCCCGAGTTCACCCAGGCTGATGGCGGGCGGCCTATCGAAGTTCTCGCGAAAAACACCAAGCCCTCCATCATGCTTCAACTCGACGTCGGCACGTGTCTCAAAGCCGGCTCGGACCCCGTGGCTTGGATTCGTGGGAACCCCGGCCGGATTCGCTCGCTGCATTGCAAGGATTGGTCGCCTGACCCCGCGAAGGGCTATTCGGTTTTATTCGGTGAAGGCAAAGCCGACTGGAAAGCCATTTTAGTCGCCGCCGAAACCGTTGGCGGCGCCGAATACTACCTCATCGAGCAGGAAGGCAGCCGCTTCTCTGAACTCGAAACCGCCGAGCGCTGCCTCGAAGCTTTTCGCTCCATCCATCCTCGCTGAGGCCTGGGTTAACAGCCTGTCATTCCCAGAGCCAGCCTGCGGCAGGTAGGCCTTGAGCCGTCGATTCCTTACTTCCCCCGTCTCGCCACTTCTTTCTCAGGCCTCCGCGCATGACTTCGTTCACTTCTGACCCCTAGCTAGTTTCTGGCGCGAAACACCTTTTTTGCAAGAAAATTTGAGCGGGCAATAGAGATTTCATAGATTTAGCGGGCCTGATTGGCTTTCGAGGGACATGCGTAGACTATTTTTTGTTGCGGATTCCGGGGATCGAGTAGAAGACTGCGCTTGAGAAAAACACGCCGATTTTACTGAGAGAGAGGAAACAGAAAGATTAGGTGTTACGCGGCTCTTCGTTTGCGACGTTTGCGCGACGATCGTTTCGTTAGCAAGGCCGCAATTCTCATCAGGTTGTTGGCGATCACGGCCGCGCCTACCCATAACTCAAAGCGCTTGCGCCCTTCGGC
>WNGI01000805.1_pt1 | contig 24557 bp, 22 predicted proteins | sample 5400621 | NCBI WGS metagenome assembly WNGI01 (sample SAMN13153374, study PRJNA577476) | soil metagenome | isolation source: 20 cm soil or saprolite under Garry oak tree replicate 1 | place: USA:California | collected 2016-06-15 | reverse complement strand
GCTCGATGAAATCAAAGCGCGCCTGGATGACTTCGAGCTGCCCTGGAACGAGCTTTTTGGCCTTGATCAGGATGTGCTCGCGCACGCCGACCTTGCCGAAGTCGTGGAGGAGACACGCGTAGCGCAGCTCCTTGAGCTGATCGTCTGTCAGATGGACGTCGCGATATTTGCCCGTGTCGATGTCATTGATCGCTCGAGCCAACCTCGTCGTCAGACCCTCGACGCGACCAGAATGACCCGCGGTGCTCGGATCTCGCTGTTCGATCGCGGTCACGCTCGCCTGCACAAAACCGTCAAACAGGGCCTGAATCGAATCGAGCAGGTTCTTGTTGTCCAGCGCGACCGCCGCCTGGCTGGCAATCGACTCGATCATCTCCAGGTCGTCGGGCTGGAAGCTGACGACCTCGGTGACGACGTTGTCGACTGTGAGCCTCGTCTCGAATCGCCGCTTGGCGTTGATCAGCTGGACAGCGCCGACGACCTCGTTGTTGTAGTTGCGCATCGGCACGGTGAGCATTGACTTGGTCCGGTAGCCAAACTGCGAATCGAAACTCTTGCCGCCGACTGGTTTGCCGGGCGGTGGGTTGTAGGCGTCTTCATAGATCTGGCTGGTGCCCATCGAGACCGTGTAACCGACCACCGTCCTGTCGTCCACCGGCACCTTGAAGGCCTGGTAGGTGTTCTTGTCGAGCGAGTGGTTCTGGCTGGAGGCGAGGAACAGCTTTGGCACGCCGTCCTCCTCCATCTTCAGCCAAAGGCTGGCGCCGTCGGCGTGCGTCAGCTGGCGCATCGTGGTGAGGATGAACGCCTGCAGCCGTGCGATGTCCTTCTCCGCCGACAGCGCGATGCCGATGCGGTTGAGCTCCCGAAACTGCTGGTGGCGGCGGTGCGCCTCGTCTTCCAGCTGCATGACCTGTCGCTTGAGGACGACGTTTTCCATCGCCACGCGGACGAGCTCTCGCGCAGCCGCCGGCGAGGCGTCGGCCGGCAGCTCGACCGCGATCGGGGCCAGCCGGTCGGGGACCTTCTGGCCCGGCCTGAGCAGGATCAAGGCGGGCTCCTCGACCTTGGCCGGATCCGTCAGAGGCTCGGTTTCAAGACCGGTCGCGGGCAGCCCCGCCGATTGACCTTCGTCCAGGACATAGAGATGGAATTTCGGCGCCGTCTTCATGGGCGGCTACGTTCTAGCACCCCCGTCAGAGTTTTGAGCGTAGATAAGGCGTAAACCGTCGAGAGTCAGCAGCGGGTCGGTGGTTTCGATGACCCGGGTCAAACCGGCCACCAAGGAGGCCTGACCGCCGGTGGCGACCACCCTCGCGGTGCCGCCAAGCTCATCGACCATCCGTTTGACCATGCCTTCGACCTGAGCGACGAAGCCCCAGACCAGGCCCGATTGGATCGAGGCGACGGTGTTGCGGCCGATCACCGAATCGGGAGCGACGGGCTCGACCCGGCGAAGCATGGCCGTCTGCGAGACGAGCGCATCCAGGGAGATCTCGACGCCAGGCGCGATCGCGCCGCCCAGGTAGTCGCCCTCGGCGTTGATCGCGTCGTAGGTGACGGCCGTCCCAAAATCGATCACGACCACTGGGCCGCCGTACTTCGTGTAGGCGGCCAGGGCGTTGGCGATCCGGTCGGCGCCGACGTCCTTGGGATTGTCGTAGCGGATGCGGACGCTGGTCTTGACGCCCGGGCCGACCATCACCGGCTCGCACTTCAAGTAGCGGCGCGACGCCTCGACCAGCGCGGGATTGATCGTGGGTACGACGCTGGAAATGACGACGCCCGTGACCACGTTCAGCTGAAACCCCTGGAGATCGAAGAGCTGGCGGATCTCGATCGCCAATTCGTCCGCCGTCCGCTCCCGATGCGAGGTGACGCGCCAGTCGGCGGCAAGGCGCTCGCCGTCGAAGAGGGCCAGGGTCACGTTGGTGTTGCCGACGTCGATCGCAAGCAGCATGGGCGGCCCGAACTGTAGAGGACTGGACCGGCCGCGCGGCCAGCAGTTCGGGACAGGCGCCCGCAAGGGCGCCGGTCTGGGCGCCGAGACGAAGGAAGGGGTGGCACTAGGAGGAGCGCATTGATAATGCGCGACGACGACGGGCCGGGCCCCCTGACGCACGTATCGGCGTCCAGAGTCCCGAAATGCGGGCGCGTGGACGGGCCAGTCCTCAAGTCGGCAGGGGAGGCGGGTGAGCTTGGCTCCAGCGGCGCAAGGCCGCGGCCTCGCGGCGAAGCGCCCGGGCTCTCGCCGCCACCCGGCGCGGGTTGGGCCCGCCGGGGAGATCGCGCTTCGCGAGCGACGCCCGCGCGCTCCAGGGTGCTTTGAATTCGCCGTCCCGAACCTGCCGGCCGACCTCCTCGTGCGCCTTGCGGAAGGAAACCCGGGCACTGACGAGCTCTTCCGCGGCATCGGTGGCCAGGAGAGACGGATCGGCAGCTGCAGCGGCCAATCGGCCGCGGTCGAATTCGAGATGCTCGACCAGGATCGCCGCCGCCTCCAGGCAATCGAAAAGGTTGTCGGCGGCGGCGAAAAGGGCGATCTTGTCCTCCTGCAAGTCGCGGTCATAGGCAAGCGGCAGGCCCTTGAGCACGGTAGCCAGGGCGACGAAGCTTCCCAGGGCCCGGCCCGTCCTGCCTCGCAACAGCTCGGCGATATCGGGGTTTTTCTTCTGGGGCATCAGGCTCGAGCCGGTCGCGATCTCGTCGGCCAGGACAACGAAGCCGAACTCGGCGGTCGCCCATAGAACGATGTCCTCACCCAGCCGGCTCAGGTGGATGGCCGTGCTTGACGACGCGTAGGCGAGGTCGAGCGCGAAGTCGCGGTCGGATACCGCATCGACGCTGTTGAGCGTCAGGCGATCGAATCCGAGCTCTTTGGCGACCACCTCGCGGTGCAGCGGCAGTGTCGTGGCGGCCAGGGCTCCCGACCCGAGCGGCATCTCGTCCGCCGAGTCGTAGGCATGGCGAAAGCGCGACGCGTCACGAAGGAGCGGCTCGGCGTGAGCCAGAAGGTGATGGCCGACGGTGACGGGTTGCGCTCGCTGCAGGTGCGTGTACCCGGGCATCAGCCACCCGGCGTGGGCGGCGGCCTGCTGGCCAAGGACCTCGATCAGATTGGCCAAACCCGCTGTCGCGTCGGCGGCCGTGTCCCGGCAGAACAGGCGCAGATCCAGAGCGACCTGGTCATTGCGCGACCGCCCCGCATGCAGCGCGGCGCCGGCCGGCGTGATCTCGGTCAAACGCCGCTCGACGGCCGTGTGGATGTCTTCATCCGTTGGTCTGAACTTGAATCCGCCACCGTCCAGCTCACGCCGGATGCGGCGCAGGCCGCGCTCGATCGCTGTCAGCTGTGACTTTGAGATCACCCCCGACGCCGCCAGGCCGCGCGCATGGGCGACGCTGCCCGCGATGTCATATGGGTACAGCTCGTAGTCGACGGCGAGGGAAGAGGAGAAACGTTCCAGCTCGGGCAACATGTCGAATTTGAAGCGTCCGCCCCAGAGCTTTGTCGAGCGCGACTGCCGAGCTATGGCGTGAGCCTCTTCGCGTCTCCCAAGAGCGTGCCCAGGTCGCGCGAGTGGAGCTGTCCCTGCACACGCGCCGAGGTGCGGAGGCCCATGCCCCAGAGCTTGATGAAGCCTGCCGCCGCCGACTGGTCGAACTCATCGCCCTTGCCATAGGTCGCAAGCGACAGCTCGTAGAGCTGGTGCGGACCCTTGCGTCCGACGACCTGCGCTGAGCCTCGGTACAGCTTGATGCGGACGTCGCCGGTCACGTGCCGCTGCGTCTCTGCGACAAACGCGTAAAGGGCGTCGCGAAGCGGGCTGAACCAGAGCCCGTCGTAGACCATCTGCGCCCACTGCTGGGCGACGACATCTTTGAACCGCGCGACCTCCTTCGGCAGCGTGATGTCTTCCAGCGCCTGGTGCGCCTGCAGGAGCAGCACCGCGGCCGGCGCTTCGTAGATCTCGCGCGACTTGATGCCGATCAGCCTGTTCTCGAGGTGATCGATGCGGCCGACGCCGTTTTCCCCGCCGACCCGGTTCAAGGTCGTCACCAGATCCAGGGCCGAGACTGGCTTGCCGTCGAGCGCGACTGGAACTCCTTCTTTGAAGCCAACCTCGACATAGGTCGGCTCGTCGGGGCACTGGCGCGGGTCGCGGGTCCAGGCGTAGACGTCTTTCGGCGGCTCAGCCCACGGATCCTCGAGCACGCCTGCCTCGATCGAGCGGCCCCACAGGTTCTCGTCCGTCGAGTAGGGCGAGCGGGTCGTGGCCGGAACCTCGATGCCGTGCTCGGTCGCGTAGTCGATCTCGTCGTCGCGGTTCATGCCCCACTCGCGCACCGGCGCGACCACCTGCAGGTCGGGTGCGAGCGCAGCGGTCGTCACGTCGAAGCGCACCTGGTCGTTGCCCTTGCCCGTGCATCCATGCGCTACCGCCTGGGCGCCTTCGCGACGCGCGACCTCGACCATCATGGCCGCGATCAGCGGCCGGCCAAGCGCGGTCGCCAGCGGATACTCCTTTTCATAGACCGCACCGGCTTGCAGGGACGGCCAGACAAAGAGCTGGAGGAAAGGGAGCCTGCCGTCGGCGACGTAGGCAGCCGACGCGCCGGTCTTGAGCGCGCGCGCCTGGACAGCATCGAGATCCTTCTTCTCGCCCAGATCGACTGTGAATGCGATGACATCCCACCCCTGGTCCTTCAACCAGCGGATCGCGACCGACGTGTCCAGCCCACCCGAATAAGCCAAAACCAACTTTTTAGCTGCCATTGGCGAGCAGCTCTTTGAGCGCGCGACCAGCGCTGCGCTTGCGCAGCACGGCGATGATCGTGTCATCGCCGGCGACGGTGCCCGCGATCCCGGGCAGGGCAGCCTCATCGATCCTGCGGGCGACCAGGTTGGCGGTGCCGGGCGGTGTCCTGATCACCACCATCGGCTCGACTACCTCGATCGAGAGGACGAGCTCGCTGACCAGGCCGGCCGAACTCCGGTAGCCGCTGCCCGACCGGACCAACCCGAGCTCCTGGATGTCGCGAGAGATGGTGGCTTGCGTTGCGCGCACGCCGCGGCGAGCGAGCGCCGCCGCGATCTCGTGCTGCGTGTGCACCGAACCCCGGTTGACCAACTCGAGGATCGCGCTGTGGCGCTCGGCCTTGGTGGCCGTCATCCCGCGACCTTCTGCATCACCGCATGCGCGTTGTCGATCTCCTCGGCCGTGATGATCAGCGGTGGGACCAGCCGGACCGAGTGATCATCGACCGCGTTGACGATGAGGCCGGCGTCGAGGCACGACAGCTGAAACGCCTTGGCCCGGGGCTCGGCAAACTCGAACGCCTGCATCAAACCCTGGCCACGCACTGCCTTGGCGCCGAGGTCGGCGAGCGATGACTGCAGCAACTCGCCCATCTCCGCGGCGTGAGCGACCAGACCGTCGCGCTCGATCACGTGCAGCACCGCCAGCGCCGCGGTGCAAGCCAGCGGGTTGCCGCCGAACGTCGAGCCATGGTCGCCCGGTTCGAAGACGTCCGCCCGGGGGTTGGCAAGGCACGCGCCGATGGGTACGCCGCCGCCCAGGCCCTTGGCCAAGGTCATCACGTCAGGCGTGACGCTGTGGTGCTGGTGCGCGAACCAGCGGCCGGTCCGGCCGAGACCGGTTTGAACCTCGTCGAGGATCAGCAGGACGTCCTGCGTGTCGCACCACTCGCGCACGCCCCGCAGGTAGCCCGGCGACGGCGGGACGACGCCGATCTCCCCCATTACGGGCTCGAGCATCACAGCGACTGTCTTGCTGGTGGTTGCGGCCTTGATGGCGTCGAGGTCGTCATAAGCCACATGCACGAATCCGCCGGGCAGCGGCCGGAAAGGATCGGAGTATTTCTGCTGGCCGCCGGCGGTCACCGTCGCCAGCGTGCGTCCGTGAAAGGAGCCGGCGGTGGTGATGATCTCGAACGCACCGTCGCGGTGCCGGGCACCCCACTTCCGCGCGATCTTGATCGCAGCCTCATTGGCCTCGGCGCCGGAGTTGCAGAAGAAGACCCGCGACGGAAATGAAAGCTCGACCAGGCGCTGGGCCAGATCTATCTGCGGCTGCGTGAAGTACAGGTTGGAGGTATGGATCAAGGCACCGGCCTGTTCGCTGATTGCGCGGACCACCTCGGGATGCGAGTGTCCAAGCAGGTTGACCGCGATCCCGGCGACAAGGTCGAGATACTCGCGACCCGATTCGTCGTAAACCCGGCATCCCCGACCGCGCACGAACGTGACTGGCAGGCGGCGCCCGGTCTGCATCAGGTATCGCTCGGCCAGCTCGAGCGTGCTCTTGGTCACAGAGCTCATGGCGTGACCATCGTCCCGATGCCGGCCTCCGTGAAGAGCTCGAGCAGGAGCGCGTGCTTGGTGCGGCCGTCGACGATGTGCGCGAGGGGCACCCCATCCAGGGCGCGCAGGCAGGCCTCGAGCTTCGGGATCATGCCGCCGGTGACCTCACCCTTGCGGATCCGGTTGAGGGCGTCTTCTTTGGACAGCACCGCCACCACGTCGCCGTCGACGCCCTGCACCCCCGGCACGTCCGTCAGCAGGATCACCTTGGCCGCCTTCAGCGCGACCGCGATCTCCGCGGCAACGGTGTCGGCGTTGATGTTGTAAGCGTGGCCGTCGTAGCCAAGCCCGATGGAGGCTATCACCGGGATGTACCCGCGAGCGAGCAGGGCGGTGATCGGCTCCTTGTTGACCTGCGTCACCCGGCCGACGAAACCCATCGACTCGTCGAGAGGCTCGGCGATGATGGTCGGGCCGTCCTCACCGCTCATGCCCACCGCCTGTCCGCCCAGGCGATGGATCGCGGCGACGAGATCGGGACTGACCTTGCCGGTCAGCACCATCTTCACGACCTCCATCGTCTTTTCGTCGGTGATCCGCAGCCCGTTCTTGAACTCAGGCTTCAACCCCAGCCGCTCGCTCATGGCGCTGATCTCAGGGCCGCCGCCATGCACCAGCACCGGCTGCATGCCGACGTAGCGCAGCAGCACGACATCCAGCAGCGTCTCGTCGCGCGCGTGGTCGATCGCGTTGCCGCCGACCTTGATCACCACTATCTGGCCGTGGAATCGCTTGATGTAGGGCAGCGCCTCGACCAGGACCTTGGCGCGTTCTTCGACCGTCAGCGTCATGTCGTGTAGTCGGCGTTGATGCGCACGTACTCCTCCGATAGGTCACAGCCCCATGCCTCGGCGGTACCGTCCGCGAGCCCGAGAGCGGCGACGATCTCAATTTCCGGCTGCTCGAATGCTCGCCGGACGGCCGACAGGTCGACGTCAACACCAGCCCCGCGCTCGAAGACGACCAGGCCACCAACGCGGAGCTGGAGCCGGTCGAGGGCGAGCTCGGCGCCACTGTAGCCGAGCGCGCATACGATCCGCCCCCAGTTGGGATCACCGCCGTGGACAGCGGTCTTGACCAGGCTCGATGATGCCACCGCGCGGGCCGCCGTCCTCGCCTCAGCATCCGACGCCGCCTCGCGCACCTTGACCGTGATCAGCCGGGTTGCACCCTCGCCGTCGCGGGCGATCGCGCGTGAAAGGTCGCGAGCGACCTGGATGAAACCCGCCTCGAGCTGCTCCGCTTGCGTGCTGCCCGGGCCAATGGGCTCATTGCCGGCGGCCCCGTTGGCGAGCATCAGGAAGCTGTCGTTGGTCGAGCTGTCCCCGTCGACAGTGACCTGGTTGAAGCTCTGATCAGCGATCGCTTTGACGAGCGTCGACATCAAGCCAGGCTCGACGGCCGCGTCGGTGGTGATGTAGGCGAGCATGGTGGCCATGTTCGGATGGATCATGCCGGAGCCCTTGCACATGCCACCGATCCGCACCGTCGCGCCCGCGATGTCGACCTCAACCTGCGCCGTCTTCGGCCGCGTGTCCGTGGTCATGATGGCCCGCGCCGCAGCGTCGCCTGCCTCCGGACTCAGGTTCCCGCACGCTTCCGCGATTCCGGACTTGATGGCGTTCATCGGCAGGTAGCGGCCGATCACGCCGGTCGAGCTGACCAGCACCTGGTCGGGATCGAGGTCGAGCCGATCGGCGGACAGCTTGGCCATCAGCAGCGCATCCCGGAAGCCCTGCGCCCCGGTGCACGCGTTGGCGTTGCCCGAGTTGATCGTGAGCGCCTGCACGCGGTTGCGCTGCAGGTGGAGCTGATCGATGACGACCGAGGCTGACTTCACCTTGTTGGTGGTGAAGACCCCGCCTGTGTCGCATGGATACGCGGAATGGATCACGCACAGGTCCTCTCGCTGTCCGCTCGGGATGGCGGACGCGCCGGTCGTGAAAGCCTTGATGCCACACGCTGCGGTGCCCGCCCGAAACCCTCGGGCGTACGTCACGGCCACTGCAGAGCACCCGTCAGGGCAGTGGTGCGATCGAAGCCGAACGCGATGTTGAAGCACTCGATGCCCTGGCCCGATGCGCCCTTGAGCAGGTTGTCCAGGGCCGCGGTTACGACGGCCTTTCGGCCCTGCGCCCCGACGTTGACCAGGCACAGGTTCGAGTGTGTCGTCAGCTTGGTGGCAGGGGTTTTGTCGACCACTCTGGCGAAGGGCTGGCCGGCGTAGAACTCGCGATACGCATCCTGCAGCTCACCGACCGAACCCTTGAGGTCGAAGTAGCAGGTGGCAAGGATGCCCCTGGTCATGGGCACCAGGTGAGGAACGAAGGTCAGTCCACCTCCCCACCCCGTGGGGAGGTCGGCGCGAAGCGCCGGGTGGGGAGAAGCGAGCCCAGATAGCTCCTGGACGATTTCAGCCAGGTGGCGGTGGCCTTCGATCGCGTACGCACCCAGCGATTCATTGACCTCGCTGAACTGAACTCCGAGGCCGAGCGAACGCCCGGCGCCGCTCACCCCGGACTTCGCGTCGACCACGATGTCGGAACCCACCAGGCCGGCGGAAACGGCCGGCGCCAGGGCCAGGATGCTCGCGGTCGAGTAGCAGCCCGGAACCGCGACCAGTCGAGCTCCTCGCAGCTCGGGCTCGTGCAGCTCGGGCAGGCCAAACACCGCCTGCTCCAGGAGCGCGGGCACCGGATGCGGCTGCCGGTACCACTTCGGATACTCCGACGGTTCGCGGAGGCGGAAGTCAGCGCTCATGTCGACCACTCGCACTCCCGCCTCGAGCCAGGATTCCACCCGCGTGGCGCCCACGTTGTGCGGAAGGCAGCTGAAGATCACCTCCACGCCGTCTGGCGCCGGCTCCGGGACGAACGAGCCCTTCAGGTCGAGAAGGGGAAAGACCTCTGAGTAAGGCTTGCCCGCGTACGAGCGGGATGTCAGCTGGGTCAGCTCGACCCCGGGATGACGCGCCAGCAGGTGCACGGCCGTCATCCCCGCGTAGCCGTTCGCCCCGGCGACCGCAGCCCTCAGCTTTTTGGTCACAAGCGCATGAGTATACATTGGACTGCATAAACATGCATCCTTCCCCTTTGCCCTTCAGGGAGAGTGGGGTGGAAGCCTAATCCGTCTCATTGAAAAAACAAGACTCGGCGCCGGTGTGGCAGGCGGGACCGGCCGGCCTGACCCTCAAGAGCACAGCGTCGAGGTCACAGTCGAGCCGTACCTCCACGACTTCCATCGTGTTTCCCGAGGTTGCTCCCTTCTCCCACAGACCGCGTTCCCTGGAAAGAAACCAGGCGCGCCCGGTCTCGTTGGTCTTCGACCAAGACTCCTCGTCCATGTAGGCCAGCATCAACACCATGCCCGTCTCCGCGTTCTGGACGACCGCCGGGACGAGCCCCTTTGAAAAGTCCGGGGTCATCGCCTCACCTCCAGGCCCATTTCCGCCAGCGCTTGTTTGACGTCGCGTATCGAAAGCTCGCCGAAGTGGAAGATGGACGCGGCCAGCGCCGCGTCTGCCCCCCCGCCGCTGAGCGCGTCGTACATGTGGCGCGCCGATCCGGCACCGCCCGAGGCGATCACAGGCAGGCGGACGGCGCCGCTGACGGCCCGGGTGAGCTCGATGTCGTACCCGGCGTGCGTCCCGTCGCGGTCCATCGACGTGAGCAGGATCTCCCCCGCTCCAGCCTGCTCCCCCAGGGTCGCCCATTCGACCGCGTCGCGCCCAGTGGCGCGGCGGCCTCCGTGGCTGAACACCTCCCAGCCGGTCCCGTCCGGCCGCTTGCGCGCGTCGATCGCCAGGACCACGCATTGCGAGCCGAAAACGTCCGCACAGCGCGTGATCAGCGCTGGATCCGCCAGCGCTGCGGTGTTGACCGACACCTTGTCCGCTCCGTGCGTCAGCAGCTCGGCCATGTCCTCAACGCTTCTCACGCCTCCGCCCACGGCGAGCGGGATGAACACCTGGTCCGCCGTGCGCTCGACCGCGTCGAGGAGGATCTTGCGAGCATCCGATGAGGCGGTGATGTCCAGGAAGACGATCTCGTCCGCGCCCTCGCGATCGTAGGCCGCGGCCAGCTCGGCGGGGTCGCCCGCGTCGCGCAGCTCCTTGAAGCGCACGCCTTTGACGACGCGGCCGTCGGTGACATCGAGGCAGGGGATGACGCGTTTGGCAGGCATCAGCTGCAAAGGGCGAGGAAGTTGGCATAAAGACGTAGGCCGTCGGAACCGCTTTTCTCGGGATGGAACTGGGTTCCCATCACATTGCCCGCCGCGGCCGCGGCCGCGGGCGAGTGGTCGGAGCAGCCGACGCCGTGGTTCGAGGCCTCGGGGGTGAAGGAGTGCACGTAGTAGAAGTAAGAGCGGTCGGGGATCCCGTCCCACAGCGCTGATCGGGCGGTCTGGGTGGTCCGACACCACCCGATCACCGGAACCCGCTCACTGGACGTGACCTCGACCACGCGGCCGGCCAGCAGCCCAAGGCCCTCGTGGCGACCGTGCTCGCTCGACTCCTCAAACAAAAGCTGATAGCCGAGGCACACGCCGAGCACCGGCGTGCCACGCCGCGCCAGCTCGACGACCTGGCGGCCCAGCCCGCGTGCGGAGAGCCTCGCCAGCGCAGGCGCAAACGCTCCCACGCCGGGCAGCACGATGCCGTCGGCCGACTCCAGCTCATCGGGTTCGGCGGTCAGCCGCGCCTCAGCCCCGACCTGGACCAGCGCGCGCTCCACCGAGCGGACATTGCCGACGCCGTAATCGACGATGGCGATCAACCCAACAACCCTTTGGAGGAAGGAGCACCGGCGGCCCCACTCGGCGCCATCGCCGCGCGGAGCGCGAGTCCAAGCGCCTTGAACGTGGCTTCGGCCATGTGGTGCCGGTTGCGGCCCCGAACCAGATCGACGTGGATCGTGGCGCCGAGGTGGATGGAAAGCGCACGCCAGAACTCCTCCACGACTTCGGACTCGAGGGTTCCGATCCGGCCGCGCAGCGGCACGTTATAGGAGAGGAACGGGCGCCGGCCCAGGTCGATCACGACCCTGGCCAACGATTCGTCGAGCGGCGCATAAGCAGAAGCGAAACGCGCGATGCCGTCGCGGTCACCCAGCGCCTGCGACAGCGCCTCGCCCAGCACGATGCCCGCATCCTCGACCAGGTGGTGGGGGTCGACCTGAACGTCACCGGCGCCGCGGAGCCGGAGGTCGAAGCCGCCGTACCTCGCCACCTGCTCCAGCATGTGGTCGACAAAGGCCAGGCCCGTCGAAACCTCAGCCCGGCCACGCCCTTCCAGGTCGACCCTGGCCGAGAGCTGCGTCTCCCGGCTCTTGCGCGTGACCCGACCTCTCCTACTCAAGGCGCACCTCGATCGCGTGGGCGTGCGCGCCCAGGCCTTCCATCTCCGCCAGCCGGACAGAGGCGTCGCGCAAGGTCTCGAGGTCGCCGCGGTTCAGGCTCAACACGCTTGTCCGCTTGAGGAAGGTGTGCACGCCAAGCGGCGACGAGAATCGCGCCGCCCCCGATGTGGGCAGCGTGTGATTGGGGCCGGCGGAGTAGTCGCCGAGCGGCACCGTTGAATAGGCGCCAACGAACACCGCCCCCGCATTCTGGACCTGGGCGGCGAGGCGGGCGCCGTCGGCGGCCACGATCAGCAGGTGTTCGGGAGCAAAGTCATTGGCGACGTGGATGGCCTGGTCCATGTCGTCCGCGACGATGACGCAGCAGTTGGCCTGGCGGATTATGTCCGCGCGCTCGAGCCCCTGCAGGAGGCTGACGAGCTCTTCCTCGACGCGGTCCGCGAGCTGGCTGGAGTCGGTGACGAGCACGCCCCAGGCCAACGGGTCGTGCTCCAGCTGGGCGGCGAGATCGGCGGCGACAAAATCCGGCCGCGCCTCGCCATCCGCAACGACGACGACCTCCGTCGGACCGGCGATGCCATCGACGCCAACCGAGCCGAACACCTCTTTCTTGGCGAGGGTCACATAGATGTTGCCGGGACCCGCCACCACATCGACGCGCGGGATGCTCGCCGTTCCATAAGCGAGGGCGGCGATCGCCTGCGCGCCCCCGATCCGGTACACGGTGTCCGCGCCCGCGATGTGCGCGGCGGCGAGAATTGCGGATGGAACGCTTCCGTCTGCCCGCGGCGGCGTCGCGAGGACTACTTCGGCGACCCTGGCGACGCGGGCCGGGATCACGGTCATGAGCACGGTCGACGGATACGCCGCCCGGCCGCCGGGGGCGTAGACGCCCGCGCGCCGGACCGGACGCGTGACCAGCTTGAGCCCAGGCGAGCCGATCGACGCAGGCTGCCTCTGGCGCTCGTGAAAATCGCGGATGCGCTGAGCCGCGAACTCGAGCGCCGCCCGGTCGGCCGTCGGCAGGCGGCTGGACGCGGAAGCCAGGTCCCCATGCGCCACCTCGAACGACTCGCCCTTGGCGGGCGCCCAGCCGTCGTAGCGGAGTCCAAGCTCACGCAGCGCGTCGTCGCCGTCGGCCAGCACGCGCGAGCAGATTTCCGCCACCGTCTCGCGCTCCTTCACGAACTGGGACAGATCGAGGCGCCGCCGCGAGAGCGGCGAGTCGAGCCACGAGCCGACATCGAACCTCCTAACTGGCATGTCCGGACGCCTCGCGCAGCCTGGAGACCGCCGACTGGACTGCGGCGGTCCGGGTCTTGAGACTCGCCTGGTTGGCGATCAACCTCGCCGTCGAGCTGCCGAGCACCGCGATGATTCGCAGCCGGTTGTCGCGGAGGGTGCGCCCGGTGGCCGTGAGGTCGATGATCCCATCCACCAGCCCGACCTGAGGCGCAAGCTCCACGGAACCGTGCAGGCGCACGACCTCTACCGCCTGTCCGCGTGCCTCGAACCAGGTGACGGCAGTCCGCGGGTACTTGGTCGCGACGCGCATCATCGGCGGCCAGGTCTGTGGTCCGTTGAAGCCTGAGGCGTCGGGCACCGCCAGGACGAGACGGCAGCCACCGAAACGGAGGTCGATCAGCTCATAGTGAGAGCCGGGGGTCTCCCAGAGAATGTCCTTGCCGACGATGCCAAGGTCGGCCGCACCGTGGTCCACGTAGGCGGGCACGTCGGTCGGGCGCACGAGGATCACCCGCAACGCCCCGCCATCGATCAACAGCTGCCGGCCGAGCTCTTCGGCAGAGAGCCGCGCCAGCCCCGACTTCGCAAGCAGCGCAAGGGCGCCGTCCAGCAGCACGCCTGTCGGCACGGCGATCGAGACCTGGTCCTCCGGTGTCACTTGAGGCCTCCTGCCAGTCGCGCCGCCACCTGCTCCGGGGGCAGCCGCCTCGTGCGCCGGCCCTTGGCCGACCACGACACCATCGATTCGGTCAGGCAGTGCACCAGGTTCGCCGCCGCGACGGCGCGCCACCACGCATGTGCCTCCGCCTGGCTGCGCGACTGAGTGTCCACGACCGCTCGCATGCCGAACAGGCGGAGGGTCGATCCCAAACGAAGAGCGGTGGTGAGCCCAGACCCGGTCCAGGCCAGCGCGGCGTCCAGGCGCGGCAGAGCCAGGGCTCGCGGCGCTCGCGTCAGCATCTCGGAGACGAGGTCGAGCTGGATCATGAATCCGGTCGCGGGCGCAGGCCGGCCGAACCGCGCCAGCAACCCGTCGTAGCGGCCTCCCTGGGCGACCGGGCGCCCGAAATCGGGCCCGTACCCCTCGAAGATGACGCCCGTGTAGTAGTCGAAATCGCGAATCGCCCCGAGGTCGAGGTTGACCACGTCACCAATGCCGTGCGCAACGAGCAGCTCGCGGACCCTTGCCAGCTCGGCGAGCGCAGCCTCCGAGCGGCGGTTGCGGACAAGTCCACCCGCGGCCTGAAGGATCTCCGGTCCGCCCCGGAGAGCGGGAAAGCGCAGCAGCAGCTCGTGCTCGGCGGATTTCAACGGCGTGTCTTCGAGCAGCGACTCGAGGGTGACGAAGTCGCGCGCGGCGAGCGCGGCGCGGACCGAGCTCTTGACATCGTCCGGCAGCCGAACCGCATCCATGATCCCGTGGAAGAACTCGGCGTGGCCGACGTCGAGCTGGTAACGACGGATGCCGGTCGCCTCCATGCACCGGGCCGCCAGCGCGATCACCTCAGCGTCGGCGACCGGGCCGGAGGCGCCGATCAGCTCGGCGCCTACCTGGTAGGTCTCACGCCGGTGCTGGAACCGGCCCTCGTCCGTGGAAAGCACGGGACCCGCGTAGCAGAGCCTGAGCGGCAACGGCGCAGTGCGCAGCTTGCCCGCTACCAGCCTCGCCACCGGCACCGTGCGCTCGCCGACCAGCGCCACGACGTCGCCGCGGGGGTCGGTGAACTTGAAGAGCCGCCGGCGTTGCTCGATGCCGAGCCCGAGGTCGAGCACGTCCATGTTCTCGACGAGCGGCGTGATCACATGGCGGTAGCCCCAACGCCGCATCTCGGCGAGAAGCGACTCCTGCGCCTCGCGCAGGATCTCGGCTTCGAGCGGGAGCAGGTCGCGAAAGCCGGGCACGCCGCCCAGCTGCGGTCTACGGTCGGTGAAGAAACCTCCCGGCCGTGGCCACAGGAATGTCAGCTCTCATCTTCATCCTCTTCCTCGACCTCGCCGTCCGCGTCCTCTGAGAAGTCCAGCGGCTCGGCCTCGTCCTCGACCGTGTGCATGCCCTCTTCGATGTCGTCGCTGGCGGGCGTCTCCACCAAAGCCTCTTCCTCTTCTTCGCCGGCAAAGACCTCGACCTCGCGCGAGAGGAGGCTCTCCTTCGTGTACGGACGGAACTCCACCTCGCGCTTGCGCCGCATTGGGAAGCTGGGCTTGCCCGCAAAACGAGGGTCCTGGTACGTCTCGCGCACGATCAGCTTCACGGTGTTGCCGTCGCACGATGTCACCCCGGCCTGGTAGCGGTTGCCGCCGCGCATGAACTTGGTCAGCCTCCGGGCCAGCTTGGCCTCCAGCAATCCGAGCTTCACGCCCCGCGACGTCTCCGTCATGATGCCGTCATCTTCGATGCGCAGCTCGGCGACGTCACCTGCCGCGACCTTGGAGCAGATATCGGCTTTCGGCGGCGACTCGACCGTCGTGATCACGGTCTTGCCCATCTCCTCGACAAACAGGTTGAGGTCGACCCGGGTGCCGCCGACCTTGAGGCCTTCTTTCTGGTGGAGGAGCGCGTTGATCCGAGCGGCGTTCTTCTTGGCGATGTTGTTCATTGGGTTGAGCTTCAGCGCCACCTCATAAGAAGCCTTCGCCTCTTTGAGCTTGCCGAGCTCAGACAGCGCCTTGCCCAGGCGGTTCTGTGTTTCTTCGTCCGAGCCGAAGTTCTCGATGATGAAGCGGTTCAGCTTGACGGCCTCGTCCCACTTGCCGGCGATGGCGAGCTGCACGGCATCCTCGGCGTACTGCGAGCGGGGCTTGAGGTGTTCGCTGGTGTCGGCTTTCACAGGGGCGCGCTCCAATGGCTGGGCTGAAGGTTACGAGGGAATGCTGAGTATACGTAGTGCCACCGCCTCACAACGGCTGTCATCCTCTCCGGCATGCAGCGCGCGGCCTGGCTGAGTGCGGCCGTCCTCCTGGTGGTTTGCGGGGCATGCGCCTCCACCGGCACACCCGCCACGACCGGCCCCCAGCTCCGCGTCGGCGTCGATCTGCCTCTCACCGGGCATGAAGCCCGGGCCGCCGTGCCGGCGCTCAACGGCGTCCGCTACTTCGTCAAGACGCATCCACGGCTCGACGGCTTCGAAGTCGTCCTCACGACCGCGGACGACGCGCGTGGCGGTTTCCCGAACCCCAACCGCGGCGCTTCCAATGTCGAGGGCTTCGTCGCCGATTCCACCTTGATGGCGATGATCGGACCGTTCGACGCCGCGGTCGCGCGCAAGGAGATTCCGATCGCCAACCTGGCGGGGCTGGGGATGGTCAGCCCCGCGACCAGCAATCCGTGCCTGACCAGAGACGTATTCATTCCGGCCCTGCTCAACCCGGCCCGGACCGAGATCGCCTGCAAGTCGGCCGGCCTGCCTGCGGCATCGGACCTGAGGCCGGCGCATACCAACAACTTCTTCAGGCTCACCACCACCGACGAGCTCCAGGGAGCCGCCGCGGCTGATTTCGCGTATCTGAATCTCCACATCCAGCGCGCCGCGGTCATCTCCGACCACGAGGCGTACGGCCAGGGACTCGCCGATTCCTTCATCGCCAGGTTGAGCACCCTCGGCGGCAGCGTGGTCGGGCACCTGGACCTTGCGCCGGGCGCAGCGGACGCCGCCCCGTTCTTGAGAGGCATGAAAGACGCGGGCGCGCAGGCGATCTACTACGGTGGCGAAAGCCACGCCGGCTGCAGTCTCCGCGCGCAGATGAAGGCGCTGTTCCCGCTGGGTGGGGCAACGCCATTCATTGGCGGCGATGGTATCGCCCAGGACCCGGCCTGCATCGTCTCCGCCGGCGGCAACACCCCGGGCATCTTCGCCACCGTGCCCATCGCCGACGCCGTTGCCAGGCCTGGCGCGGCGGCGACGATCCAGGGCTTCAAAGCCTCGTTCGGGAGCACAGCCGACTACGGCCCGTACACGATCGTCGCCTACGACGCCACCGCGGTCGTCTATGCGGCCCTGGATCGCGCCATCAGAGACGCCGGCGGCCGCCTGCCGGCCAGGTCGAAGGTCACGGCCGAGCTGGCGCTGACCTCAGGGCTTGCCGGGGCGACCGGGACTTTCGGTTTTGACGCCGCCGGCGACACCAGCAACCGGCTCGTCTCCATCTTCGAGGCGACCAGCGCCGACCCCCGATCGCCATGGAAGCTGGTTGACAGCGTCGATTACAGCGCCCGTCTCCCTTATTGACAATGCCGCCGACCAGCCCGACCGCCAACTTCGACTTGACTTCGAGGGCCCTGCAAGTCGATAGTTTGCCTCGGAGTAGCAGTTCGGCCATCCCAATGTGGCCGCACTCGCCGCCGGCGCACTCTCGCCCCGACTTCGAGTTGGGAAGAGGGCGGCAAGTGATGGGAGGCGTGAGGTGTGGTTTGCGCATGGGCCTCCCAAAAAGCACAAGGGGGAACCATATGGTTCGAGCTAGGGGACTGATAGTCCTCACGACGGCGACGCTTGTCGCGTTTGCCTGCGGCGGTACTACGGGCGGCGGCGGGGCGTCGAAGGGCACGATCAAGATCGGGTCCGACCTTCCCGTCTGTACGATCGGCGGCCAGGCGGTCAGCAACGGCGTCCAGTTCGCGGTCAACCAGAAGAACGCCGCCGGAGGCGTCGAGGGTTACACGATCCAGTATCAGAGCTTCGACGACTGCAGGCAGGGCGCTTACTCGGCCGACGCCGGCGTCGACAACGTCCGCAAGATGCTGGACGACAACAAGTTCCTCGGCATGGTCGGGCCGTACAACTCCGCGGTCGCGAAGGCGGAGATCCCGATCGCCGCGCCGAAGCATTTCGTGATGATCAGTCCGGCCAACACCAACCCGTGTCTGACCAAGGACATCGCCGGTTGCGCGTACCACCCGCAGGACCTTCGCGCCGGCAACGCCAACAACTACTGGCGCGTCGTGACCACTGACGACTACCAGGGTCCCGCCATGGCCACGTATGCGTACAAGACACTTGGCATCAAGAACATCGGCATCCTGGACGACAGCACGGTCTTCGGCGTTGGCATCGCCGGCTCGTTCGAGCAGCAGTTCAAGTCGCTCGGCGGAACGGTCGCCAAGCACTCGGAATACAAGAAAGAGCAGACAAGCGACTTCAAGTCGATCCTGCTCGGCTTCAAGAACGCCGGCGCGCTGGGCGTCTACGTCGGCGGCACCGACGACCAGAACATCTGCATTCCGCGCAAGCAGATGAAAGACATCGGCTGGGACGCTCCGTTCATGGGCGGTGACGGCATCGAGACCTCCGACTGCGTCGACCAGGCCTCGGGCAACGAGCCCAACATCTACGCGACCTCGGCCGGTGCTGACGCCACCAAGGTCGACGGCGCCAAGCAGGCGATCGCCGACTTCCGCAAGGCATTCAGCGGCCCCAACGACTTCGGCGGTTACACCATGCAGGCTTACGACGCCGCCAACGCCCTGATGGCTGCCATCGGGCGTGCGGTCAAGAACGCCAACGGCACGCCGAGCCGGGAGCAGGTTCGGGCCGAGATGGCCAAGACCACCGGCTTCAAGGGTGTGATCGGCACTTACGACTTCGACAAGAACGGCGACACGAGCCTCAAGATCGTTTCCATCTATGTGGTCACCGGAAGCTTGAGCGACGCCGCCGTCAAGGACTCTACCGGCGTGTGCGGGTCAAAGACGAAGAACGCGTGCTTCGTGTGGAAGACGCAATTCGACTTCGCCAAGCCCGCCTAGTACTCTGTAGCCCAAAATCCAGCGAGGAGGCCGCCTTTGGCCTCCTCGCCCTTTGACCATTTAAGGAGGGGAAGCACTGGACGCGGGCGCGGTCAAGAGCGGCGCTTCTGCCCTGAAACGGTTCCGGTCGGGGCGGGTGGGTGGCATGAGCCTGCCCGACTTCGGCTTCTACGTCCTCTGCGCCACGGCAATCGTCCTCCTGGCAGCGCAGGCGGTGATCCACCCCGGCGAATTCGTGCAGGTCTTCATCTTCGGCCTCACGCAGGGCTCGATCTACGCCCTCGTCGCTCTCGGCTACACGATGGTCTACGGCATCATCGAGCTGATCAACTTTGCCCACGGCGACGTGTTCACGCTCGGCGCCTATATCGGCTCGGCGATCCTCGGCTTTTTCGCCATCTCGGAAGGCGGGTTCACGACAGTGAATCTCATCGCCCTTCTGCTGGTATTTCCGGCGGTGATGCTCGTCATGGGCGGCATCAACGTCGCCATCGAGCGCGTCGCCTATCGTCCCCTTCGCAACGCGCCTCGCCTGGCTCCGCTGATCACCGCCATCGGCATGTCCTTCTTTCTTGAGGGTGTCATGTTCTTGTGGCACGGCCCGGCGACCGTGCACTTCCCCGACATCCTGCCGAAAGCCGCGACCACCGTCGCCGGCGTGTTTTTCGGCTTCAAGGACGTCTTCGTGGTGGTGGTGGCGGCGATCCTCGTGGCGCTGCTGGCGATCTTCATCAATCGCACCAAGCTGGGCAAGGCGATGCGCGCCACGGCTCAGGATCGCGACGCCGCGCAGCTGATGGGGATCGACATCAACCGCACCATCGCCGCCACCTTCTTCATCGGCGCGCTCCTGGCCGGCGCCGGAGGCATGATCTGGGGCCTCTACTACAACACCGTCTACTACCAGCTCGGCTTCCGTAGCGGGCTCATCGCGTTCACGGCCGCGGTCTTCGGCGGTATCGGCAACATCCCCGGGGCGGCCCTTGGCGGGCTCATCATCGGGTTGATCGCCGCATTCAGCGACTCCTACATCGGGTCAAAGTGGACACAGGTCGTGGTCTTCGGCATCCTGATCGGCGTCCTCGTCTTCAGGCCCACCGGCCTGCTCGGCATGCGGGTGCCCGAGAAATGAGCACGTCGGTTTTCACGCGCCTCCACCTGCGGGATCGAATCCGCGACCGGGATACGGCCGTCTACAGCATCCTGCTCATCCTCGCCCTCGTCTTTCCCATGGCCTCCATCTATGCGACAGACGGCACCGCCCTCGTCTCGCAGGCAACGCGTGCCGGGACGTTCGTGCTGCTCGCGATCGGGCTGAACGTCGTGGTCGGCTTCGCCGGCCTGCTCGACCTCGGCTACGCCGCCTTCTACGCGATCGGCGCGTATTCGTACGCGCTGTTTGCCTCGACACAGCTCGCGTCGTCGCCTGCTCATCATGCGTTTCACCTGCCGTTCTGGCTGATGCTGTTCGTCGCGCTGTTCGTGGCCGCGGCCGCCGGCGCCGTCCTCGGGTTTCCAACCTTGCGCCTGAGGGGTGACTATCTCGCCATCGTGACCCTCGGGTTCGGCGAGATCGTGCCTCAGCTCTTCTATAACTTCGACCAGTGGACAGGCGGCATCAATGCCGTCGGCGGCATCGACCAGCCGACGCTGCCGGCATGGATCCAGGGTCCGTGGTCTGGAGACGGTTCGTTTCAGATCGTGAGAAACTTCAACTTCGGGGGTGATCCGGTCGCCTTTTATGTGCTGATCTGCATCCTGATCGCCGCCGCCATCATCCTCGTCAACAACCTCTATCGCTCGCGGCTGGGACGCGCGTGGATGGCGATCCGGGAAGACGAGGTTGCGGCCGCCGCGATGGGCATCAACACCGTGACCACCAAGCTGCTTGCCTTCGGCATCGGAGCCTCATTCTCTGGATTCGCGGGCGCGTTTTACGGCGCGAACGTCAGCCTGGTCAGCCCCGATTCATTCCTGTTCATCGTCTCCATCACCGTCCTCGTGATGGTCGTGCTGGGGGGCATGGGCAATATCAGCGGAGTCATCATCGGGGCGCTTGTCCTCTACTACGTCGTCTACTACCTGATTCCAGGCCTTCCGGAGAATGTCAGGAGCCTCGCCAACAGCATCGGACTCAGCTCTGAAACCACACGCAGTCTGGCGGACGCGACCCAGCACCTCAACTACATCATCTACGGCGGCATCCTGGTCGCGATGATGCTGTTGCGCCCCCAGGGCCTGCTGCCGAGTCGGGTGCGCGAGCAGGAGCTCAAGCACGCGGCGGTACAGGAAGAAGAAGCCGCGGTGGAAATGGAGCACGCAACATGAGCGAGCAGCCTGCGCCGGCCGACAACATCCTCGAGCTGACCGACCTGACCAAGCGCTTCGGCGGTCTCGTCGCGGTGGACAACGTGAGTCTCAACATCAAGCGGGGCGAGGTGTTCGCACTGATCGGCCCCAACGGCGCCGGCAAGACCACTCTTTTCAACAACGTCACTGGTCTCTTCCAGCCGACGAGCGGACGCGTCGTGTTCGACGGACGCGACATCACGGGCTACAAGCCTCACCAGGTTGCGCGTTGGGGAATCGCGCGGACGTTCCAGAACATCCGGCTCTTCGACTACATGACGTGCCTCGACAACGTCCGGGTCGGGCGCCACGTCCGCATGAAGGCGACAGTGTTTGACTCGCTGTTCAAGCTGCCCCGGGAGCGAAGAGAAGAGGAACGAGTCACCGAGGAGGCGATGGAATTCCTGCGTTTCGTAGGCATCGCCAAGCACGCGGATCAGTACGCGCGCAATCTTGCCTACGGCCAGCAGCGGCGGCTGGAGATCGCGCGAGCGCTGGCGACCGACCCCAAGCTGCTGCTGCTCGACGAGCCCGCGGCCGGATTCACGCCGCAGGAGAAGGTCGAACTGATGAAGCTCGTGAAAAAGATCCTGGGGCGAGGCATCACCGTTTTCTTGATCGAGCACGACATGAAAGTGGTGATGGGGATCTCGGAAAGGATCGTCGTGCTCGACCACGGCGAGAAGATCGCCGAGGGTTCGCCGGACGAGGTCCGCAAGGACGTCCGGGTCATCGAAGCGTATCTCGGCAAATCGGCTTAGCCAGATGGCACTCCTGGAGCTCGAGGGCGTCGACGCCTACTACGGGCGGATCCAGGCCTTGCGCAAAGTCTCGATCACGGTCGAAAGAGGCGAGATCGTCGCGCTCATCGGCTCCAATGGCGCCGGCAAGACCACCACCCTGCGCACGATCTCAGGACTGATGCACCCGACCACCGGTTCGGTCTCTTTCGACGGTCGCGAGATCACTCACACGAGGCCATCGAAAATCGTCGAGCTGGGGATCTGCCAGTCGCCCGAAGGGCGGCGGCTGTTTCCTCGCATGACCGTCCTCGACAACCTGGTCATGGGCGCCTACACGCGGAATGACAAGGCGGCCATCGCCTCCGACATGGATCGCGTCTTCACGCTGTTCCCCCGGCTCCAGGAGCGCCGGACCCAGATCGCGGGCACCCTTTCCGGTGGCGAGCAGCAGATGCTCGCCATGGGCCGCGCTTTGATGGCCAAGCCAAAAGTGATGATGCTCGATGAGCCGTCGCTTGGTCTGGCGCCGATCCTGATCGAGACCATTTTCAGCATCGTGCGGGAGATCAACTCGCAAGGCACAACCGTGCTCCTGGTGGAGCAAAACGCACACAAGGCGCTCGAGGTGGCCAACCGCGGCTACGTCCTGGAAACCGGGGTCGTCGTGCAGTCAGGGACGGGCCGCGAGCTGCTCGCGTCCGAGGAAGTGCAGAAAGCCTATCTCGGTATGTAGCTACCTGCCCGGCTGGTAGCTCGACACGAAGAGGTAAATCAGGACGACCGCGAACGCGCCGTACTCGAGCACGACGTTCCTCGTGAAGCTGTCCTCGACGGTGTGCCGGACCAGGCCGCGATTGATGTACCAGGCAAACAGCAACATGACCGCGAACGTGCCTTCGTTCACGACCAGGTAGAGCGCCAGCGCGGTGATCGCCCAGGCGAGGAACGTGACCACCTGGCCGACGAACAGGGCGAAGATGAACGCCCGCCGCGGCGCGATGGCCACCCCGTTGATACGAAAGCTGCGGTACGAGGCGAGAAAGGTGATGGTGAAGATCCAGAGCAGCTTCAGGATGGGATTGAAAGGAAGCGTCACCACCACCAGGTAGGCGCCCGAGAGGACGAGGACGAGGATCGTCTCCTGCAGCACGAGGTGGCCGCGCTTTTCAAAGGCACGCAGCCTCAGGTAGTCCAGCCTTGCCGCGATGATGAACCCGGCGCCGAACGTGACCGTCAGCACGAGGTACTTCCACCGCTCGGGCACCAGGAGCGAAAGGCCCGCCAGCGTGGTGGCGCCCAGCGCGACCGGGATGTAATGCTCGATGCGCGGAAACTCTTCGGTTCCCCGCAGGTAGGCCAAGAGCGCCGGGGCGGCGATCACGACCAGGCCCAGGGCAAGGGCCCAGACCTGGCCCGGACCGAGCAGCTCCGACTTGAAGACGAGCGCGATCGCCACGAGCACGATGCCCGCGAAGATCAAGAAGCTTCGGTCGCGTTCTGCTCCGGCGGCGGAATCGTTCGTGACGACCCTTTCCGACAGCAGCGGCGGCAGCTTCATATCAGTCCCGGCATTCTAGACGCGACCGTACCTGTCCTCCAAGCGGACAACGTCATCGATCTCGGGCGTGGAGACCTCGAAGATGTCGCTGTCTTCGACCGCGGTGAGGCGATGTCGGGTGCCTGGCGTGAGGTGGAGCGTGTCGCCGGCGGACATCCGCCGGGCGGTCAGCTCGCCATCCGATCCCCCCAGCTCGACGTCGATGCTCCCCTTGATCAGGTACTGATACTCGTCCTTGCGCTCGTGATACTGAAGCGAGAGCGCCTCGCCCTTGTTGAGGTGCAGGATCTTGCCGGCGTAGCGGTCTGTGATCGCCCAGCGGAGCTCGTAACCCCACGGTTTATCGACCTTTGTGTTCTCGACCCGGCCGAACTCAGGAGTCCTCCCCATTTATGGCGAGGTGGCCTTGTCCTCCCCACTTGTGGAGAGGTGGCGCCGAAGGCTCCGGAGGGGCCGGGCCATAGGGGCCGCACGCTGCCTAGGCTCCAGCACGTTGCCTGATTCCCACGATGTCTTCGAGCGCCCGAAGGCGCGCCTCGACCGCGTCACTGTCGGCCGCCTCGGCGTAGATCCGGATCAGCGGTTCGGTGCCGCTCGCGCGGAGCAGGACCCAGCTGCCGTCGCCCAGGTAGAACTTGAACCCGTCATCCGAACGCACACGCTGCACCGGCACCCCCGCCACCTCTTGCGGTTCGTTCTTTTCGAGCGTCTCCAGGATCCGCTTGCGGTCGCCATCGTAGGTTTCCCGCACCAGGTGAATGTCATGCCGCGCGTACGCGTGCGGCCCGACCCGCTGCTCGAGCCCGGCCAGGATTTGCGAGACGGGCTTGCCCGATTTCACCATCATGTCGGCGAACAGCAGGCCGATCAGGATGCCATCGCGCTCCGGGATGTGCCCACGCACCGCGAATCCGCCTGACTCCTCGCCACCAAGCAGCGCGTTGGTCTCCATCATCTTCGGCGCGATGTTCTTGAAGCCGACAGGCACCTCGTAGACGCGCTCGCCGAACTCGGCGCCGAGCTTGTCGACCATCGATGTCATGTTCACGGTCTTCACCACCGGGCCGCGCAATCCGCGCGTTTCGAACAGATAGAGCATCAGCAACGCGAAGACCTGAAGCTGGTTGATGAAGCGGCCCGTCTCGTCGATGATGCCGACGCGGTCGGCGTCGCCGTC
>WNGI01004000.1_pt1 | contig 24572 bp, 18 predicted proteins | sample 5400621 | NCBI WGS metagenome assembly WNGI01 (sample SAMN13153374, study PRJNA577476) | soil metagenome | isolation source: 20 cm soil or saprolite under Garry oak tree replicate 1 | place: USA:California | collected 2016-06-15 | reverse complement strand
CAAAAACAACCACTTCCTGGGTGCGGCGAGTCAAGGATTTCCACGATTTCCGATTTACCGCCAAACTCTGGAAGCGATTTACCCACGAGCGCGCGAAGGCCTGGACAACGAAAGAAGTCGATCAGGTCAGCGCTGGTTTCGATGCGATGATGGACGCGGGGAAGCTCGGCGCCGTGTTGCTACAATTTCCCTGGAGCTTCAAGCGCACCGATGAGAATCGCGAGTGGCTGGGGGACGTCGTGCGGACATTCAGCCAGTATCCGTTGGTGGTCGAGGTGAGGCATAAATCCTGGCTTGCTCCGGAGTTTCTGTCGGAACTCGAGGAAGAAGGAGTGGGATTCGTCAACATCGATCAGCCGCTCTACCACAACTCGATCGGGCCGTCAGCGCACGTGACGTCGCGTGTCGGTTACGTGCGAGTGCACGGACGGAACTACAAGGAATGGTTTCGCGAGAAGGCCGGGGTCGAGGAGCGCTACAACTATCTGTACCGCGACGACGAGCTCAAGCCGTGGGTCGAGAGGGCGAAGGAAATCGCCGCGGATCCGGCGACGAACGAGGTCTACGTTGTCACCAACAACCACTACAAGGGAAAGGCCGTCGCCAATGCCCTGATGATGAAGTCGATGGTCATCGGCGCAAAGGTACCTGCTCCGGCGGCAGTCGTTGAAGCGTATGGTGAAGCTGTCGGTCGGTACACCGTCCCCGTCAATGAGGACGCAGAATTATTGACGGCAAAGCCCTGATCCATTAGGTTTAGGCCCAGAAGCGCAACGTTTGCGCGACCGGCCAGTTTTGCCTTAGAGGAGACCTGGATAATCAGCCAGGTCTTTTTTGGTTTTCTGGCCAGAACGAGCGGTCACTTCGGCCGCGAACGGCACTCCGACACAATTGAATGAGGATGTACCGAACATGCGTACCACCGGCAAAGTAAAGTGGTTCAACGACGCCAAGGGCTTTGGCTTCATCACCCCCGAGAACGGACAGAAGGATTGCTTCGTTCACCACTCCGCCATCAATGGCAGCGGGTTCAAGTCGCTGGCTGAAGGCGAGCGCGTCGAGTTCGACGTCGTGCAGGGCCAGAAGGGCCCGGCGGCCGAGAACGTCACCAAGCTCGGCGCCTAAGGCCCAAGCTTGCTGAAAGCTGCATAAGACAGGGGCCGCTCTGGACAAACTCCAGGGCGGCCCCTTTTTTCACGGGCAGGGCTACCGAAAACTCAAGGAGGCATATGGCTAAAGAAGAAGCGATCGAATTGGAAGGAACCGTTACCGAAGTGCTCCCGGATGCGACGTTCCGCGTGCAAGTGAACAACGGCCACGACGTGCACGCGACCATTGCGGGAAAGATGCGGAGATTCCGAATCCGTGTCCTGGCTGGAGATCGTGTGACTCTCGAGGTCTCGCCTTACGATCTCACGAGAGGACGTATCACCTTCCGGCATAAGAGCTGACCGCTAGCTCGACCGGCTACTGCGCGTAGCGCAGAATGTCGTAGAGGTAATGAACGCCGAAGGCAATGTTGTCGAGCGAGATCCGCTCGTCGTTGCCGTGCACGCCACGTTGGCTTTCGGCCGCTGGCACTCTGAAGGGATCCAGCCCGTAGGTCACTATTCCCACCTTGCGATACGTCGGCCGATCTGTCGCTCCCGTGAGCATTCGAGTCGTAACGAACGCGTTCGGCTCCCGCTCCCGCGAAGCTCGCTCAATCGCCCGAAATAAATCTGTCTCGATCGGACTCTCCAGCGGCGTTTTAGGTGGCAGTAGCGTCGTGAAATGCACCGCCGTGTCAGCGACGATCCGTTTCAGCAGTGCCAGCATGGCGTCCGGGTCCTGATCTGGAAGCAACCGGATGTCTATTTCCGCGCTGGCTTCGGGCGGAATGACGTTGGTCTTGTTCGACCCGGTTAGTCCGGTCAGCGAGATGGTGTTGCGCAGAATTGCATTCCAGTACACATCGCTGAGGATCCATTGTCTCGCGGCCGGATTTTCTAGCGCCACTGATACGTTCGACAGCCATTGGCGCTGCTGCGGCGGGTAGGTCCGCGCGATGTCGCGGAAATACTTGTCGACGCCCGGAGTGACGTGAAGGGCCGTTTCGTATCGGGCGATCCTGTCGAGCGCGGCAACGAGTCTCGGCACCGGGTTCTGCCTGGTCGGCCGCGACCCGTGTGAGGCCACCCCTTTGACGGTCACCCGCTGCCAAAAGGTGCGTTTCTCGGCCACGCTCACTCCGAAATAGGAGACCTTCCCGTTCTTATCGACTTCGTTCGCACCGCCTTCGGTGACGAGGAACTCAACATCCCTGAGCAGGTCCGGATGCCGCTCAACGAACACAATTGCGCCCGTGGATCCCAGCTCTTCGTCGGAGTTTCCGATGAACACGATGTCGCGATTGAGTCGGGCTCCCGACCGTTTGAGCGCGATCATCGCCATGAGGTGCGATATCCCCTCTCCTTTCATGTCGAGCGCGCCCCGTCCCCACAGATAACCGTCCTTCACGAGTCCGGAAAACGGATCGACGCTCCAGTAGGACGGCACGACAGGCACGACGTCCATGTGATGCACGAGCGCGATCGCCTTCTTGCTGCCATTCCCGCGGAGCCTGGCGTAGAGATTGGCACGATTCTGCCCTAGCTCCGTAGTATCCAGTATCTGCGCCTCGATGCCTTCGCGATCGAGGATTGCTTTGAGGAATCGCGCGGCGAGAATCTCGTTCCCGGGTGGATTGGTCGTGTTGATGCGCAAATAATCGGCAAGAATCGTTTGCGTTTCACGCGTGAGCGCGTCCCAGTCGACTGGCTTTGTCTGGGCGCACAATTCAGAGACCGATAGGAAGGAAGCGACGAAGGCGACAGTGGAAGCGAGTCGATTCATTGTGGGTAGGGTCAGTGGGCGATAGGAGAGCGCGAGTAATACTATTCGCCTGGCCTGCGATTCGCTGGATCAGGCAGAGGGGCAAGCTATGACTCGATTATCGCTTTCGTGGACGCGGTTGTACGGGACAGTTGCGGTGCTGGTGGTTCTTTCAGGCTGTAAGAAGGGCAACCAAGCCTCGCCGGACGCCTTGGGTACATCCCTCATATTCGACAGCGCGTCACCTGAAGCACGCGAGGCGCTGGCGACCCCCGTCGATTTTCGACTTACCGACGCCAACTACGCGCAATGGGAGCTGGCCCAGCAGTATCTCGACGCTCTCCCACGCTCCGCTCTGCCCGCCACGTCGGGCGGCAGCGGAAGTGTAATTGATCGAGCTGTAGCGCGGCTCGAGTCGAGCCCTCGCGCGCGGACGGCAATCGAAAGGACAGGACTCTCGGCAAGAGATTTCGTCCTCGAAACGATCGCGTTGGCGCAGGCAACCGAGGCGGCTGAAACCGGGAGAATGATTAGTACGGCACCGGTTGCTGCTGAGAACTTCCAGTTCGTGCAGCGATACCGTTCGCGCATTCTGCGGGCTCGCGCGCAGGCCCGAGTTGCGCGCGCACAGGCGGAGAGCTACTACATGCAATCTGACAGCGCGGCGCAGGGCACTGAAGAAGTGACTACTGACGTGAACGCCGAAGTCATGGGACACCAAGCTGGGATTCAGCACCGCGATTCAACGCGCGCGAGTGAGCACACCGAGCCCGATTCGCTCGCGCGGGACAACAGCCAGCGACCGAAGCCACGTGATCCGGTCCGCGATACGGTGCGGGATACCATTCCCTCCCGGTAGATTCAGGTAGCGGGCTGGTAATGTTCCAGTCCCGAACCGCTGACTGCATCGAGCGTCACTTCCAAGCGCCCATATTGATGCGGCTTACCGAAACGACGAGCTGACGCGTGCGGATTACCAGAGCTCGATTGTCCTCGCTTTCGTGGCGCACCCCAGTGATCGTGCTGCTAATGGTCTCCTTGCTGGTTCCGGTCATCGTGGGCTCGGGCTTCTTCTTCCCGTATGTCGTGCCGCGGAATCTGTTCTTCCGTGCGGTGGTGGAAATCGGCGTGACTGTGGTCGTGCTGGCGCTGTGTTTCGGCCGAAAGACACTCGACCTTCACGACGAGCCGATCTTCTGGTCGCTGGTTGCGTTTCTCGCTGCGGCGACAATGTCGGCCTTTTTCTCACCGGCCAGCACGCACAGTTTCTTTGGCGATTTCGAGCGGATGGGAGGAGTGTGGGCGTGGCTCCATCTCGTCCTCTTCTTCCTGCTGCTGAGAACTCTCCGCGACGAAAATTGGGGCTGGATACTGAACGCAGCTCTGGCCGTAGGTCTTTTTGTCAGCGTCGGCGCCATCGGGCAACACTCTGAGGTCGTCTCTGCCGCTCGTTCTTCCGCCGGCATGATGGCGTCAAGCACGTCGACGCTCGGGAACTCGGGACTGCTCGCCGCCTACCTGCTGATGAACATCGCCATCGCGGGATATCTCGCAACGGCGAGCCGCCGTTACCGTTTGCTCTACATATCGACTGGTGGAGTCAATCTGCTCGCGCTCATTTACTCAGCGAACAGGAGTACGATAATCGGCCTGCTGTTGGCGTCGATCGTAGCTGGCGTCATCTACTCCACTCTCAGCGTGTCGTCGCGGAAAAAATGGATCGTGCCGTCGGTCGCGGCGGTGCTGGCTGTCCTGATAACTGCGATCACGATTGGGATCAGGGAATTTCCAGCCAGCGGAGCAAACCGTTTCGCGCCGACAGTGTTGCGGCGGCTGGCGCTGACGAATCCCGCCGGGTCGGACGAGTCGCGGACGATGCAATGGCGTGCCGCGCTCGACGGATTCCGCGATCGTCCGCTTCTCGGTTATGGGCTCGAGAACCACAACCTGGTGTGGGGCGCTCACTTCGATCCGGGAATCTACAAGATCGACACCGACATCTACGACCGGACGCACAACCAATTTCTTGAGATGCTGGCAACTACGGGATTGGTTGGTGCCACCGCGTTTCTCGCTATTTGGATCGCGATCGGGGTGACGCTCGTGCGCGCTTACCGCGCCGGGAGACTTTCCGCCAGCGGCGTGGCGGTTCTCGCTGGACTGCAGGTGGCGTACGCTACGTATCTCTTTTTCTGGTTCGTCGATCTCAATTCGACGATGCTCTGGATCCTGATCGCGGCATTGATTGCGTCGCGCGGTACGGTGGGTTCCGTGGTGCTGGAGACGACCGGACACGACGCGCACGAACCGTCTCCGAAGCCGCTGCTGGCGCTAGCGTCCGTCCTCGTTCTCGTTTTTGCGCTGTATGCGGAAGAGTACACGCCCCTGAGGGCGAATCGCGCTTTGGCGGAAATCGACTCCCCGAGCGATCCGCTCGGCCGGAGTCTGTCAGACCTCGATTTGCTCTCGAGGTCCTCGGCGCGGCAGACAGCTCATACGCCGATGGTGATGGCGCAATACATAGGATGGCTGCGTCCCCGCCGGGAGGAGTTGCGAGTCAACCCTGATCAGCGACGACTGTTCGACCGAGCGTTCGCTGACGTTTTTGCCACGTTTGCTCGCGAGATCCACCGCGACACTCTGAACGACAGACTCTACCATCACGAGGGCGGAGTGCTGATGGCAGCCGCGCGATTTTATGGATCGCCATCGTACGAACAGCAAGCTGTCGAGGCCTTCCACAAGGCAATCGACCTCAGTCCGCGCCGCATCGAAGCGCGATTATCTCTTGCCAACGTCTACATTGCGGCTCGGGATTACGAGCGCGCGCTCGTTGTCCTGAGCGACGCGGTGAAGGCCGATCCCGAGCTGGGCGAGCTACGATACAAGCTGGCGGAAGCGTACCTGGGGGCAGGGCAAAGTGATTCGGCGATTGCGACGCTACAGAGCTCGCTCAGCCTTGGATTCGTTGGTGCGCCCGAGACCTACCTCGCGGTGGGAAAGCGTCTCGAATTCTCGGGACGCGCTGCCGCGGCTGCGAAGCTTTATTCGGACTATCTGGAAGCCAAGTATACAGAGGCAGTCTGGGATCGCTCCGAGAAAATCGACCGGCCTGTGCCGAGTGCTGACCTCGCTGTCGCCGCGCATCTGCCGCTGCTTTACATGCGCGCACGTGAGAGTGAGCTGGCGATCAAGACCGCGGCGGCATTATCGGTTTTCGACCCATCGCGCGCCACGATCGTCGATCGCTTCGTTTCGGACGTTGGCTCGCGACGCCGGGCGAATTGGGTGGCCAGGAGTACTCTATTGCCCTGCAACGCCGCCCGTAAGGCGCGAGCCAGAGACTCTATCTTCGTCAGTGCGTGCGGAGTGTTTCGGCGAAAGCTCTAAGCGGGCTGCGGGACTGCGGCCGGCTGTCTGACGCCGGCGCGGTGTATTCTCAGCGCGGCGATGCGACGCCCGTCCATTGCTACCACTTCCATCTCTCCACCGGGGATGGCAATGCGGTCGCCCATGCGTGGCAGACGACCGAGCTTGGCGAAGGCGTAGCCGCCGAGAGTAGTCCAGTCTCCTTCTGGAATCTGGATGCGGTAATCCGAGCGGACATCGATCAACGACAAAGATCCCGCCAGCTCCAGCACGCCATCCGTTATGATGGACTCGCGCGATGCGAAGTCGTATTCGTCCGCGATGTCTCCGATCACTTCCTCGACGAGGTCTTCCATGGTGACGATGCCGGCCGTGCCGCCGTACTCGTCCAGCACCACCGCCATGTGTGCTCTCGTCTTCCTCAAATCGTCGAGGACTCGTTCCGCCGGACGACTGTCGGGCACGTACATCGGCTCGCGCACGAAATCGGCAAGGTTGAACGGCGCGTCGCCGGAATGCAGCCACAGATCCTTAGCCAGGAAAACGCCGATCACGTCGTCGAGTGATTCGCGGTACACCGGATACCGGGAGTACCGTTCACGGCGCAGGACCTCCCAGACCTCCTGCTCGGTGGCTTCGACATCCAACGCCACGACATCTGTACGAGGCCGCATTACGTCGCGCGCTTTTTTCTCGTGAAAGTCGAGAACCCCGGCCAGCATTGCGCGATCTGATTCGTCGAGCGTTCCGCGCGCGTGCGCCTGCATTACCAGGAATCGAATCTCGTCCGGACTATGTCCTTCCGGATCGCTCGCTGGTTCGACCCCAACGATTCGGAGCAGAGCATTGGCAGTGCCGTTGAAAAGCCAGATGAAGGGGGACATGAACCGGGAGAACACCATGAGCGGACGCGCGATCGCTTTGGCTGTCTTTTCCGGACTCGCGAGCGCGATTGATTTCGGCGCCAGCTCACCGAGGACGATATGAAAGAAAGTCAGCAGAAAGAACGCGACCGGTACCGCAGCGACGTGTGTCGCACTCGGCGACGGGTTGAGCCCAATCGTTCGGAAAGCCTGGTCGAAGAGGTGGGCGAGCACCGGCTCTCCGATCCAGCCGAGGGCCAGTGACGCGATCGTGATTCCGAGCTGCGTGCCGGCGATATACCGGTCGAGATGCTGGAGAGCGGCCTGGACAGTCTTGGCGCCCCGATCGCCGCGGGCGATCATCTCATCGAGCTTGCTACGTCTTGCTGCGACAAGAGAGAACTCGGCAGCGACGAAAAACCCGTTGAGCGCGACTAGCCCAAGTACGGCAATCATACTGCTGGCCGCGATGGTCATCGAAGGAGGGTCGACGGCCTCCGGCGCAACGAGTCCAAGGACCATATCTGTGTAATCTATATAGTAGTAGAGACTTAGGAGCCTGGCGGAGCGTCTAATTGACGGCAGTGCCAAACCTCCGCAATATGGAATCCTTGCTACCGGCCGTTCCCATAACTCCCGCGGCTCCGGAACCCGCGCTAACGCTCCCCGCCCCAATGGGCGGGGGACGTGAGAGGGTCCTTCGAGTCCTCTACCTCGGGCGTCTGTCGCTGGCGACAGCGATCTTCGTTGCGGCCATCGTCGTCTGGCGCCGCGCCGACAGCACCGCGACACTGGTAGCGACGCTCGCATTCGTCTCGACCCTCTTTTTCACCAGCGGGTCGATGCTTTACAGCGCGCGGGGCAAGGCGCTGGGCGACAGCTTTTTCTACGTGCAGATGGTCTTCGATCTGCTGCTCGTCACGACGGTCGTGCACCTGACCCAAACGGGAACTCCGTCGCAGTTGGCCCCGCTCTACATCCTGGTCATTGCAGTCAGCGCGCTCCTTCTGCCGCCTGCTGGTGTGCTACTGGTCGCCACGCTCGGCGATGTGCTGTATTTCGGCGTCACGATCGTCGACAAGGCGACAGCATTCGATCTGCCGATACTGGTGCAGCTCGGAATTTTCGGCGCTGTAGCCCTTGGCTGCGGCTACATCGGCGCCCGACTGCGCGAAGCTCACGCCGGACGCGAAGAGATGGCCGCCGAGCTGGCTGCCTTCAGGCTGCGCGAAGCAGACATCGAGCGACTGCACACTCGCGCGGAACGACTCGAAGCCGTGGCGGAGCTGAGTGCCTCATTGGCCCACGAGATAAAAAACCCTCTGGCCTCGATCAGAAGCGCGGCTGAACTGCTGGCGAAAGTTCCGGGCTCAGACGATGACACGCGAACTTTGACCAAGCTCGTTCAGCGCGAGTCGGACAGGCTGTCCCGACTGCTCTCGGAGTTTCTCGATTTCGCGAGAACGGGTGTTACGAGTGTGCGCAGAGTCGATCTGGTAGAGATCGCACACCACGCTGCGGCGCTCGTCGCGGCGCACCCCGACAAACCGGAAAACGTTACGATTCTCGAGCTGTTTCCTTCGACAACACTGGTCGTCGTTGGCGATGATGACCTGCTGCATCGCGCGATCTTCAATCTCCTCCTCAACGCAGTGCAGGCGTCACCTCCGGGTGGTGAAGTCCGAATCGAAGCAGCGGAGCTCGCGTACCATCAACTGCCACCGCAAGCTGAACGTTTTACTCGTGGCGCGATCATGCTGCAGGTAACCGATCAGGGAAAGGGGATTGCCGACTCTATCAAGGAACGGCTATTCGAGCCTTTCGTTACGACCAAAGCTGGTGGCACCGGTCTCGGACTCTCGATCGTGCACCGCGCCGTCGAAGCGCATCACGGATTCATTCTGGTTGATCGCAACGGCAAGGGGCCTGGCGGAGGAACGAAGTTCACCGTGATTCTGCCGCGACTCGGTACGCAAGGCACCAGGAAAACGCCGAGAGCTTCAGCGAGGGCCCTGGCATGACGACGGCGACGACCGCAGCACCAACGGTGCTCGTAATCGATGACGAGATGGGCATTCTCGACACCATTCGGATTCTTCTCAAGAGCGAAGGATTCATTCCCTATACGGCGCTCGGCGGCAAGAAAGGTCTCGAGCAGATCGCAGCCCTTAAGCCCGATCTCATAATCACCGATGTCAGAATGCCCGATGTCACCGGGCTCGACATCCTCGCGTCCGTTCGGGCGCACGACCCCGACGCGGTAGTGATTCTCATGACGGCGCAGGCGAGCCTTCAGTCGGCAATCGGCGCGGTGAACAACGGCGCCTTCTACTACATCCAAAAGCCGTTCAAAAACGAAGAGCTGGTGACGATAGTTCGACGCGCCGCCGAGCATCGCAACTTGCGGCGCGAAAACAAGACGCTCAAGGCGGAAGTGAAGCGGCGAGATCGCTCGGGTCGTCCGGTTGGAGCCAGCAAGACGTGGCTCGAGGCGCTTCATGTCGCCGAGTCGGTAGCGGGAACTGATTCGACGGTGTTACTGCAGGGAGAATCGGGAACCGGAAAGGAAGTCGTTGCCCGCTACATTCACGACCTCTCGACCCGGGCGGGAAAGCCGTTTCTCTCCATCAACTGCGGAGCGTTGCCGGAGAGTCTGCTCGAGAGCGAGCTGTTCGGGCACGTCAAAGGATCGTTCACCGGCGCGTCGCGCGACAAGGAAGGACTCTTCTCCGCCGCGGGCGAAGGAACGTTTTTCCTCGACGAGATCGGGGAGACGACGCCGGCGACGCAGGTAAAGCTCCTGCGCGTGCTCCAGCAGAGGGAAGTAATTCCCGTCGGAGCAACGGAAGCGAAGCCGGTAAACGCCAGGGTGATTGCTGCGACGAACCGCGATCTGGAGGATGAGATCAAGCGGGGCAGCTTCCGCAGCGATCTTTACTACCGCCTGAACGTCATTTCAATCGTATTGCCGCCGCTCAGGAATCGTCCCGGGGATATCCCGCTGCTTTCGGAAGCGTTCCTGAAACGCGCCGGGGAAGCGAGAAATGAGAGTCCCAGAACGTTGGCGCCGGATGCGCTGGAGGTGATGCAGCGATATTCGTGGCCAGGAAACGTGCGGGAGCTTGAAAACGCTCTCGAGCGCGCGGTTATACTCGCCAAGGGAGACACGATCCCGATCTCCGCCTTGCCGGAGCGCGTGGTCGAACCCAGGTCTGATCCGCTCGTCAGCGACGCTGTCCAGACGAATCCCACCCTGGACACCATCGAGCGTGCGTACATCATGTGGGTGTTGGAGAACGAAGGCGGCAACAAACCGCGCACCGCCGAGGTGTTGGGTATCGACCCCTCTACGCTCTATCGCAAGCTTTCGCGGTACGGTCTTCCTACGTAAATGGCCGCGCCTTGCGAGATGCCTCGCAATTAGCAGTCAGATTTAGAGGTTGTTTCGAGGCATCTAATCTATAACTCCAATTACTGTAAAGGCTTATCGAAGGGGATTATTCCGGCACCTGGCATGCTTTGGTGTGGCCTGCCTCTCTGTGAGGCGTCTTTATTCCAGGTGAATGAAGCTCTATTTCACCCCCGTTTTCTAACGCTTCAGGAGACACAAATGAGCAACAAAAAGGGTTTTACCCTTATTGAGCTTCTGATCGTGGTCGTCATCATCGGCATTCTTGCCGCGATCGCGATTCCGAAGTTCGCGAACACCAAGGACAAGGCGTACGTCGCCGCGATGAAGTCTGACCTTCGCAACATGGCGACCTACGAAGAGCAGTACGCCGCTGACAACGGTGGCGCGTACTTCGGTGGAACCGCGACCTCTGCGGCTCCTCTTCAGGGCTTCAGCCCGTCGCAGAACGTGACGGTTGTCGTCGTGAACGTTGCCGGCCCGCCGCCTTCGTGGAGCGCGACCGCCACGCACTCGCAGTCTGCTAAGACCTGCGATATGACCAACGGTGTTATTACCTGCGTCTAAGCTTCATTGATTCGAGAAAAAAACGGGGACGGCTAAATGCCGGCCCCGTTTTTTTTGCATCATCGAATCTCTCGGCCGATCAAGCAACGTTGATGGCCATTAATCTGATTTCTTCGGCTCCAGAATTTCTCCGATCTGGTGATCCGCCGCGTCGAGATGCATCCGAGTCTCGCGATCAGCCGCACGCGACGACGCTCGGCGGATGTCGGCGCGCAGCGACACCAGCTCGCCCCTCATTTGACTCCTCGCGTCCTCGAGCAGCGGCGCCGGCGGAGTAAAACCGGGGAATTGCGGAGCAGGAGTCGCGGTCGCCGCTGGTGGGTTCAGCTTCAGGTTCACCTGCGAAAGAAACTGATTCTGCAGCGTGCGGCGATATGGATCGATCGAAACCCCCGTGATTGCGACAACTCGGTCCAGACGCCACGTCTTAGATCATCGAGCATTGCGGCCAGTGAATAGGACTCCCCTCTATTGCCGGCGAGCGCTTCGCCCTCGATCAGTCTGTTCAGTCTTCCGTCGTTGAGAAGGCTCGTCAGCACCCGCGCCTGCGCGTTCGTAATGCGCGTGATCATTCCCGCCGCTTCGATGCGCCTGGCAATCGCGGGCTGGATCAAATATGTCGGCGTCTGAAAAACGTTTTCATTGATGAATCTCATAGCCTCCTGCTGCCTCGCGCGTGAGAGCGGCGTGTAAACCGCGCCGGACTGGCTGCCTGATTTGTACTGCACTGCCTGCCCGCCGATCACGGTCGCCACGTGATTAGCTTCTGTCGCCCACTGTCCTACGGTGCGGTCGTAAAGCTCCCTCAGATCATCGTTGTCTTCACCCGGTTTGGTAGCCGCCGCGGAGATGTAGGTGACGACGCGCCGCAAGTTCTTGAAGCCGAGGGCGGTCGATTTTACCGGATCGGCATCGCCAACAGCTTCGTTCAGCGTACCGTAACCACCTTCGTTATTCTCGGAGAAGCGGTACCACGGGATGGTGTCCTGCATCCGCGCCCATTGATCGAGCGTCGGGCGCTCGTCATCCGCACTGCGCGCGGCCGGAATCGGAGTGTAGCCCCACATGATTGCAAACTTGTCGTACGGCCCAACACCGGGGACGATGTCGGCCAGTGGGATATTGTCTTCCGGCTGCGCCACGTAATTGAATCGCGAGTAGTCCATGATCGATGGTGAGTGTCCCATCCGGCGCACCCAGCTGGCACTGCGAACGCTGTCCGCCGGATACGTCGAGCTGCCGATCTGATCGTGACGAAGCCCGATGGTGTGTCCGATTTCGTGGGCGACCACGAACTCGAGCAGTCTTCCCATCAGTGAATCTGGAAATGGCAGCGTCCGCGCGCGCGGGTCGAGTGGTGACGCCTGCGTGAAGTACCAATCGCGCTGAAGATTGAGAACATTGTGGAACATGCGAACGGAGCCGTTCAGGATCTCTCCGGTGCGAGGATCGTGAACATGGGGGCCGACCGCATTCTCGATCGTCGAGGGAAGCCAGCGAATGACAGTATGACGTACGTCTTCCGGGGACCAATCGGGGTCATTCGCCGGCGGATCCATTGGAATGATGGCGTTCTTGAATCCGGCGGCCTCGAAAGCAGGCTGCCAATCCAGAATTGCCTTTCTGACCCATGGCTTCCACTGATCCGGAGTCGCCGGATCGACGTAATAGATGATCGGCTTCACTGGTTCCGACAGCGCGGCGTTCGGATCCTTTTTCTCCAGCCGATAGCGCGTTATGTACGAACGATCCGCGGATCTTTGCTCGGGCGTCCCGAAATCCACCTGCGTGATCGAGAAGAAGCCGACTCGCTCGTCGAAGCGCCGCGGCGTCATCGGTCGCTCTGGAAGTCGCACCAGACTCCAGTGAGCGAGTACGCTCTGCGCGGGTTGAGGCCCAGCGCCTTGACCACCGCCGCCAACAACCGTCCCAGGCGTCGCGCTCACGGTGCCGGTCTGCGTTGCTTCGACTTCGATGTTGTCAGGGAAGGCCAGTGTGTTCTCGATGAAGCTACGCCGCTCGTCCAGATTGCCGCGGATCGCCGAAAATTCGGGTATGCTCGTCGTATAGAGGCGTGTCACGTCGACGACTGCCGCACTGTCGGGTCCGTACGCCTCGACGTTGAGCACCGCGATAATCGGCGGATAGTTGGCCGCCTGCACCGCGCGGTAGACAGGTGCCGCGGTATCGGCGACGATCGCGAATGATGGCGATCGCAAAATGACACGATTTCCGATTCGATCCCATCTCAGAGTCCGCTCGGTGAACTGGTCGCCACCGTAGCTGCCGAACTGTCCGCCTGGGAGCCGCGGATTCGATGCTGCCGCACGGGTGAAACGGCCGACGAGGAGCATGTCTTTGTTCAGCTCCTTGCGGGGAATCTCGAAATAGAGTTTGTCGTTCACGCGATGGACCGCGAACATCCCGCGGCGCGTCCTCGCCTCGCGCGTTATCACACGATTGTAGGGACGCGGCTGCGCCGGCGCGGCGGCACCGGCACGGCTGGTGTCACCGCCAGCTCTGGTGGTGTCGGTTGACCGACCCTGAGCTGTACGGTCGGGACTTGGAGCGGCGTTCGGCCCGGGTGCGGTCGAGCACGAAATCGCCAGGAGAAGCGCGGACACGGTAATCGATTTGTTCAGCATTTCGGCGGCAACCGGTGAGAAGGTTAGGGCACAGCCTTGCAGGGAGATCGAAGTTAGGATGATTTTCAGACCGATGACAAGAAACTTTGGAGTCTATCTTTTTTTCGCACTGCCAGGGGTTTTCGCTGCGTCGAGCACGACCCCCGCGCAGGTAATCCCGACCGCCCAACCTTCCGATTCTTCGATCGGTCTCGCCACGCTCCTCGCCGAGGCCGCGCGGGTAAATGCACAGGTCCCGGACCGGCTCCGAGCCTACCGCGCGCGCATCGAGAGCGAGATGTCACTCGTTCTTCTCGACTCGGGAGGCCGCGAGCGCACCGCGCAGCTCGAGCAGATTGCCAGTGATGTACGTTGGCGTGCGCCTGATCGCTACGACCAACGCGTCATCGGCTACCGCCACCAATCCATAGGTCCAACCTTCTCGCTCATGAGTTTTTTTGGCGGGTGGACCATACCCACCCTTTATGGCAACCGCCTTCAGCTGGGCGTCACGTCAGCGGCTGATCCCAACAAGCCGGGGACGACCGCAATGAGGCAGAGTCTTGCCATCCACCCGTTGGCTCCGAACCGCGACTATTACTACACGTATTCGGGGGGTGACACCGCAGTCACTCTTTTCTCCAACGGACGTAGAATTCCAATCGTGCACGTTCGCGTCACGCCTCGACCCAGTCAGGCGGGCGACGCGATTCTGTTCTTCGGCGACATCTATCTCGATGCGGACTGGAAGCAGATCACGCGGATGCGCGGACGCCTCGTGGAAGTGCGCAACGGGAAGGTCACGATAAAGGCTGGCAGTCGCATTCCGGGCGTCAGCGGGGCTTCATTCGTCGAGCTCGTCAACTCCGAAGTCAACGGCGAATATTGGCTACCCGCGTTCCAGCGCACCGAGATCCAGGCGCGAATCGCGACATTCGGGGACTTCCGAACAATCGCGCGCATCGTCTCGCGATTCTACGAGTATCAGCCGAATGATTCGTCGTGGGCAGGTCCGGAAGCGCCGCCCAATATTCGACACAATCTCACATTTGCGGCTGGCAGGAGTCAGGAACGGTTCAAGGATTGGCAGAAGCCCCTCGGCGCGGCGAGCACCGACGTTTACTACAGCCAGTTCGACGATCTCGCACCCGAGGGATGGCAAACCGATGCGCGAGAGGGCGGATTTCACCTTCGTCCGCGCACGCTCGGCGATGTGTTTCGCTTCAACCGGATTGAGGGTGTGTTCACCGGCCTCGCTTTCGAGAGGGAACTCCCAGGCGCAGGTCTCTTCGCCCACGGATCAATCGGCTGGGCGTGGGCCGAGCGTACGGCGCGCGGAATGGTCGGCGTCGAGCGAAGGAGAGGCAGAACAACCACGGGATTGCGAGTAGAGCGTTCGCTCGCACACACCAACGACTTCCAGCTCCCGTTCTCGTGGGGCGCAACGCTATCCGCTCTGCTCGGAAGTGTCGACGACTTCGACTACCTCGATCGCTCGAGCGCTACTGCATTTGTCAGTCGCGCGCTCGGCGTCAACAGGCGCTCGCTGTTCCGATTAGAGATCGGACCGGCGCGGGATAACGCGGTCCAACAGAACATTTCGCGCGGTTTGTTCGTGGAGACGGGCGGCGGATTTCGTCCCAATCGTGGGATTCGAGAAGGCAGTTACTTCAGAACCGTTGCTTCGCTCGAGCTCAATCCCGAGGTGAGCGGTCTGTTTGTGGATCGCGGCATTGCCTTGAACCTCCATTACGAGCGAGCCGATGGCGGGCTTCGCTGGCAGAGAATGGAGCTGCGAACGGCAGCAAGGCGCGAGCTCGGACCCTTCCAGCTGTATGCCCGAGGCGATGTCGGCGCGCTTTTGGGGGATCCTGTTCCTCAGGCGATGTTCGAGATTGGCGGTGCCGAGGGCCTGACCGCCTACGAGTACAAGGAATTCGCTGGCGACCATGCGATGCTTGGTCGTGCAGTGATTGGTTACACGTTCCCGTTCTTGCGCGCGCCGATTCGCCTTCCCAGTAATCTCTTCGTGCCCGGAATCGCGCCGGGCCTCGCCGCCGGGATTCATGCTGGCTGGACCGAAGTTTCGAATGCCGCGGCCCAACGCGCACTCATGGAGCTTGGAACGACGACGGATAGTGTCACTGGTCTGATGGTCCCGGTATCGCGCCCCACGGACGGTGTCCGTGCCTCAGCGGAATTTCTGCTGACGTTCTTCAACGGCGCGTTGGCGGTAGGGGTCACGCGCCAGATCGACAAACACGGACCGTGGAAATTTACGGCGCGGATGGGTCAGGGATTCTGAACGTTCTCGCTTCGCTTCTCGCTTCCCGCCTCCCGCCTCCCGCTTCCCGCCATGTGGCACTCAACTTGTAAGCGGTTCCGGCTGACGCTTTGAGAGGAAGGCTACTATGACAATAAGCAGATCTTCGCGCGCCTTTGGAGCGCTCTTCGTTGCGGGCACCGTGGTGCTTAGCGCTTGCGCGGGAATGAGCCAGAAGGGGAAGGGAGCTGTGATCGGCGCGACAACGGGCGCCGCCGTGGGTGGCGTGATCGGAAATCAGACGGGCTCAACGGCACGCGGTGCCATCATCGGCGCCATTGTCGGCGGAGCTGCCGGCGCTATCATCGGGCACCAAATGGATCAGCAGGCAAAGGAGCTGGAGCAGAACATCCCCGGCGCAACAATCCAGCGAGTGGGTGAGGGCATCGCGGTAACGTTCGCATCGGGGATTCTCTTTCCGTTCAACTCAACTGACATCCTACCCGCCGGCAGGACGAATCTCCAGGAGCTCGCCAAGAGCCTCGAGAAATATCCAAACTCCGATGTTCTGATCGTCGGTCACACGGACAGCGTCGGCACAGATGCCTACAATCTCGACCTGTCGCAGCGGAGAGCTCAGGCCGCGGCCACTTATCTTCAGTCGTTAGGCGTTCCGGCAAGTCGTCTTCGCACGGTAGGGAGGGGCGAGTCGGAGCCTATCCAGCCGAACGACACAGACGAGGGAAGACAGCGCAACCGGCGAGTGGAGGTCGCGATCTACGCCAGCGAAGCGTACCGGAACCAAATTAAGAGCGGGTCGCAATAAGGTATTTGACGCCATTGAAAGGGACGAGCGATGCTCGTCCCTTTTTTTTTTGGCGTCGAGGCGATGACTACGTCGGAATACGTATGTCCGCCCAAACCCTTCGGAGCAGAGTTGCCAGTCAGCGAAGCACCCACCCCTTTTTGTTCTGGAGGCTATCAATGCGCAACCTACTCTTGCTTCTGCCCGCTGTGTTTGCCCTTGGCGCGTGCGACCAGTCGCCCACCGCGCCGAGTCGGCTGCAACCGCAGGATCCGAATTTTGCCCTCGTTATCAATCGGCGATTCGACGTGGCTACTACCGCCCTTTCCGACTGCGGTCGAGAGAACGTCACCGTCACTGGCACCTTCCATCGCGTCCTCACGATCACCTCTGATCAGGCAGGCGGTTTTCATGTCAACGACCACGCCGATTTCACTGGGCTGCAGGGCATTGGCGTGGTAACCGGCGCGCAGTACGTCAGCCGTCAGATTTCTGTCGTGAACTTCAACGTTCCAGGGCCGATGCTTGGCTTCGAGGTGACACAAGTGCTGACATTCACGCTGATCGGCCAGGGCGCAACGCCGAACGAGATACTCACGGCGCTGGTTCACTACACCCTCGACGCGTCCGGCGAGCTCACGACTTACGTTGACAACTTTCGGGTAAAATGCACCTAGACTCGCTCGGCCAGATGAAAAACCCCCGCGGCGTTGCGTGCCGCGGGGGTACTTTATACGCGCCCGGAGAGACTCGAACTCCCAACCTTCTGATCCGTAGTCAGATGCTCTATCCAATTGAGCTACGGGCGCACATGAGCGGTACAAGACTCGAACTTGTGACCTCCACGATGTCAACGTGGCGCTCTAACCAACTGAGCTAACCGCCCCTCATCGCACCTGAGAGCGGGAAACGGGACTCGAACCCGCGACCCCAACCTTGGCAAGGTTGTGCTCTACCAACTGAGCTATTCCCGCGAACAAACAAAAGTTCTGGCGATCACTGCGCCATGGAGGTGAGGGGAATCGAACCCCTGACCTCTTGAATGCCATTCAAGCGCTCTCCCAACTGAGCTACACCCCCGGCATTCCAGACCGCCAAATGTGCGCGGCAGGAACCGCGAAGGATATCCAAGGGTAGTATCGATGTCAAGAAATTTGCTATGGCTAAATCAGCAACGGCCAGTATCTTGCAGCGCTTCTACAACCTGAATTTTTCGATCACTCAAAAACGCATTCGGTTTCGCGTTTCCAGGTTGTCGAGACCACTCTAATCCGCTCGCATTGCTGGCTCGAAAAAAGCCTGCATTCGCATAGGCTTTCACTAGTAGTACCAAGAGGTGTGCACCAATGGCTGAAGTAAAGCGTCGCCGGAAAACGGCCGTCGCCGGAATCGCTCCCAACGAGCCCGAAAGGGACATTCTCGATCAGTACCTTTATGAGGTCAGCACTTATCCGCTGCTCAAAGGTAATGAGGAGATCGAGGTTGCCCGTCGGATTCGCGCCGGCGATCCAGACGCTCTCCAGGAGCTCGTGCAGCGCAACCTGCGCTTCGTGATCTCCGTTGCAAAGAAATATCAGAACCGCGGCATGCCGCTCATCGATCTCATCGGCGAGGGCAACGTCGGTCTGTTGACTGCTGCGCGCAAATTCGATCCGGACCAGGGCGTCAAGTTCATCTCGTACGCCGTGTGGTGGATTCGTCAGGCGATTCTCTCGTCGCTGGCGCGTCAGGGTCGTACCGTGCGCGTTCCGCTCAATCGTACCGCTGATCTCTCACGGATCATCAAGGCTTCGGAGATCCTCCGTCAGAAGATGCGCCGCGAGCCGACCCCCGAGGAGCTTTCTCAGCTCACCGGTCTGTCGGTCGATGTCGTGCAGTCGCTGGCCGCTTTGAACACGGGTGACGTGCGTCTGGATGCGCCGATGGATCCTGAGGGCGACCGCTCACTGATCGAGCGATTCGTCGCCGACGAGATGCCCGACACCGAGGAAGAGGCGATGAACCGCTTCCTTAACGACGAGATCGAAACGGCGCTTTCCACTTTGCCTCCCCGTGATGCCAAAGTGCTGCGTTTGTACTTTGGTCTCGAGGGCGGGCGGGAGCACACTCTCGAGGAGATCGGTTCGCTGCTTGGTGTCACGCGCGAGCGTGTTCGACAGCTTCGTGACCGTGCTCTGAAGAGACTGCGCGAGGGCGATGTCGGCCGCGCGCTGGGCAGTTTCGCGGCGTAGGCTTTCTAACGCGGCAATGGGAAAGGGACGAGCGATGCTCGTCCCTTTTTTTTCAACTGAACGGGATCCGAGATGTCAGAAGCATAGATCGTAGTTAGTAGGCATTGCGCTAAGACCGATCCGACGCAATTCCAAACCACCGCCTGTCTTGGACGCCACTAATGCCGTCCCCGCGCTTTGCCTGGACTCTGTGATGTACGCCTCTGACATCTCGGATCCTGTTCAGTTGGTCCTACTCGAGCCCCTTCCGCCGCGGTCCATTGGCTCCATCTTTGTGACATGATCAAGCTCATCGACGTCTACAAATCCTTCGGCCCCAAAAAGGTGCTCGAGGGTTTTTCGCTCGAAGTCGAGGAAGGCGAAACGATGGCCTTGATCGGCTACTCGGGAACGGGAAAATCCGTCGCCATCAAGCACATCGTCGGATTGCTCGAGCCAGATCGCGGCACCGTCTGGGTCGACGGTCTTGAGGTCCCGACACTCACACGCGAGGAGCTGTACGAGCTCCGCTCCAAGATCGGTTATGTGTTCCAGTTCGCGGCGCTGTTCGACTCGCTCACTATCGGCGACAACGTCGCAATGGGGTTACGCAAGGAAGGCAGGCTAGCGGAGCGGGACATCATGAAGCGCGTCGGCGAAGCGCTGGACCTCGTCGATTTGCCTGGAGTCGAGACCAAATATCCCGCCGAGCTGTCGGGCGGAATGAGAAAGCGCGTCGGGATCGCGCGCGCGATCGCCCGCCAGCCAAAGTACATCATGTACGACGAGCCGACGACCGGACTCGATCCCGTCACCAGCGCCATCATCGATCAGCTCATGATCCGCATGCGGGAGAAGCTTCGTGTCACCAGCATCGTCGTCACCCACGATATGCGGAGCGCTTACACCGTCGGATCGCGCATTGCCATGCTGTACGAGGGCCAGGTTCGACAGGTCGGAACCGTCGACGAGATTCAGCATACCCATGATCCAGTCGTGCGGCAGTTCATTGAGGGGAAGCCGGACCTCGACGCAGTGGAAGCGGGGGTCTGAGCTTGACTTCATCCGCAGATGGTTCGGCATTGCCAGCGCTCGTCGTGCACCTCGAGCGCGAGCGTGCCCGCGCTCTCGTCCGGTCAGCATTCCCGCGCCGCAAGTGGAAAATCATTTCAACCCGCACTGCCGAGGAGCTCGAGTCAGTCTTTCGTCGCGTGTTGGTCGATGCCGCGCTCATCGACATCGGGTCCCCTGGTGAAGACATGTGGAAAGCGGCTTCGTTCGCGGCCGAATTTCCCAGCGCACCGTTCTTCGCGATCACGCCACTTCGCCCCTCAGATACTCCGGCCGCGGCGCGCTGCGCCGCCCTGGGCTTCATCGATGTGATCGTCGATGGGATCGACGACAACGCCGCGCGCGATCTGGTGCAGCCGCATGCCTTCTCCGCTCGCTTCCGCAAGGCGCTCGGCGAACCCCCTCACACGCTCGGTCTGACAACACCGCTGCAGAAGAGCGCGTGGGAAGTGATCATCGCTCATTCGGGCCGGCCGGTGACGACGAAGGAGCTTGCGAGAGCCGTCGGTCTGAGTCGCGAGCATCTGAGCCGCAACTTCGCCAAGCCGGGAGCGCCGAATCTCAAGCGCGTGATCGACCTCGTTCGACTCATTGCCGCCGCGGAGCTCGCCAAGAATCCGGGTCACGACATTCGCGACATCGCGCGCATTCTCGACTTCGCGTCTTCGTCTCACCTCGCGGTGACGGCGCAAAGGATTTTCGGGACCCGACCGGCGTCGCTCGCTCGATTGCGGACTACCGATCTTATAGATCGTTTCGCGCAAGGAAGAACGCGAAGCAGGACGTGACACACTGCGGATTGCGGACTGCGGACGTGGCCCATCTCTTCCAGTAGGTCCGTTATTGCCTCAGAAGGGAGCTTGTGATATTTTTCACAAGCTCCCTGACCGCCCTAAGAGTCCTCCGGCGAGCCGGTTTTTCTCCGGCCTTCTGCCACGCCAGCTTTCAGACATAGATCATGGCCACTGACACGATCCTTCGCCCCGGCGAAATCAAGGATATCCTCCTCCGCGAGATCGAAGCGGCGGACCTGCACGAGCTCGATGTCGAGGAAGTCGGCACCGTCCTCGAGGTCAAGGACGGCATCGCCCGCATCTACGGCCTTCAGAAGGCGATGGCCGGCGAGATGCTCGAGGTCACGTCCTCCGAAACCGGCGAGAAGATCACGGCACTGGCCCTCAATCTGGAAGAAGACAACATCGGCTCAGTCGTACTCGGCGATTACCTCCAGCTCAAGGAAGGCGACGAAGTCCGGCGGACTGCTCGCGTGCTCGAGGTCCCTGTCGGGCGCGAGCTCGTTGGTCGAGTCGTCGATCCGCTCGGACGGCCGCTCGACGCCGCCGGGCCAATCGAGCCCAAGCACACCCGCAAAGTCGAATCCGAGGCGCCCGGCATCATCGTCCGGCAGCCGGTGAAGGAGCCGCTGCAAACCGGTATCAAAGCCATCGACTCGATGATCCCGATCGGCCGCGGTCAGCGCGAGCTGATCATCGGCGATCGCGGCACGGGAAAGACGGCGATTGCAATCGACACCATCATCAATCAGAAGGGAACCGGAGTCATCTGCGTCTATGTCGCGATCGGGCAGAAAAACTCTACGGTTGCTTCCGTAGTGGAGAAGCTGCGCCAGGCTGGCGCGATGGAGTACACTATCGTCGTCGTCGCCGGCGCCTCTGATCCCGCTCCGATGCAGTACATCGCGCCTTACACCGGCTGCGCGATGGCGGAGTTCTTCATGTACAACGAAGGACTGCCGACGCTCTGCGTGTACGATGACCTTTCAAAGCAGGCCGCCGCTTATCGCCAGCTCTCACTGGTTCTCCGTCGGCCTCCCGGACGCGAAGCTTTCCCCGGCGACGTCTTCTATCTCCACTCCCGCTTGCTCGAGAGAGCCGCGAAGCTGAGTGATGATCCATCGATTATCGATGGCAGCAACATCAGAAAGTCGGGTGGCTCTCTTACAGCGCTTCCAATCATCGAAACTCAGGCTGGCGACGTTTCGGCGTACATCCCGACCAACGTCATCTCGATCACCGACGGCCAGATCTTTCTCGAGGCGGATCTGTTCTTTGCCGGCGTGCGGCCCGCGGTGAACGTGGGCATCTCTGTTTCACGCGTCGGCGGATCGGCTCAGGTCAAGGCGATGCGCTCAGTTGCGGGAAGGTTGCGTCTCGACCTGGCGCAGTACCGCGAGCTCGAAGCGTTTTCCTCCTTTGCCTCTGATCTGGATGCCGCTACCAAGAAGCAGCTCGAGCGCGGAGCCCGCACCGTCGAAATTCTGAAGCAGCCCCAGTATCGGCCGATGGCGGTCGAGCAGCAGGTGATGGTCATCTACGCAGTGACGAACGGCTTTCTCGATCAGATCCCGGTACCGCAGATCAAGGATTGGGAGCGCCGCTTCCTGGAGTTCGTCGACAAGCAGTTCCCGCAGGTGCCACAGAAAATCCGCTCGGAGAAGGTTCTCTCCAAGGAGACCGAGGCGGACCTCAAGAGAGGCATCGAAGCTTTCAACCAGCAGTTCAACCCCGCGAAGCCCTAAAGCATGGCGAAAGGCCGTGAGCTGAAAGGTCGGATCAAGTCCGTCGAGAACACGCGGAAGATCACGCGGACGATGGAGATGGTCGCCACGTCCAAGATGAAGCGCGCACAGGATCGCGTCGTCGCCGCGCGTCCTTACGCGAATTCGCTCACCGAAGTCATGGCGAATCTCTACACGCCCGAGCTCGCCGAGCGTTTCCCGCTGATGCGGCAGCCAGCTTCGATCAAGAAGGCGGCGATTATTCTTTTGACCAGCAACCGCGGCCTGGCAGGCGCATTCAATGCGAACCTGCTCAAGGAAGCGCGAAACCTGCTCGCGCGGCTCACCGAGCAGGGAGTGGAGCAGGAGCTGCACGTCGTCGGCAAGAAAGGGCTTGGTTATTTCCGCTACATCGGTCGCGCAGTCGCGTCGAGCCGAACCGACATCACCGGACAACCGACTACTACCAACGCAGCAGAGCTCGTCGACGCGCTGATCGAAAGATTCGCATCGGGTGACATCGACGCCGTCTACGTCATCTACTCGAAGTTCAACTCGGCGCTGTCGACGCCGCCGACTTCCCAGCTGGTATTGCCTGTTACGCCACCCGAGCGTAAAGGTCCGCAGCCGGACTACATTCTGATGCCCTCGGCAGAAGTGATCCTCACCCAGCTTCTCCCTTCGTACGTGCGCAACTCGGTTTACCGCGCGCTGGTTGAGAACGAAGCTGGATTTCAGAGCGCTCAGCGCACCGCGATGAAGAACGCGACCGACAACGCGGGTGAGATGCTCAACGTTTTACGCCGGACATTCAACCGCGCCCGCCAGGCGCAGATCACGCAGGAGATCGCCGAGATCGTCGGCGGTTCCGCCGCCTTAGAGGGTTAATCATGGCAACAGCTGTCCGCACCGAGAGAAAGAAAGCCAGACCGCCCGACGCGGAAACGAAGAAGCACAACATCGGCAAAGTCGTTCAGGTAATCGGACCAGTGCTCGATGTCGAGTTCGAGTCCGAGCATCTGCCCGAGCTTTACAACGCTCTGCGCATCCGCGAGAAATCCGATTCTGGCGTCGACATCGACGTAACGGTCGAAGTGCAGCAGCACATCGGACGTAATCAGGTGCGTGCGGTGGCGATGTCGTCGACTGACGCGGTTGTTCGCGGAATGAACGTCGAGGACACTGGCGGCCCGATCACGGTTCCGGTTGGCGAAGCTGCGCTCGGAAGAATTCTCAACGTCCTCGGCAATCCGGTCGACAACGGTCCGGCGATTCCGGACAACGTCGAGCGGTGGCCGATCCATCGTTCAGCGCCTGAGTTCGCGAACCTGGAGCCGAAGACGGAAGTCTTCGAGACCGGCATCAAGGTCATTGACCTCGTCGCGCCGTTCGTGAAGGGTGGAAAGATCGGACTGTTCGGGGGCGCTGGTGTCGGGAAGACCGTCATCATCATGGAGCTGATCAACAACGTCGCGAAGGGACATGGCGGAAAGTCGGTGTTCTGCGGCGTAGGCGAGCGGACGCGCGAAGGGAACGATCTCTACCTAGAGATGAAGGAATCGGGAGTCATAAACTCCGCGGCTCTGATCTACGGTCAGATGAACGAGCCGCCCGGTGCGCGTCTGCGCGTCGGTCTGAGCGGTCTGACTGTCGCCGAGTATTTCCGCGATGTCGAGAACGCCGACGTGCTGGTCTTCATCGACAACATCTTCCGCTTCACGCAGGCCGGTTCCGAAGTGTCGGCGCTACTTGGACGCATGCCGAGCGCCGTCGGATATCAGCCGACGCTGGCAACGGAGATGGGGGATCTGCAGGAACGCATCACATCGACCAAGAACGGATCGATCACTTCGGTGCAGGCGATCTACGTTCCCGCGGACGATATCACCGACCCGGCGCCAGCGACGGCGTTCGCGCACCTCGACGCGACCGTCGTGTTGTCGCGCGCGATCACCGAGCTGGGTATTTACCCCGCGGTCGATCCTCTCGCTTCATCCTCGCGAATTCTCGACGCGCAGTT
>WNGI01001961.1_pt1 | contig 24574 bp, 24 predicted proteins | sample 5400621 | NCBI WGS metagenome assembly WNGI01 (sample SAMN13153374, study PRJNA577476) | soil metagenome | isolation source: 20 cm soil or saprolite under Garry oak tree replicate 1 | place: USA:California | collected 2016-06-15 | reverse complement strand
ACCACGGGACGAGTCGTTCTCTTGCTCGGCCTCCGCAGCGGGCGGCAACTCGGGCTCCTCGGGCGCGGGCTCAGGTTCAGGTTCCGCCACGGTCTCGATGATCGGTTCCTCTTCGCGCGAGGGAGCCCCGATGATCGTCATCGCGTCCGACGGTTCCTGTGCCTTCTGGAAGGCGGTCCAGCCGAGCGAGTCGTGCTCGTCCGTGCCCTCGGCCCGCTGGGCTTCCACTACGGGATGATCGGGCGCCGTCGCCGCGGGCTGCACGAACGACAGGTGCTCGCGTGCCGCGAGCCACTCGATCAGGCAAACGATCGCGAACGCACCGGCCATGGCGAGAACGATCACCCACCACGACAGCTTCGCCACCCCCAACGCCACCGCGACGGCAACCAGGAAGCCGACTTCGCCGCCGATACGCCAGACCGCAGGCGGAACCCCCTCACGCGGGGCGCGCACGCCGTAACCGTAAGACCGAGGCTGCGTCCACGACTGCTGCGTCCAGCCCGCTGTGCGGAGGGAGCGCAGGTCGGCGCGCAGGGACGCGGCCTGCCGATGGAACGAGTCCACGGCCTCGAGCGTGCGGAGGGCAGCGTCGAGCTGGGCCGCGTGACGGTAGAAGGAGTCGAACGCAGCCTTGACACTCTCCTGCTCGTAGCCCTGCTCGGCGACGGGCAGATCCTCGACACGCGGCAGCGGCTCGCGCACCGGGGTCTGTGGAGTAGGCCAGGCTTCAGGCTCCATTAGCAGGGATTATGCGTTTAACCGGCAGCTTCCGCACTCTTTAGGCCGCGAACGGCCCAGGCGGCAAAGCCGACGATCAGCCCGAGCGCGATCGCGAACGCCGCCAGAGTGAGCTCCGGGCTGCCGGAGATGAAGCCGCGACCGGCCTCGAGCAGCGCCGTGATCGGATTCACGGAAGCGACAGCGTGGATCCAGCCCTGAAGCAGGCCGAGTGGAACGTACACCGGGGCAAAGAAGAGGAGCAGGAAGACCGGCATCTGCATCACCGGCGCGGCTTGCTGCGTGCGCAAGCGCATCGCCACCCCCGTCGCCCAGAGCGTCCCCGCGAGATTGAGCAGCAGCGCGAGCGCATAGAGCCCGAACAAGTCGACACCGTTCCCGCCGATATTCATCTGCGCGAGCAGCGCCACGACAGTTACGACGCTCGCGACGGTCAACCAACGAACGAGCGCCGAGACCACATAGCCGAGCAGGATCCCGCCGCGGTTCGGAGCAGCGAGCATCAGGCGCCGCATGAAACCGCTCTCGAAGTCGCGCGCGATGCCAAAGCCGGTGAAGACGCCGGCAAACGCCGCCGACTGCAGTAGGACGAACACGAACTGGAAGGCGGTGTAGCCGCTCGGAAAATCGAACCCCGGGACTTTCGAGATGCGCGACAGGCCGCCGACGAACGCGGTGAAGAAGAACAGCGGAAACGCGAGCGAGGGCAACAAGAAGGCGGGATTCGTGAAGAACATGTGCAACACACGCCACGACACACCGCGCGCGACGGCCAACACGTCTCTCATGTCCGCTCCAGCCGTCGCCACAGTGCGCGCGTGGCGAGCACGAATCCGACGAGGCTGAGACCACCGGCGGCTGCGAAGCCGAGCCCGAGCGCTTCCCAGTTCCACCCTTCGATCACGAGCGAGCGCACCGCCTCGATGAGGTACGAAACCGGGTTAATCGTTGCGACCCACCGGAACCAATCGGCCTCGATCAGGTTGCGCGGCATGTTCATCGACGACAGGAAGAGGAACACGAAGAAGACCGGGAACAGACCCTGCACTGCTTCAGTCGAGCCGGTGCGCAGCGCGGCCCAGCTACCGAGCGCCGCGAAGCCGAGCGCGATGACGAGCTCGAGCAGGAGCAGCATCGCCGCGCCGCCGAATCCACTTGCGAGCCGCACGCCGAACGCAAGGCCGATCGTGAGGTAGAAGACAGCTTGTACAACCGCGATCGTCATCAGGCCGCCGAGCTGGCCGAGCAACAGGACGATCCCGCGAACAGGCGTCAGGGCCAGCCTGTTGAGAAATCCGGTCTGGATGTCGCGCGCGAACTCCACGTTCGCGTTGATCGTCGCGAGCAGAGCACCCTGCACGAACGGGACCGCCAGTGCAAACGCAACGAACGAATCCGTCGGGAAGCCGGGGAGCCGCGTCGCCGCTTTGAGCCCGCCGGCATTCACGGCGAACAACATCATCGGGAAGACGAGCGGGAAGACGACGTTCGCCGGCTGCCGCGCGGTGCGAATGACGGCTCGCCCACCGAGTGCCGCCGTCTGCGTCAGGGCGATTGCCGTCACGCCGACGCAGGCTGTGCGATCTGCTCCGGCTCCGGTTCCCCCTCGTCGCCGGCACCTTCGAGATGGCGTCCGGTCTTCGCGAGGAAGACGTCGTCCAGAGTCGGCTCGTGGATCTGCAGCTGGGAGAGGACGAACCCTTCGGCGTCCAGCGCACGGACGATCTCGGCGAGATTGCCGTTCGACGAGCTCAGCTGGACCGCAACGCTGCCCGGACCGTAGCCGGTCGTCTGCTCGCCGAAGCGCTCGAGGACGGCAGCGACCCCGCCTCGCTGGTCGGGATTCGCGGGAACCGCCTCGACCGTGGAGCAGGCGATGTCCGCTTTCAGCTTCTCCGGCGTGCCCTCCGCGACGATCCGGCCGTGGTCGATGATCCCGACGCGGTCGGCGAGCACGTCGGCCTCCTCTAGGTATTGAGTCGTGAGGAAGACGGTCACGCCCTCTTCCTTTGCGAGCCGGCCCACCTCCACCCAGAGCGCCGTGCGGCTCTGAACGTCGAGCCCGGTCGTCGGCTCGTCGAGAAAGAGGATGCGCGGCCGGTGCACGAGTGCGAGCGCAAGGTCGAGGCGACGCTTCATCCCGCCCGAGTAGCCCTTGACCTTGCGGTCCGCCGCTTCGGTCAGCCCGACCCGAGTGAGCAGCTCGTCGCTGCGCTGGCGCCGCTCCTCGCCGGTGATCCCGTGCATCGTGGTCTGCAGCCTCAGGTGTTCGCGCCCCGTCAGGAATGGATCGAGCGCGGCCTCCTGCAACGCCGCACCGATCGCCTTCCGGACCTGCGGTCCCTCTTTGACGACGTCGTAGCCCGCAACCGTCGCCGTCCCCGCCGTGGGCGGCAGCAATGTCGTGAGCATGTGAACCGTGGTGGACTTCCCGGCGCCGTTCGGACCGAGGAAACCGTAGATCTCACCCGGGTCGACGTGCAGATCGATGCCGTCGACGGCACGCGGCCCCTTCTTGAACTCGCGCACGAGCCCGTGGGCCTGAATGCTGTTCTCGCGGGGGGCGTTCACGCCCCTGAGGCTACCCGTGCGCGAGTTCTCGTCGGAGCACTGCGGCGAGCGCGGTCAAGGCGACGCGCGTCTCGTCGAGCCTCGGCTCACGCGTGGTGAGGCGTTGCAGTCCCAGTCCCGGCAAGAGCACCACCCGCGCGAGACGGGGCAAGCTCTGAACGAGCTGCCACAACTCCATCGTGAGCGCCAGCGCAAGCACCGACACGACGACCGGAGTGAAAGCGGTTGCCGGCAGAGGCCAGAAGCGACCGCCGAAGATAGCGACAGGCATCAGCAAGGCGGCGAAGTTCGTCCCGCACCGCAGCGAGAAGCGCGTGGGCCACGCCTTGCCCTGCCAGGTCTCCCGAAGACGCCGTTGCTCGAGTGCGGCGATCGCACGGTGCTCGGCACCGTGCAGATAGAGCGTGCGGCCCCGTAGGAGCCAGCCGAGCAGCGCGAACGTCGTGACGAAGCCTGCAACGAGCCCGAGCCAGCTCGGTGCAAAGGCGAGCACGAGAGGAGCGCAGATCGCCACCATCAGAAAGAGCCGTTCGCGGCCGCGCGCCACACCCTCACGCTTGAAGAGGGGCGACAACGATCCGGAGAGACGCACGAGGCCGCGCGCGAGTGGAATCGCACGCAGCGCGCGAGGCGCTACCGGCATCCGGCCTTCCCTCAGGGTTCCGTCGGTCCCCGCGAAAGCCCAGTAGCGCTCGCTGACCATGACGATGCCGTTGGCGCGCGCCATTCCGCCCAGCCGAGGCACCGGCAGGTTGCGCTCTTCGAACTCGGTCAGGAAGGCGGCGGAATCCACCCCACCATGATCGGCCTACGAGGGCCGCCCGGCAAGTGCCGGGCGGCCCATATCGAACTTTTAATGGTCCTACGCGCTTACCAGCGCCCGCGCGAGAAGAAGCCGAGCAGCGCGAGCACGAGAATCACAATCAGGATGATCCAGAGAATGCTCATGCGGTTTGACCCTCCCTTCGGGGCTCTCGATTGCCGACCTGCACGGATGATTTCCGTAGGGGGACAACGAGAAACCATCCGGCCCGGTTACGGTCGCCGAAGAGGTCGCCCCCGTGACCGGGCCACAGCAATTTCACCAGGCGTCAGCCCACCAGGAGCCTCCGCTACGAGCTGTTCAATCGCAACAAGGTTTCGCTGACCTGAGAAAGTGTCACAAGTCTGTAACCCATCCCCGAACTGAACTGAGGGAAAATAGCCCGTGGCTCGCGCCGAGGCGGCTCTCGTAACTGACGACGCGCGACTGCTCAACCGGGAGCTGTCCTGGCTCGACTACAACGCTCGGGTTCTGGCCCGCGCGGCGGACACGGCGCTCCCGCTACTCGAGCGGTCGCGCAATTGCGCGTACTTCTCGTCGAATCTCGACGAGTTCTTCCAGGTGCGTGTCGCCGGCCTCATCAGCCAGGAGGAGGCGGGCCTCCTCGTCCGCTCCCCTGACGGCAGGACCGCCCAGGAGACGCTGGCGGAGGTTCGCGAGCAAACAGTCGACCTCACCGTGCGGCAGGCGAAGATCTGGAAGCGCGAGCTCCGCCCGGCCCTGGCCGACGGGGGAGTGATCGTCGGGGACGTCGAGGACTGCAACGGCAAGGAGCTCGACGAGCTCGAGAAGCGCTTCGAACAGGAGGTGTTCCCGATCCTGACACCGCTTGCGGTCGGGCCGGGGCAGCCGTTCCCGTACATCTCCCCGCTCTCGCTCAGCCTCGGGATCTTCGTGCGCGATCCGGAGAACGGAGAAGAGCGCTTCGCCCGCGTCAAGGTACCGGAGCTCCTACCGCGCTTCCTGCCCGTGGGCGACCGCGGCCTCTTCATACCGCTCGAGCGGATCATCCGGCACTTTCTGCCACGCCTCTTCTCGGAGATGGAGATCCTCGAATGCTGCGCATTCCGGGTCACCCGCGACGCCGACTTCGAAGTCTCCGATGAGGCCGACGACCTGCTCGAGGCCGTTCAGGACGAGTTGCGGCGCCGGCCCTTTGGGGACGTCGTCCGCGTCGAGGTCTCGGGCTCGGTCTCGAGCGGGATGCTCGAACGGCTCGAGCGCGGACTCGGCGTCACGAGCGACCAGATCTACCTCATCCAGGGCCTGCTCGACCTAGCCGACCTGCAGGAGCTCGTCGAGCTCGACCTGCCCCAGCTGAAAGATGAGCGCTGGTACCCCGTCCCGCACCCTCGCTTCGCGGCCGCGACGAATGCGGACGAGCTCTTCGCCGAGATACGGCGCGGCGACATCCTCGTCCACCACCCGTTCGACTCGTTCGCCTCGAGCTTCGAGGCCTTCCTGCTCGCTGCAGCGCACGATCCAGCGGTTCTGGCGGTCAAGACGGCCCTCTACCGCACGAGCGAGGACTCCCCAGTCGTACCCGCACTCATCGAAGCGGCGGAACGAGGCAAACAGAGTGTGTCGCTGATCGAGCTCAAAGCGCGCTTCGATGAGCACCGCAACATCGGCTGGTCGCGCTCGCTGGAGCAGGCGGGAGTCCACGTCGTCTACGGGTTTCCGAATCTCAAGATCCACGCGAAGACGACGCTGATCGTGCGACGGGAAGGCGACCAGTTGCGCAGGTACGTGCACCTCGGCACCGGCAACTACAACATCCTGACCGCGCGAACGTACGAGGACTACGGACTGTTCACCGCCGATCCGGTGATCGCCGCCGACGTGGCCGACCTCTTCAACCACCTGACGGGATTCGGGCGACCGCGAACATTCCGGAAGCTCTTGGTCGCACCGTTCGGATTGCGTGAGGGCTTGGTCGAGCGAATACGCGAAGTACGGCGCGCCGCCGAAGGAGGCAAAGAAGCGCGGATCCGGATCAAGGTGAACAACCTCAACGACGAGGAGCTGAGCGAAGAGCTCTATCGCGCGTCTCAGGCTGGCGCGAAGATCGACATCGTCGCCCGCAGCATCTGCACGCTCCGCCCAGGCGTACCGGGCTTGAGCGAAGGCATCCGCGTGCGCAGCATTCTCGGACGCTTCCTCGAGCACAGCCGAGTGTTTATTTTCGACGCCGGCGAAAAGCGGACGATCTTGATGGGAAGTGCGGACTTGATGGCGAGAAACCTCGACCACCGCATCGAGCTCATCGCACCGGTCGAGGACGCGCGTGCTCAACACGATCTCGTTCGCGCGTTCGACGTCCTGCTCGCAGACAACGCCTCTGCGTGGGAGCTGAGCTCCGAAGGGCGGTGGATGAAGCTCCGGCCGAAGAAAGGTGATCGCAGCCGGCCGGCGCAGCAGGTCTTCATGCGCAGTGTCCGGGCACGCGCACGCCGCCGAGCCGCCTCGTCCCGGACCCGCTGATCTCCTCGCTCAGACGACTGCTGCGCCCAAGACGGGCACCGACCGATACCCCGGTCAGAATCGGCGGCGTGCGGGTGGGGATCGTCGACGTCGGCGCGAACACCGTTCGCCTCCTTGTCGCGTCCGCTGACGAAGGCTCCCTTGTCTCCATCCGGGAAGACCGCGTCCAGCTCGGGCTCGGCGACGAGATCGAGCGGGGCGGCCGGATCGGCGAGAAGAAGGTCTCTGAGGCGGCGGAAGCTGCCAAGGCGCACGTCCGCCGCGCGCGGAAGCTCAGCTGCACCTCGATCGCGATCCTCGTCACCTCACCGGGCCGGCAAGCGCCAAACGGCCAGGAACTTGTGTCCCGCCTCGCGGAAGCAACAGGCGTATCCACACGGGTCCTCACCGCGGAAGAGGAGGGTCGCTGCGGAGTTCGACGAGCTGGCGCCGCCGCTCCCGCTGGCCGCGATCGCAGTCGGCGGGACCGCCCGCGCGCTCCGCAGGCTTGTCGGCGACGATCTCGCCGACGAAACCTTGCTGCTCGCTGTCCGGCGTCTGTCGAAGAAGTCGTCAGGGAAGATCGCCAAGGAGTACGGCGTAGACGAAACTCGTGCAAGGACGATGACGGCGGGAGCACTCATCCTCCTCGCGATTCACCGCAGGCTCGGCGTGCCGCTGCAGGTTGGACGGGGCGGCGTCCGCGAAGGTGCCGCGCTCGCGCTGCTCGCGGAAGCAGCCGCGGCAGCCCGTTCTGCCTAGCGCCCCTTTGCTCGCAGCCGCGTGACGATCGCCGTGCCGTCCAGCACGAGAACCTCGGCTTTCTTCTGGCTCTCGCCACAGATCGCATCGCTGAGGCCCCCGTGGCAGCTGAGCGCCGCGTCGACGTCATGGAGAGAGTCGACAAGGCCCAGGCCGTCCGCGGCCTGGCGCCCCTCCGAGAGCTCGTCGCGGATCTCGATGTCGAGACCGCGTGCCTGCGCAAATGACTCGACCGTTTGGATGCAGCGCAAGGACGGGCTGGAGAGCAGGCGCGTCACCTCGTACTCGACCAACAGCTCGACCAGCTCGTCGGCCTGCCGTCGGCCTCGCTCGTCGAGCGGCCGGAGGTTGTCATCGCCTTCCCACTCGTAGCGGTCACCGGCCGAGGCGTGACGGACGAGCAGGATCACGGCCGACGCCCCAGGTGGATCAGCTCGAGCCCCAGGCCTTGCGGCCCCGGCGCTCGAGCCGCTTCCAGGCGCGCGGAAGCTCGCGCCGGGCCTTGCGTCGGCGCACGGTCGTCCGCTCGACAAGCCGGCCCGCTGCGAAGGCGGACTCCACATTCTTCGTCCGCTCGATCACCCCGTGGATCCTGTCGGCGGCGACGACGGCGTCCTGGTGGGCTCCGACGACGTCCTGGAACTGCTTCGCAGCTTTGACGAAGCGTCGTGCTCGTTTGCCTGCCACGGGCGTTGCCAGCTCGGCTGCGTAGCGTGCGCGCTTGGCCCGAATGCGAGCGCGGTGGACCTCCTCGGCGCTCGCCTTTGGCCCCAACTTGCGCGCAGCGCGACGCAATTTCTTGAACTCGCGACCGGCCACCGCCTCGAGTGAGAGATCTGCCTGTCGCACCGGCGGTGCCTCCACCGCCGCAGCGATCCGGTCGAGCAGCTTCAGGTATCGATCGCCCGACAGCGCGGTGCGCGCCCGCTTCCAGGCCCGCCGGCGCTCGGTCTCGAGGAGCTTCACGACCGGCGCTTCGGCCGGGCCGGCTTCCTTGGCCAGACGGGCGAGCAGAACGTCGAGGTCTCGTGCCGGGGCAAGCTCCCCCGCAATCCAGCGGAGCTCCTCTCGCAAAGCCTGCAGCCAATCTTCGTCAAAGAGAGCACTCGTACTCTTGAGAACGCTCCGTATCCTGCGGACGGCCACTCTGAAGTCGTGGACGGCACGTGGATCGTCGCCTGAGCGGATCAGTGGGTCAGCACGCTCGATCTCGGCGAGTTGCGCCTTCAGGTACGCACGCACATGTTCGATCGCCGGTGCCCGCCTCGGCGTTCGCCGTTCGCGCGCAGGCGTGACAGTGTCGCGCAAGGCGGTGTCGAGATTCTCGTAGCTGCGCAGCACATGCTGTCCCTCGAGCAACGCAACGTCCTCAGTCCCCGTGCGCAGCCTCACGATCTCCTCCAGCTTCCTGTTGCGGAGCGGAGCTGTCAGCCGCCGCGCCAGCTCCTCGGGCAGCGTCGCCGGGCCGCCCGGCGCCGAGAGGACATCGCCGCCGATCTCGGCCTCCCAGAGCCCGGTGCCGTTCCTCAGACGGCGTCGAAGGGCGATGTGCGCGCGCGCGAGGTGCCGGTCTGCCGTGTCGTGGTACGTCGCGACGAAAACGTCGGCGCCGCCGTTCGAGGATGTGTCCTCAGCCACGCCGGCGATCCTAGCGCCGTGAAAACCTGGTGGCTCAGAAGATCGCTTGGATCGGCCAGTAGAGCGCAGCTGCTACGAGCGCCGCGGCCGGGATCGTGAGAATCCACGCGAACACGATGTTGCCCGCGACCCCCCAGCGCACGGCCGAAAGGCGCTGCGTCGAACCGGCTCCGAGGACCGCGCCGGAGATCACATGGGTCGTCGACAGCGGATAGCCGTACTTCGTCGCGGCGTAGATCGTCGCCCCGGCCGCGGCCTGGGCCGCAAAACCGTTCTCCGGTTCCATCTTGTAGAGGCGCTGACCCAGCGTGCGCATGATCCGCCACCCGCCTACATATGTCCCAGCGGCGATCGAGAGAGCGGCTGCGATCTTTACCCACGTCGGGATCTCGAACTCCTTGAGGTTGCCATTCGCGAACAGCGCCAGAGCGATCACGCCCATCGTCTTCTGGGCGTCGTTCGCCCCGTGCGTAAACGCCATGAACGTGCTCGACACGAGCTGGCCCAAGCGGAAGCCTCGGTTCGCGACGCCTCGTGTTAGGCGGCGGAACACCCAGTAGATGGCAATCAACAGGAGGAAGGCTCCGGCGAACGCAATTAGCGGCGCGATGATTGCCGGAATCGCCACCTTGTGGGCAAGCCCGTGCCACAACACTCCCTTTTCGCCGGATTGGGCGAGAGCGGCCCCGACCAGGCCGCCGATGAGTGCGTGCGACGAACTGGAGGGAAGACCAAACCACCAGGTCAGCAGATTCCACACGATCGCGCCCAGTAGGGCGGCGAGCACGGTCTTCGTATTGACGAGCTCGGAAGCGACGATGTCCTTTCCCACGGTCTTCGCGACCGCCGTGGTGACGAAGGCTCCGGCGAGGTTCGCCAAGGACGCGATCAGAACCGCCATCCGCGGAGTGAGCGCACGGGTCGACACCGACGTCGCGACCGCGTTTGCCGTGTCGTGGAAGCCGTTCGTGAAGTCGAAGCCGAGCGCAACGACGATCACGACGACCAGTAGGACGTCGTTCAATGCCCGGTACCCCTAGCGGTTCTTGACGAGAATTGCCTCGAGGACGTCGGCGGCGTTCTCGCATGCGTCGACCGCTTCCTCGAGCTGTTCGTGGATGTCCTTCCACCGGATGACCCCGATCGGATCCTCACCGGACGTGAAGAGCTCCGAGACCGCCGCGCGGTTCAGTCGGTCCCCCTCATCCTCGAGATCGCGGAGCGCGTGCAGCTGGCTGCTCGAGTCCCTGAATCCCTCTAGACGGCTAACCGCCTCGTGCAGCTTCTCGGCACTACGCAGGATTACCTGCGCCTGCTCCTTTGCCTTGGGCCGGATCTGCTCGACGCCGTACCCGACGATATTCCCTGCGGCCTCGTCGATGTGGTCGCAGACATCGTCGATCGCGCCTGCCAGAAGATAGATGTCGTCTCGGTCGAACGGCGTGACAAACGTGCGGTTGAGGAGGTCGACGACCTCGCGTGTGAGACGGTCGCCTTCGTGCTCGAGCTCTTTGATTTCCCTCAGGTTCGTCCCGTTCGACGGGAATGCGTCCAGAAGCTGGACGAGCTGACGCGAGATACCTACTGCGTTGTCGGAGGCTTGCTCGAGGAGCCGAAAGAATTGTTTGTTCTGTGGGACCAGCGAGATGCGAGCCACGGCGCTCCTCTCCGAAGTTGACGGCGGGAGTTTGTCAGGCTTCGCGCGGGCTAGGGTGCGAGGCGTCTGTGAACTCGCGAAACTCCGCCGTCAGGAGGTAGGCCGTCTGCTCGCCGATGTCGACGGCATGATCGCCGATGCGCTCCAGAGCTCGGGAGACGACAACCATGCGCAGACCATACTCCCGCATCTCAGGGTCGCCTCCGAGCTCGAGGATGCGCTCGACGACGCGCCGGTTGGCCCGGTCGATGAGCTCGTCGAGATCGACGAGAGACTCGGCGCCTGCAAGATCCCTGTTGCCGAACGAGTCGAGCGCGACTCGGATCATCTCCTCGCAGCGAGACCCCATTTCCTCGAAGCCCTCGACGAAGCGCGGGCCCGGATCAACCTCGGGAACGAGTTTCGTCAGCTTCGCAATCGTCACGCAATAGTCCGCCATGCGCTCGAGGTGTAGATTGACATGGAGAATCGCGAGGACGAGCCGCAGATCGCTCGCAACCGGCGTCTGGCGCGCAAGCAGGAGCTGTATGCCCTCTTCGATCCGAACGTAGCGCTGGTCGACGTCGTCGTCGAACGCGATCACCTCGTCGGCGAGCTCCTCGTCACGTTGCTCGAGTGCCTTGATGGCACCGCGCAACGCACGCAGGACGAGCTCGCCCTCCTCCTGCAGAGTCGCCTCGAGGAGGTCGAGCTCTTCCTGAAATGTCGTCCTCATCCGAATCTCCCGGTGACGTAGTCCTCCGTGCGCCTGTCGGACGGGTTGGTGAAGATCTTGTTCGTCGAGTCGTACTCGACGAGCACGCCGCTGCGCCGGTCCTCATCGACCTCGAGGCTGAAGAAGGCGGTCAGGTCGGCGACCCGCGCCGCCTGCTGCATGTTGTGCGTGACGATCACGAGCGTGTAGTCCCGCTTCAGTTCGTGCATCAGCTCCTCGATTGCAGAGGTGGCGATCGGGTCGAGCGCCGACGCCGGTTCATCCAACAGCAGCACTTCGGGCTCCACGGCTATCGCGCGCGCGATACAGAGTCGCTGCTGCTGGCCGCCCGACAGCGAGAGAGCATTCTTCTTCAAGCGGTCCTTGACTTCGTCCCAAAGGGCCGCGCTGCGCAGCGCCTTCTCGACGCGATCGTTGAGGTCCTTGCGCATGCCGAGCACTCGCGGTCCCCAGCCAACGTTGTCGTAGATCGACTTTGGGAAGGGATTGGCCTTCTGAAAGACCATGCCGATGCGCCTCCGCACCTCGACGGGATCGACTGCCGAGGCGTAGAGATCTGCGCCTTGATACAGGATCTGCCCGTCGATCCTGGTGCCCGGGACGAGATCGTTCATACGGTTGAGACAGCGGATGAACGTGCTCTTGCCGCACCCCGACGGACCGATGATCGCCGTGATGACATTTCGGTAGATCTGAAGGTCGACAGCGCTGATCGCCGTCAAGCGCCCATAGTTGACGGTGAGGGCCTGGATGTCGAACACGACCTCACGCTGGTTGGGCTGAACGTCCTTCCTCGCCTGGGCAACGTCGATCACGGGGGCAATCGTAAAGCTCCCGGTCACCGGGCCAGCTTTCTGCGGCTGCGAGCGAGCAGTGCCTTCGCGGCCAAACTCGCCAGGAGCACAAAGGCCATCAGCACCAGTGCGGCCGCCCACGCCTGTTGGTGCAACGCCGGATCGGGCTGTTCGGAGTAGTTGAAGATCAACACCGGAATGTTCGCGAGCGGCTTTGTCACGTCCGTCTGGACGCTGTTCCCGAAGATCGAGCTCGTGAAGAGCAGGGGCGCGGTCTCGCCCGAGGCGCGCGCGACTGCCAGCACCGTCCCCGTCAGGATGCCTCCAACGCTCGAAGGCAAGATCACGCCGAGCACGGTGCGCCAGCGCCGGACTCCGAGGGCGAGGCTCGCCTCTCTCAATGTCGAGGGCACGAGAAGGAGCACCTCCTGCGTCGCGCGCGCGATGAGAGGAAGCATGATCACCGCGAGTGCGAACGCGCCTGCGTAGCCACTCTGCGTGTGTCCGATCACGAGCAACGCGTAAACGAAGATCCCGATCACGATCGTTGGTAGCCCCGCCAGCACGTCGATGACGACCTGGATCGGCACGGCCAGGCGACGGGGTGCGAACTCGGTCAGGTAGATCGCGGTGAGCACGCCGACGGGCAGCGCCATCGCCGTCGCAAGCAAGACAAGCAATGCAGTCCCGACCAGTGCGTTCGCGATGCCACCGCCAGGCTGCCCGAAGAGCGCCTGCGGCTTCGTGAAGAAGTCCCAGCTCAACGCTCCGGCCCCACGCCGCGCGACCGAGATCACGACGATCGCGAGCACCGCGACGGCGACAAGGGCCGCCACGGTCGCGACGCCTTCCATCGCGCGATTCACGATTCGGCGCCGGCGAGGGCGGCTCATGAGCGCGCTCCTCGCAACGGATCGAAACGGTGAACGATCACCTGCGCGATCAGGTTGGCGATCAAGCCGAGGACGAGCAGGATCGCGGCCAGGTAGAGCAGGGACGAGGTCTCGAGCCCCGAGCCCGCGCCCTGGTAGCTGGATGCGATCTTGCTCGCGAGCGTGTCCGCAGGCGGAAAGAGTGACCACCCGATCCGAGTGCCGCCACCGATCACCTGTGTGACCGCGATCGCCTCGCCGACCGCACGGCCGAGCCCGAGGATCACTGCTGCGGCAATCCCCGATCGCGTCGCAGGCAGGATCACGCCGCGCACCATCTCCCAGCGTGTTGCCCCAAGCGCGAGCGCCCCTTCCTCGAGCTCCCGCGGCACACCCAGGAATAGCTCGCGACTGATCGACGCGACGATCGGAACGATCATGATCGTGAGGATCACCGCCGCCGTGAAGAGGCCTTGGCCGGTCTGCTGCGGATCGCCGAAGAGCGGAATGAAACCAAGCGTGCTGTGCAGCCACGGCTCGACGTGGTGCGCGAGGAAGGGCCCCAGCACGAGGATCCCCCACAGTCCAAGCACGACGCTCGGGATCGCAGCGAGCAACTCGACGAGCGACCCGACGATGCCGCGCACGCCACGCGGTGCCAGCTCACTGAGATAGAGGCCGATCGCGATCGCAAGCGGTGTCGCCAGAACCAGCGCGACCAACGAGCTGACCGCTGTCCCGTAGATGAAAGTAAGGGCACCGAAGACGTGCTTGACGGGGTCCCAGCCTCGTGCGGTGACGAAGCCGAGCCCGAAGCGGTGGAACGAGTCGCCCGACAGTTCGAGAATCTTCCAGACGATCGCGCCGACGAGAAGCAGGCACGCAAGCGACGCAGCCATCGTGATGCCGTGCAAAGCGAGATCGCCGAAACGCCCGCGCAACCGGTGGCGGCGGCCGGCCTGCAACGGGCTCGTCGTCGGAGCGGCGCTCACCAGCGCGCGAGCCTACTGACCCGTCGGGCTTGCTCGGCCGCCGTTCACCACCTTGTCACCAGCTTGCAACCACCGTTCTCCCCACAGCTGGGAGGAGGGCAGGCACGCTCGTCGTGACGTGAACCAAAAACGAGAGGAGCAATCTTGACTCGCAGGACACTGGCCGTCCTCGCCGCGATCGGCGCGGCACTCGTCCTCACCACCGGCGCAGGGGCCAAGGCTTCGGCAGGATCTCTGACCGGCGCGGGGAGCTCGTTCGTTGCTCCGCTCGTCTCGGAGTGGATTCCGAAGGTCGACGCCGCTTACGGCATCAAGGTGACCTACGGACCGATTGGCTCTGGTGGCGGCATCAACGCGATCACCAACCGCACTGTCGACTTCGGCGCGAGCGACGCGCCACTCACTCCCGACCAGTTCGCTGCCTGCAAGGGCTGCGTCCAGATTCCGTGGGCCCTGTCGGCGACGTCGCTCGCCTACCGAGGCGACGGACTGCCCGATCACATCAAGCTCGACGGCAACGCCGTCGCGGGCATCTTCCTCGGGACGATCAAGAAGTGGAATGACCCGGCGCTCAAGAAGCTCAACAAGGGGAAGTCGCTACCGGATCTCGCCATCACCGTCATCCACCGAAGTGACAACAGCGGCACGACCTTCAACCTCACCGACTACCTGAACAGCGTCAGCAGGCAGTGGAAGAGCGGCATCGGCAAGGGAGTCGCGGTGAACTGGCCCACCGGCGTCGGCGCACGGGGAAGCTCAGGCGTCGCCGCGACACTCAGCCAGACGAACGGCGGCATCACCTACGTGGACGTCGCGTACTCGCTCAAGAACCACTTCAAGATCGCGGCGGTCAAGAACCGCGCCGGCGTCTTCCAGCTGCCGGGCCTGCGCGCGATTGCAGCGGCGGGAGCGACGATCCTCCGAGTCGCGCCAGGGAACAGCGGCATCTCGATCGTCAACCCGGCGAAGCGTCAGCCACTCGCGTACCCGATCTGCACCTTCACTTACGTCATCCTCCCGACGACCACACCGAAGGCGAAAGAGCTGAAGCAACTCGTGCGCTGGGCGGTGACGAAGGGTCAGACCTCTGGGCCGAAACTGCTCTTCTCGCCGCTGCCGAACGTGGTCCTGAAGGCCTCGATCAAGACGCTCAACTCGGTGCACTCATAGAGAAGCTGCACCGGACAGTAAGGCCGTGACCCGGGCTGCCGGTCGCCTCCACCTCGCCGCCGGCGGCGGTGACCACGTGCTTCACGATCGCAAGACCGAGGCCCGTGCCTCTCGAGGCGCGGGCCCGGTCGCTGCGATAGAAACGCTCGAAGATCCGCAGCAACTCGTCCTCCTCCAGTCCCCGCCCGTCATCGGCCGCTTCGAGCACCCCCTCGCGCGCGGAGATCGTCAACGTCGATCCCGGTCCCGAGTAGCGAATGGAGTTCTCGGCGAGGTTCTCAACCACGATCTGCAGCATTCGACGGCGGAGCGGCAGCTCGATGTCTCCGGAAGCTTCGATTCGAATCGTGACGTCCGCATTCTCCGCCCTGTTGGCGAGCCTCTCGCGGACCTCCTCCAACACAGGCAGCGCCGGCGTCGAGCCGAGCGCGACGACCTCGCGGCCGCTCTCGAGCTCCGAGAGGAAGAGCACGTCGTCCACCAGTTCGCTCATCTCCTCGACCTCGTCGCGGGCTTGGGCAAGCAGTATGTCGCGATCGGCATCCGGCAGGGAGGCCGACTCGAGCAGAGCCAGGAGCCGCGCAAGCGGCGTGCGCAGCTCGTGGGAAACTGCGGCGGTGAAGCCTACCCGCAGTTCTTCGTAGGCCCGTGCGTCCTCCATCAGAGACGAGTATGGCCAAGGTCCTGATCGTCGAGGACGACTCCGTGATCGCGGACGGGATGGCCAAACATCTCGCGGCGGCCGGGTTCGACCCGGTAGTGGTGGGTAAAGGCGATCAGGGACTCGCGCGGCTGCGCTTCGAGCGGCCCGACGTCTGCGTGCTCGACTTGATGCTTCCCGGCCGCGACGGTTGGAGCATCATCGAGAGCGCCCGGGCAGAGGGCATACCGACGCCGATCGTCGTCGTCAGCGCGCGCGGAACCGAGCACGACCGTGTTCACGCGCTCGAGATCGGAGCGGACGATTACCTCGTCAGACCGTTCTCGATGAACGAGCTCGTCGCTCGTGTGCGGGCGGCCTCTCGGCGTGCGCTGCGGCGGGACGACGCACAGCGCGGTGACCCGATCCAGATCGAGGAGCTCCTCATCGATCCGGGCGAGGTGCAGGCTTTCGTCGACGGCGAGAGCGCGGGCCTGACTCCAACGGAATTCCGCCTTCTCTACCAACTGGCACTGGAGCGCGGACGAGTCGTGACCCGCGACGAGCTCCTGCAAAAGATCTGGGGCCGGCGGGAGAGCCACCGTGACCGCACTGTCGACGTCTTCGTGCGGCGACTGCGGGAGAAGATCGACCGCCGTGCCCCACGTCACACGTTCATCCAGACGCGTTACGGGGTCGGCTACCGTCTCGAGCCGGTTACGAAGGAGTGAGCGAGGCCACCGTGCGTCGCCCGCCCTCCTCGTAGACGACGTCCACGTTCTCGTGCTTGCGGTACGTCCCCGCGACCCCGAGCAGCATCGAGAACCAGCGAATCGGGCCAAGACGACCCTCCTGAGCGAGCTGCCGGCGAAAGATGAGCTCGTCGCCGACCCGGTCGAAGTCGCGCCCGGGCTCCTGCGGGACCCCGTTCACGTACACCTGGTAACTATCTCCCACCCCCGGCGGGAGGTGGACGCGCGAATGGCCCTCCACGTCTCCTAAGGCACCGCTTGCGGTGCCGCCTCCAGGGCGCGCGGGCTCAGCCCGTGCGCCGGTCTGCAATCGCCGACCAACTCACTCGAACTCATCTCCCAATCATCTCGTAGGATGCCACCGCCGGTGAGGCGCAAGACCTTCGTCCTCTTTGTTGCTTTGGGCGCCGTGCTGGCGCTCGCTTCTGTCGCCTACGCCGGCAACGGAGGTTTTGCGCCGCTCACGCCACACTCGCCGAACGCGAAGCGGATCAACGACTCGTACGTCTGGATCTCGATTTTCACCGGCGCAATCTTCGTGCTCGTCGAAGGCGCGCTGATCGCGTTCGTCTTCAAGTACCGCCGGCGCGGGCGCCCGCGCACCGCGGAGGGGCCGCAGATCCATGGCGCCACTCGGCTCGAGCTGATCTGGACCGCGATTCCTGTCGTGATCCTGGCCGTGATCGCCGCGTTCATCTTCTACAAGCTGCCGGGCATTCAGGACGTGCCGAGCGCGAAGGCCGAAGGCGGCCCGCTCCTCGTCAAGGTGGACGCGCACCAGTTCTACTGGCAGTTCACCTACCCCGACGGGCAGATCTCGATCGACGATCTACACGCGCCCGTGAACCGAACGGTGCGCGTCGAAATCACCTCGCAGGATGTCGACCACAGCTGGTGGGTCCCGGAGCTCGGCGGCAAGTTCGACGCCATCCCCGGCCACGTGACGCACACATGGTTCAAGGCCGACCGCGTCGGAACGTACCGTGGACAATGCGGTGAGTTCTGCGGGGTCTTCCACGCGGCGATGAAGGCCGTCGTCGACGTGCAGTCGCCGGCCGACTACACCGCGTGGCTGGGCACGGCGAACAGCGACCTCGGTCACGGCGAGTGGGTCGGCTCGTGCGCGAAGTGCCACGGGCTACAGGGACAAGGCGGCTTCGGACCGGCGATCTCGACGAACGCCCTGCTCACGCAGCGGCAAGGCCTGGAGCAACTGATCCGCCAAGGCAAGAACCAGATGCCGCCGGTCGCGCGTGGCTGGTCAGGCGCGCAGGTGCAGGCGCTCCTCGCCTACCTGAAACAGAGCGTCTACAAGGGGACGGCGAGTGGCGGCTAGAGCGACCGTAGAGCCGTACCGGCCGGACTGGCGCCAGGGGCGCGTGATGAGCTGGGTCACGACCACCGATCACAAGCGGATCGGGATCCTCTACATCTGCACGTCCCTCCTCTTCTTCGCGGCGGGCGGAATTCTCGCGCTGCTCATGCGCGCGCAGCTTGCGCAGGCGAACGAGCACTTCATCACGAAGCAGAGCTACAACGAGCTCTTCACGATCCATGGCACGACGATGATCTTTCTCGTCGTCGTCCCGATCTTCGCCGGGTTCGCGAACTTCCTGGTGCCGTTGATGATCGGCGCGCGCGACGTCGCCTTCCCTCGGCTCAACGCACTCTCGTACTGGCTCTTCCTCTTCGGCGGCGTCGTCCTCTATCTCAGCTTCTTCGCCAAGTACGGCGCGTCGAGGTCCGGGTGGTACGCCTATCCGCCGCTGTCGGCCAACATGTTCTCGCTTGGCCACGGCCAAGATCTCTGGATCCTGTCGCTACACCTGCTCTCGCTCGGGTCGCTCATCGGTGCGATCAACTTCCTCGCCACGATCCACAACATGCGTGCGCCGGGCATGAGCTGGATGCGGATCCCACTCTTCGTCTGGTCGATCGAGATCTACTCGGCGCTGCTCGTGCTGGTGCTGCCCGTCCTGTCCATCGGGCTTACGCTGCTGTTGCTCGACCGGCAGGCCGGCACCCACTTCTTCGAGCCACAGGGCGGCGGCAACGCGATCCTCTATCAGCACTTCTTCTGGTTCTTCGGCCACCCCGAGGTCTACGTCATGATCCTGCCCGCCATGGGGATCATCTCCGAGGTCATCCCCGTGTTCTCGCGCAAGCCGATCTTCGGCTACAAGGCGATCGCGTTCTCGACGGTTGCGATCGGCTTCTACTCGATGCTCGTCTGGGCGCACCACATGTTCAGCGTCGGGCTGCCGAACTTCCTGAACGTCTTCTTCATGCTCTCGTCGATGGTGATCGCGGTGCCCACCGGTGTGAAGATCTTCAACTGGCTCGCCACGACCTGGCGTGGAAATCTCATCTTCGACACCGCGATGCTGTGGGCTCTCGGCTTCATCGCCGTGTTCACGATCGGCGGTCTCTCGGGCATCTTCCTCGCCGCTTTCCCCGTCGACTGGCAGGTGACCGACACGTACTACGTCGTCGCGCACATGCACTACGTGCTCTTCGGCGGCTCGGTGTTCGGGATCTTTGCGGGGCTCTACTACTGGTGGCCGAAGATCTTCGGACGTATGCTCGACGAGCGCCTCGGCAAGATTCACTTCTGGCTCGTGTTCCTCGGCTTCAACCTCACGTTCTTCCCCCAGCACATGCTCGGGCTGCTCGGCATGCCGCGGCGGATCTACACCTACCAAGAGCACGGCCTCTGGCAGGCCTACAACCTGATCTCGTCGATCGGCGCAGGCGTGATGGCAATCGGCCTGCTGGTGTTCGTCGTCAACGTCGTCCAGACATCGCGCAGAGGAGCACGCGCGGTGAACGACCCCTGGCTCGCGGACACGCTCGAGTGGTACACCACCTCCCCGCCGCCGCCGCACAACTTCGACCAGTTGCCGTACATCACGAGTGCCCGGCCGGTTCGCGACCTGCGACGGCGCCTCGCGGAGGCTCGTGTCTAGGCCCGGGCCCTGGCTACGCCTGACGGCGGTCTTCGCCGCGCTCTCGACCCTGCTTGCCGTGGTCAGCGGCGCGGCTTCGCTTGGCGCGGCGCATCGTGTGCTCGCTGCACTCGCCCTGCCGCCGCTCGTTGCACTTGTGGTCGCTGCCGTCCTCGTGCACCGGCGGCTGTTCCTACCTGCTGTCAGCGCGGTCGTCCTCTTCGGCATCGCCGCGTTGGTGACTGCGCCCGGCCTTCACCTCGCCCTGGCCGCGGTTGCCTTCGCCGCCTCGCTCGTGCTGGCGGCCGCCACCTATCGCGGGGAGCCTGCGCCGCGCGCGCCTTGGCGCGACTACGTGACGCTGACGAAGCCTCGCATCATGTCGCTGCTACTCATCACCGGCCTGTGCGCGATGTTCGTCGGCGCCCACGGTGCCCCGCGCGCGTCGCTCGTGCTCGTGACCATGACCGGCCTTGCACTCGCGTGTGGCGGTGCGTCCGCGCTCAACCACGTCCTCGATCGTGACATCGACAAGCTGATGGGGGCACGCACCCGAGCGCGCCCGCTCGCCGCAGAGCGAATGCCGGCGTCGCGTGCACTCGAGTTCGGCCTCACACTCTCGGCGTTCAGCTTCGTGCTGCTCGCATCGCTCGTGAACGTCCTCGCTGCTGTGCTTGCGTTGGTTGGGAACCTCTTCTATGTGCTCGTGTACACACGTTGGCTCAAGCGCACGACCCCCCAGAACATCGTGATCGGCGGCGCGGCGGGTGCAGTTCCCCCCCTGGTCGGGTGGGCGGCGGCGACCGGGAACCTCACGCTGCCGGCGCTGTGGCTGTTCCTGATCGTGTTCTTCTGGACACCGCCGCACTTCTGGGCGCTCGCGCTGCTGATCCGACGCGACTACGAAGCCGCACGCATTCCGATGCTCCCCGTCGTGCGCGGAGTACGCGAGACGACACGGCAGATCGTGCTGTACTCGCTGGTCCTCGTGGCGGTCACGGTCGTGCCGTTCGCCTGGGGGACGCTCGGGCTCGTCTATCTCGGCGCGGCGCTCTCGCTCGGCATCGCCTTCCTGCTCCTGGCCGTGAGACTCCGGCGCGAGGCGACGCCGCGGCAGGCGTCCATCCTCTTCCACTTCTCGCTTCTGTACCTGGCGCTGCTCTTCGCCGCGATGGCCGTGGATCCGCTCCTCTAGATGTCAGAGCCCATCACACCGGTCGAGCCGACCCCCGACGTGGCACGGCGGAACGTCAGGATCGCGGTCGGACTACTCGGGCTGGCGATCCTGATCGCAGTCGGGTCGATCGTCGTGGCGCTCATCTACCTCCACTACGACTGACCCGCCGCTAAAGGAATCCCGAGCCAGAGCCGATCTGGCCCAAGATGACGCGTTCGTCTCGGTTCCTCCTGCCCTTTACTCTGGTCGCGCTCGCGGCCGTGCTGGCCGTCGGCGTGCCCCGGGCCGCCGCGACTGACCCGTTTCCCACCACCGGAGTCGCAACGCTTTCCGGCGATCACTTCGTGATCCATTACTTCCGCGACGGTTCGTGTCCCTCAGCAGCCATCAGTCAGGAGCACGCCGGCGAGGTTCTCGGCATGGCAGAGCGTGCCTACGCCTTCTACAGCGGTTTGGGTTACACAGTGCCTGTTGGCTCGACCGATATCTCAGTCGATGACTTCACCATCGGTTGCTTTGCATTCGGCTTCCCCCCGGTCGGAACGCCGCTGCCTCTCGACAGGTGGGACGCCATCCTCGGGTCCGAGGTTCACCTCAACGCAGCGACAGGTCTCGGCAACCACGTCATTGCGCACGAGGTCTTCCACCTCTTCGCGGAGACCGCTGCACCCGCCGGTTTGGACCCGTGGCTGGAAGAAGGACTTGCAGAGTGGGCGGCCGTGCGAGCTGATGGCGCAGCAGGCGGCCTCGAGCTGAACCCTGACCGGACGATGGACTGCGTCGGCTCCGAGTGCGGGGACAGCGAGTTCGATCACAACGGCTATCCCGGCTGGATGCTCTTCGAGTATTTGGCAGAGCGGTTCGGCGACGCCAAGGTCAAGTCGGTGCTCGACGCAGCTGCCGCCAATCCCGGCTGGACCGGGACGCATGCTCTCTCGAGCGTCGTCCAGCCGCTCGGCCCCACGCTCGGCAAGTTCTTCGAGGACTACACGACCGCACGCCTGACCGGCAACTTCACCTCGGTAGCCCTCGCCGGGGTGCTCCCCAAGACCCAGGGCACGATTGTGGTCGGCTCATCGAGCGGCGCCATCTCGCCGGTGACGCTCGCCGTCAACCACCTCGCCGTCCGGTACGTCGACCTCGCACACGGGCTGGATACCGATACGGGCCCGTGCTTCTCGGCTTCGCTGGCCCTTAAGGTCGTGCTGCCGGCAGGCGTCGCGTCGACGCCGTACTACTCGGCGAATGTGAAGGGCTCAGCCGCACAGGCCTTCGCGGTCTCGGGAACCACCGCGACGCTGTCAGTTCCGTGGAACACCTGTGCAGCGAGCCCGCATGCATACGTTTCATTGCCGAACGAGACGAATGATGTCGTCCCGCCCGCACTCGACGGTCGCGAGTTCACCGTCTCGGGCACGGTCACGGTCGACAAGTCCAAGCCGGCGTCAGCAAGCGAGGCGCCTCCGGGCGTCAAGGTCACAGGTCCGGTCATACAGACTCCCACAACGGATCCGGCGCCGGATCTGACGTTGCACGCGCCCGAGCTCATTCGTGTCTCCGCGAAGACCAGGCTGCTTCGCTTCATCATCTTTTCGAGCGGCGACGGAACGCTGAAGGCGACCCTCGGGTCCACGTGGCTCGGCTCCGCAGGCCTGCACGCCGGCAACAACGACGTTCGATATGTCCTGCCAACGCAGTTGCTCAAAAGCCTCCGCAAGACGAACACACCGGCGAACGTCCTCATGCTCACGAGCTATTCAACGGGCGGCACGCAGGGTGCAAGCGTCACGCGCCGCGTCGCGATGCAGCCCGTGCCGAAGCCCAAAAAGCGCCGCAGGTAGCCAGTAAGGTCGCCACGTGGCGGCCGACGGGATCTTCCTCGCAATCCCAGAGGAGCCCCGCGCGGGTATCCGGCTGGCGGTCAAGGATCTCCTCGACACCGAAGGCCTGACGACGACGTACGGCTCGGCCGTGTTCGCCGAACACATGCCTTCCACCACCGCCGAATCCGTACGCCTCGCCGAGGCCGGCGGGTACGCGAACGTCGGCAAGACAAATCTGCACGAGTTCGCATACGGCACCACGTCGGAGAACCCGCACTTCGGCACGGTCCCGAACCCGCTCGCACCAGGACGCATCGCCGGCGGTTCGTCCGGCGGAGCGGCCGCGGCTCTGGCCGCATCCCTTGCCGACGCGGCCCTCGGCACGGACTCCGGCGGCTCGATCCGGATCCCGGCCGCATGTTGCGGCATCGTCGGGTTCAAACCAACGTACGAGCTCGTCTCCACTGCCGGCTGCTTCCCGCTCGCGCCGAGCTTCGACCACGTCGGGCCGATGGCGCGAACGGTGGAGGAGTGCGTCGCGCTTCTCGAGGCGATCACACCTGACTTCTCCTACGCCGAGCTGGGCTCACTCGAGGAGATCGTGGTGGGGATCGCGTGGACAGACGAGGCCGACCCGCTCGTCGCGGAGCGAGTACGCGAGGCAGCCGGTCATTTCCCACGAAGCCGCTCAGTCAAATGGCCGAGGCCTGAGATCGGGGCCCTCTTCATGCACGAAGTCGCAGACGTCCATCGTGAGCTCTATACAGAGAACGGCGAGCTCTACAGCGAGGAGATCGCCGTGAAGATCGAGCGCTGCCTCGCGGTGTCGGATGCAGAAGCAACCCGGGCAGGGCAGGCGCGAGCGGAGTACCGCGAGCGCTGCCTGGAGCTGCTGGACGGGCTCGACCTGCTGTTCACGCCGACGCTGCAGTGCGTCGCACCTCCGACGGGCATCGGTGACCTTGTCCTGCGGGAGCGGCTGATTGCGAACACGCTCCCGTTCAACACGCTCGGCTGGCCCGCCCTCGCTCTGCCGTGCGGGGCTGCGGAGGACGGCCTCCCGGCGTCGGTCCAGCTGGTGGGAAGGCCCGGCGCCGACGCGCTTGTTTTGGCGGCCGGCGCCCGGTTGGCATCCCTCATTTGAGGGACAGCCGAACGGGGGAGGCTGCCGACAACCACATAGAACGATGCTGCGTGCTCCCCTACTTGTCGCCGTCTGTCTCGGCTTGCTCACACTTGCTCCCGCTGCGGAGGCGGCGAAGCCTGTCCGAGGCGCGGCCCCGAAGAATCTGCACGGGTTCCTGCTGCGCGCCGATGAGCCGGCCGACAACTCCTTCACACGCACGCCGTCATTTGCCTGGAATCCCGTCCCCGGCGCGATTCGCTACCAGTTCCAGCTCGCGACGAGCTCGAGCTTTCGAGAGAGCGGGCTCGTGTATTCGACGAGCGGGACCAGCCCAGTCGTCGCCCCGACCCTGATGCTGCCGTGGATCACGGGCAACCCGCACGCGCTATTCGCGCGAGTCCGCGGGATCACGGCGACCGCGACGACGCCGTGGAGCAACCCGTTCGGCTTCGACATGGCGCCGGGGTCGGCGCCGAAACCGTTGCCGAGTGAGCCGGGACTGCTGCGCTGGTCACCGGTCGAGGGTGCCGACGGCTACGAGGTTTGGTTCGTCGACATCAACAACCCGACGCCGAAGATGGAAACCGTCTTCACCAATGTCCTGGACGAGCGCGAGTTCTACACCTTTCACCGCACGGCGAGCTGGACAAGCACCGTGCGCTGGCGCATCCGTGCGCTGCGCACTGACCGGACCGACAACAACATGCAGAGCCGCCAGAACAACTTGCCTGCAGTCGGCTACGGCCCCTGGAGCCCCGTCTATAGCTCGACGAACCCGCCGTACGTGGGCGGGCCGATCAAGCTCGGGCACACCGTTTCCGACGTCGTCTCGGTCGGCGACGACGCCTCACCCGCCCACCGCCTCATGCCCGCCTTCACCTTCACCGGCGACCAGGCAAGTGACGGCACCAGT
>WNGI01000899.1_pt1 | contig 24575 bp, 25 predicted proteins | sample 5400621 | NCBI WGS metagenome assembly WNGI01 (sample SAMN13153374, study PRJNA577476) | soil metagenome | isolation source: 20 cm soil or saprolite under Garry oak tree replicate 1 | place: USA:California | collected 2016-06-15 | reverse complement strand
TCGTAGACGCTGCCATTCTCATGCAACGCCGCGCGAACCGCGGCATCGATCTCGGCACTCGACAGCCCCGCGAGATCGCGGCGCGGCCGTGTCAGTCTGGGGAGATGCGAGATGCTCGGCGGGTAATCGCAGCTGTGCGACACACCGACGATGCGGTCTTCCAGTCCGAGCGCGCACACAATCTCCGTCGCGCTCGGCAGCAGCGAGACTATTGACCCGGCTTCAGCACGATGAATTTGACGTCGTCCTTGGAGATCGCCCGCAGCCAGGCGATGAGGGCATCGACGCTGTCCGGCGGCGCGGTGCCCCGGGCACCGGTCATACGCCGCGTCACGTGAAGATCGCGCCCGTCCTGGGCGTACTGCGCGCTGTACGTGCCGAACCCGCTCGCTTCGGTGACGTTCGGCGGCAGCTCCGCTTTCCAGCCGGCCGGCAGAGTCATCCGCAGCTCCGACACGGTCTCGATAGGCCCGATGATCTCCGAGATATCGATGGGATAGCGCCGCGGCTTGCGCCGCTCGAGCTGTGACGCGAGGCCGAGCGACTCGAAGTTCGGCAGGGCCGTGGGCAACGTGAAGATCCGCGTGCCGCCGCCGCTCGACAGCACGAGCGCGTCGTGCACGGCCAGGCTGACGAGCGGCTTCGCCTGCAAATCACGCCCGTCGAACAGCGTGAGGCTGTCGCCCGAAGCACCCGAGAACACGCCGTTCGCGAGCGCCTGTGTGAGGCGGCTCAGCTCATCCTTGCTGAAGACGCGCGCGTAGGCGCGCCGCAGCGAATACTGGAGGCCGCCGGTCTTCAATTCGGTGTAATGGCCCGCAAAATTCCCATCGGCGTTGAGCTCGCCCACAATGCGCGTCTCCGCGCGATTGGCCGACGGCTGGGTTTCCGGGAGCGTCACGCCTTCGTAAGTACCGTCATCGTGCACCACGAGCGCGAACGAGCCTTCCTCCGCGGGCGGCAGCTCGCCGTACGGCGTCAGATCCGACGTCAAGTCGAGGTAGATCCGGCCGCCGAGTTTCTCTGGGCGATCGACAGCGGCAATCATGTGGTCGAACTGCTGCACCGTGGGCAGCGTCGAGTCGGCGCCGCCGCTCGCGCTGAGCAATACGGGATTGGCGCGGATGCCCATGCGCCGCACCAGCGCGATGAACAGCGTCGCCTTGTCCTTGCAGTCGCCGTAGCGCGTGTCGAGCACCTGCGCGGGCAGCCGCGGGAGGTAGCCGCCGATGCCGAGGGACAGCGAGACGTAGCGGAAGTCCTGCGACACCCAGCGATGCACCGCGCGCAGCGAGTCTTCCAACGTCCGCGCGTCCTTCACATGGTCGGCGAGCTGGCTCTCGAGCGCGGGGCTGAGCGCGTAACGGCCGGCGGACAGATTCGCATACCAATGCGCGAGCTCGCCCCATGTGATAGGTGAACCGACATCGATGTGCACTGACAGCGTGTTGGGCGTCGCCGCGAACGGCTCACCGCGGAGCTTCTGAACGTCCTTGGTCGCCCACGTGTAGACATGCCTTCCATGCGACTCCACGTCGAGCCGCTTGAAGTGGACGTTCTCTTCCTGAATGCGCGGCTTGACCGACGCCGGCACGTCCACGATCAGGCGTGAGCGGCGCGTCAGCAGGCCCGTCGTCACGCGCCAACCGGTGTAATAGTCACCGGGCACGAGCGGCTTCACGCGCTCGACGGTGTAGCTCCAATCGACCAGCGTTCCCGGCGCGACGCCGCTCAGCGTGACGCGCCGCACCTTCTGATCGGAGTACACCGGCGCATCGAACGCGACCGGCGCAAGCGATTCCTGCTCGTGGGCTGGCTGGCCGCTGATGACCTCACCGGTGGGCTTGAGAACGCGGATCCAGTTGACCGTGAGCTTCTCGGAGCCGCTCGAATACGAGAAGCTCTGCTCGCCCCACGCCTCGGCTCCGTCCTGATTCAGGATCTGGATCACCTGGCGATAGGTGCGGCTGCTCCGGCCGTCCGCCTCGAACCGTATCACCCCGTCGTCGAGCAAATAGATGTAGTCGTCGTCCGCATAATCGGCGGGATTCACGGCCAGCTTGTAGATCGTGTCGTTCCGGACTGAGGGATCGCCCGCCGGCGTGATACGGGGAGCCTGCGACGCCAGCGGAGTCGCGAGCAAGAGAAGCGGGACGGCCAACAGGAAGCGGCGCATCGACAGCCTCCAACGAGGGGACTCGGGGGGGAGGACCCGAACTCGGAAGCTAATTGAGCGCCACACGGAGCCCAAGGAGGATGGTCCGGCCGCGGGGCCGGTAACCGGGAATCTCCTGAGTCTGATCGTTAAAGACGTTCCAGACCGCTCCCGAGAGCACCACCCGGTGGAACGCGTACTCGCCGGAGAGGTCCACACGAGTGTAGGGGCTCAGCGAGACCCGCCGCTGCCCCGCCGGACGGCTGAAATCGAGGTCGTCACGCTTACCCACCCACCGCGCGACGGCCGTCACACGCGCGCGCGACCCGACTCGCGATGTCAGCTGCGGCGCCAGGCTATGGGCTGGACGCCGCAGCAGCGGTTTCCCCGGCAGAAACAAGCCATCGGGATCGCCCGCCGAGCCCGACTCGACGACACGTGTGTGCAGGTAGGTATACGTCAGGCCAATCGCAACGCTCGGCGACAGCGTGTGGTCCAGGCGGGCCTCGATCCCGTCGGCCGTCGCACCACCCACGTTGAAATAGTTGGGCTCGCCAGGGGGGGGCGCCGGATTGTATTCGATCAGATCGCGGAAGCGCTGATTGAAATACGTCACCGTGACGCCGCCGCGTTCGATCCCCAACTCCCAGCTCTGCGAGCGCTCCGGATCAAGATCGGGATTTCCCACCACGAAACCGTGCGCGAAGTTCTCGAAAAATGTCGGCTCTTTGAACCCGGTGCCGGCGGACGCGCGCAACCGCGTGTTCGCCGCCAACCGGTAGACGACGCCCGCACGATAGGTGCCGTGCGATCCAAACTGTGAGTTGTCGTCCAGCCGGCCGCCGGCAGTCAGCACGCTGCGTCCCACGCTCACCGTCGCTTGCGTGAAGTAGCCGGCGTTGTTGCGCTGCACCACGATGGAATCGGGGAACGTCCCGAACGACGCGCTGAATTCGCTGGTCCCGCTTTGGCGCTCGTCCTCATACTCGGCCCCCGCGATCACACTGAGCCTGTCGTGATTGCGCCAGGTGAGGAACCCACCGGCGGTCGAACGGCGCAGATAATCCCGGCTCCAGAAGGTGCCGTCCTCGCCCGGCGAGTCCGGCTCATCGTTGTAGAACGCGCGCGACTCCTTGAGGTTGGCGTTGAGAGTGGCAGAGAGGCTCACCCCGAGGGCGCGCGTCACACTCAAACTCAGGAGCGGCCCCCGTTCGGCCGAACGTTGATTGGAGTCGACCGGGGCTCCCTGGCCGTTGGTCGGGAAGTGGTAGATGTCATCGCCGTAGCGATAGGTCAGCTTCGCGTCGGTGCGTGCGTCGGGCCTGGCATGAAGCGCGGCGCTAATGACGCTGTTGCGATAGTCGTTGTTGTAGGGATACAGGCCGCTGGAAGAGAATCGCGAAGCGCGCGCTGTGTAACCCAATTTCTGCGTACCGCCGGAAACGTCGAACGCCGCATCGGCGGTACCATACGTGCCGCCGCGTAGCTCAGCACCAAACTGCGGCGCAGCCACGGGACCATGTTTTGTGAAAATCTGTACAACACCGGTCATGGCATCGGAGCCGTACAGCACGCTCACCGGCCCACGCACGATCTCGATGCGATCGACGTTGTCGGTGGTGAGATTCGCGAGGTCGATTCCGCCGCCCGCCTGGTTCAGCGGCACGCCATCCAACAGCACCTTCACGTAGTCGCTCTCGCCGCCGCGCATGAACAGCGACGTCTGCCCACCATAGCTGCCCGTCTCGACGATGTGCGCGCCCGGGACCGTCTGCAGCGCATCGGAGACCGTCCGAATACCCTGCGCCGCGAGATCCGCCCCCCGCAGCACCGTAACCGACGCCGGAACGAGATCCAGGGCCACTGGCACTCGCGTCGCGGTTACGACAACGGGTTTGAGCACCACGGTGTCCTGCGGTTGCTGAACGGCCATGAACAGGACGAGCAACGGAAGATTCATGTGCGAGACTCCTGGGATTTGCGGAGCGGGGTCATCTGCGGGCGTCCGTCGACGGTGTGCATCGCGACAGGCCAGGAGAACACGGTCTCCACCGTCTCCTGCGTCAACACTTCGGCCGGGGCACCGGATGCCACCGGGCGCCCTCCCTCGAGGAGCAGCACCGAGTCGGCGAAGCGAGCGGCGAGGTTCAGGTCATGCGTGATCATCAACACGCCCAGGCCCCCGCCCTGCGTTGCCACGAGGCCGTGGACGAGCTCGAACAGCTCCATCTCGTGCTTCAGGTCGAGCGACATCCCGGGTTCGTCGAGCACCAGCAGCTTGGGCTGCTGCGCGAGAGCGCGCGCGATGCGGACGCGCTGATACTCCCCACCTGACAGCGTCCAGAGCCAGCGATTGGCCAGATGGGTGGCGTCGCACGCCTCGAGGGCGCGATCGACCGCGGCGTGATCCTCGGCGCGCTCGCCGCCCCACAGCGGCAGGTGCGGATAGCGACCCAGGAGCACCGTCTCGCGGACCCGCTGCGGAAACAGATTGTCTTCGCGCTGCGGGACGACGCCCACAATCCGGGCCAGGTCCTGACGTGACCACTGAGATGCAGGAACGCCGATCACGTCGGCACGTCCCACGAGAGGCGTTAGGGCGCCAAGCGCCACGCGGACGAGCGTCGTCTTCCCGCTGCCGTTCGGGCCTAAGACGGCGTGGAATTCGCGCGGGCCGACCAACAGCGAGACCCCGGTGAGCGCATCGTGCGCAGCCCCAGGGTAGCGGTAGGTGACGTTGGAGAGCTGAATCATCAGGTCCACCGTCGCAGCAGCATCGCAAACACCGGCACACCGATGAGGGCCGTCACCACACCCACCGGCAGCTCGCGCGGAGCCACTACCGTACGGGCGAGAGTGTCGGCAATCGCCAGGAGTGCGCCACCGCCCAGGAACGCGGCCGGCAGGAGCACGCGGTGCCGATGACCCCAGGTGAGCCGCGCGATGTGTGGCACCACGAGGCCCACAAACCCGATGACGCCCGACATCGCCACGGCGACAGCGGTCAGTAACGAGGCGGCGAGATAGACGCGCCGCTTCACCCGCTCGACATCGGCGCCGAGGTAGCCGGCTGATTCCTCGCCGAGCGCAAGCAGGTCGAGGGGACGCGATGCGGCGAACAACACCACCAGCGGGACGGGCGCGTACAGCGCCACGATCAGCACCGTATCCCATGATGCCCCCGACAGCCCGCCCCACAGCCACAGAAACGCGTTGCGCAGCTCGGCGGCATCGGCGAGCGACACGATCGCCGTCGTGACCGCGGCCGCAAACGCGCCAATCGCGACGCCACCGAGCAACAGGATTCGCGGATCGAGCGCCCCCCCGGTCCCGCCGACGAGGCCCAAACGGTAGACCAACCCGAGCGCAGCGAGTGCACCGACAAACGCGGCGACCGGGAGCGCCCACGGTCCTGAGAGATGGAGCGCGATCGCCAGGACGGCGCCGAGCCCTGCCCCGCCCGAGAGACCGAGCAGAAAGGGGTCGGCAAGGGGGTTGCGAACAAGGGCCTGCAGACCGGCGCCGGCGACGCCGAGCGAGCCGCCCACGAGGAAGGCGAGCAGGGCGCGGGGCACGCGCAGGTTCCAGACGATGTCCGAATGGAGCAGGTCAGCAAGCGGGACTGCCGCGGGCCCCAGCGCGATGCTCGTGATCAGCGCGAGCACAACCATGAGTGCTAGCAGTGTCCATTTCATTGGGGTTTGTCCCGTAGGGGCGCAGCATGCTGCGCCCCTACCCCATTCCCCTGGAGCAGCGCGCGAAGCTGTCGGATCGCCTCTCCCGATCGTGGCCCCGGACGTCCGAACAGCGAGCCCTTGAGGAGCAGGAAGCGTCCATCGCGCACCGCCGCAACGGCGCGCCATTCGCGTCGCTTGGCAAACCCCGGTGTGTTGCCGGAGTCGGACAGGACGGCGATCCAATGTGGATCGCGCGCTGCGATCGTTTCGAGCGAGACCTGGGCAGACGGCGCGGTGACGTCATTGAAGACGTTGCGGGCTCCCGCGTGAGCCGCGAGCTCAGCGAGATAGCTGCCTTGGCCGATGATGATCGGGGGATCGTCCCAGACGACAAAGGCAATGGAGGCGGTAGGGGGCGGTAGCGGGCGGTGGACGAGACTGTCCATCTTCGCGGCGAGCGAATCCGCCTGCTTTTCGTAGCCCGTCAGACGTCCGAGGGTGCGGGTGGCGGGCCCCAGATCTTCGAGGCGGTTGAGGTCGAGCAAGACCGTGCGAATGCCGATGCGCTCGAGCTGCTTCGCCGCGGCCACGTTGGGGCCGGCATTGTACAGCACGACGAGGTCAGGATGCCGCGCTGCAACGGCCTCGACGTTCGGCGGCAGTCCCTCCCCGACGCTCGGCACCGCCAATGCTTCGGGTGGGTAGTCGCACCACTGCGTGCGACCGACGACGCGATCCCCTGCCCCAATGGCGAAGAGGATTTCTGTGAACGATGGGAGCAGAGAGACGACACGCTGCGCCGGCGCAGCATCGTGCCGACGTGCCGACGTGTGACATGCAAATACGGCGATGAGAAAAACGACGGAGAGTCTTCGCAGCACCATCCCTCCCGCGAGGGAACCAACGGTGGCGCGAACGAAGACGTCTCCTGACTTCGGGCGATCGCGGCGGCCTTCCCGGGAATCGTCCCAGTGGCTTGGCCGCGGGAGTACGGGCGCAACATGCTGCGCCCCTCCATCAAAGCGTGCCCGTTACAGTGGCGGGGCCGCGCCGGATTCACACCGGCTTCCGTATCCCCGTTCGCAGTGAGCTACGCGCTCAGTCTAGGTGGAGCCCCTTTCCGGCGCAATGCCCAGACCAGCGCCAGTACCATCCCCGCGGCGAGCACGCCGATCACGTACGGCACGAGCAGCTGCGCGCGGAATTTTCCCGCCGGCAATTCGATCTCGACCCGATCGCCGGCCGCGAGTGGACCGGCGCGATACGTCGCGAAGGTCCGCTGCTCGATCACCTGCACACCGAGCGAGTCGAGCTTCGGCGCGCGGACCGGCGCCGCGGTGTCCTCGACGAGCAGATTGACTTCGCCCGTCGCCTGATCGATCGGAATGACGAAGCTGCGCGTCCCGGACGCCACGGAATACGCGTAGCTCACCTGCTTGGCCGGCCCCGGGCCGATCGGCGCCAGCACGAGGACGCTGTCGTTGCGGAATCGCATCGCCTCAGGCGAGATGTCGCCCTGGCCGCCGCGAAAATGACCGGTGTGTTCCGGAACGCGGCCGGCCCAGGTGGGCTGGGTGGAATCCTGCGCAATGCGTGTGGTGGTGCCGCGGTTTTCGAGCGCCACAATCTCCAACACCTCGCGCGTTCCCTCGGCCGTCGCACGCGCGATGGTGGTCAGCCGCCTGGCAACCGCGATCGGCGGGCCACCGGTGGTGGTCGCATACGTCACGATGTCATTGACATGGGCGACCGGGCGCTCGCCAGCTGGAAACGCCGAAGACACGTAGGCGATGCTGTCGTACCACACCGTGACCACATACGCGCCCGTCGAATCGGGATGCCGCAGCTCGATGCGATAGCGGCCCCGCGCATCGGTGCGGATGGAGTCGACGGGGCCCGCGCTCTCGCGCGAGACATGATGCAACACGACCATGGCGCTGGCGAGGGGAACGGTATCGCGGCCACCACGCAACACACGCCCGCTCACACTCACCGTTTGCGAGGAGAGCGCCGCCGGAGTGCCACAGATGACCGGAGTGCCGCAGATGAAAATGATTGTGTAGGGGCGCAGCAGTGCTGCGCCCCTACGGCGTAAATTTCCCGAAATCTTCAGGATCGAGGTTCTGGAGGTACGACTTCAGGGTGTCGGCATCGAGCGGCGAGGCCCCGCCCTGACCCGAGCCGGGCTGAATCGTGCCATCGCTCGTGTCCACCGATGTCAGCTCGAGCAACGTCTCGCTGGTCAAGATCGGCGCCTTGAGGCGCAGCGCGAGGGCGATCGAGTCGGATGGCCGCGCGTCGATCTGAATGACGGTGTCGCCGCGATAGATGTGGAGCTCGGCGAAGTACGTGTTGTCCTTGACCTGCGTGATGATCACTTTGCGAAGTTCCGCACCCAATCCGACGATCACCTGCTTGAGCAGGTCGTGAGTCAACGGGCGCGAGAACTTGACGCCGGCCAGCTCCATGGCGATCGCGCTGGCTTCGGCGGGGCCGATCCAGATCGGCAAGACCCGTTGTCCGTCGTTCTCCTGCAGTATGACAACCGGCGTGTTGGTCGTACGATCCAGCCCGAGGTGAGCTACTCGAACCTGCAGCATGGCTCCCCCCGGGGTGGCCATCAGGTACCCATATCCCAGGACGCGAGATACTTCCGCTGCGCGGGAGTGAGGGTGTCGATCGATACGCCCATCGCCTGCAGCTTGAGGCGCGCGATCTCTGCATCGAGCTCGACGGGGATCCGGTGCACGTCCTTGGTGAGCTTCTTGGCGTTTTCGACGACATACTCGGCCGCGAGTGCCTGGTTCGCGAAGGACATGTCCATCACGCTCGCGGGATGGCCTTCGGCGGCGGCGAGGTTGATTAACCGGCCCTCACCGAGCACGAACAGCTTCCTGCCATCCAGCTGGAACTCTTCGACGAATTCCCGCACGCGCACCGGACCTTTCGCGACTTTCTTCAGCCCTTCGAGGTCGATTTCTACGTTGAAGTGACCCGAGTTCGCCACGACGGCGCCGTCCTTCATCGCCTTCATGTGCTCTACCCGAATGACCTCCGTGTTGCCCGTCAGCGTCACAAACAGGTCGCCGACCTTGGCTGCTTCCTCCATCGGCACGACCCGGTAACCGTCCATCTGCGCTTCCAGCGCCTTCATCGGGTCGATCTCGGTCACCAGCACGTTGGCGCCGGCGCCGCGCGCCCGCATCGCGAACCCGCGCCCGCACCAGCCATACCCCGCCACCACCACCGTGCTCCCGGCGATCAACAGATTGGTCGCCCGGATGATGCCATCCAGGGTCGATTGCCCGGTACCGTAGCGGTTGTCGAACAGATGCTTGGTCTGCGAGTCGTTCACCGCGATCACCGGGAACTGTAGCACGCCGTCCTTGGCCATGGCCTTGAGCCGGATCACACCCGTCGTGGTCTCTTCCGTAGACCCGCTGACCCCGGACACGATCGCCTTGCGCTCAGCCGCAGAGAGGGTCTCGACCCATTTGCGCACCGGCGGGGCGAGGTCATCGAGCCGGTTCAGCGCGATCATGTGCAGCGCGCCCACGAGGTCGGCGCCGTCGTCCATGGTGATGTCGGCGCGGTGCGCCAGCGCGGCGCGAATGTGCTCGTAGTACGTCGCGTGATCCTCGCCCTTGATCGCGAAGACCTTGATGCCGTGATCCTTGACGAGATGGGCGGCGACGTCGTCCTGCGTGGACAGCGGGTTCGAGCCGCACAACGCCACGTCGGCACCACCGGCCTGGAGTGTTACCGCGAGGTTGGCGGTCTCGGTCGTGACGTGGAGGCAAGCCGCGAGCCGCTTGCCTGCCAGTGGCCGCTCCCGCGTGAAGCGCTCGCGGATCTGCCGCAGCACCGGCATCGAGCGCTCGGCCCATTCGGTGCGCCGCCGTCCTTCCTCGGCGAGCCGGATGTCCTTGATATCGTTGGTGGCCTTGGTGCCGCCGCGCGTTGCAGTCTCAGACATTTGCCTTCCGGGATGTACGGGACGCCCGCTCGGCCGCGACCTTCAGCTCCTCGGCGCGATCGACGTGCTCCCAGGTGAATAGCTCGACGTCCCGCTCACCCTTGGTACCGGCTCCGACGTGACGCTTTTCGGGCGCGCGGCCGAAGTGGCCATAGGCGGCGGTGGGTCGATAGATCGGATTGCGGAGATTGAGCGCCTGGATGATGCCGCCAGGCGTGAGATCGAAAACTTCGCGGACTGCCGACTCGAGCGCATCCTGCGACACCGTCCCGGTCCCGAACGTGTCGACCATGATCGATACCGGCTCGGCGACGCCGATGGCGTACGCGACCTGGGCTTCGCACCGCTTCGCCAGCCCGGCCGCAACGATGTTTTTGGCGACCCACCGCATCGCGTACGTGGCGGACCTATCAACTTTGGAGGGGTCCTTGCCGCTGAATGCTCCGCCACCGTGCCGCGCCATGCCGCCATAGCTGTCGACGATGATCTTGCGGCCCGTGAGCCCCGCGTCACCCTGCGGCCCACCAACAACGAACCGCCCCGTGGGGTTCACGAGCACATCGCCGTCCTCGACGTCGAATCCGGCTTCGCGAACCACCGGCCGGACCACGTGCCCGATAATGCTGGCACGGAGCTCCCTGTTGTCGACCATGTCGGAGTGCTGCGCCGACACCACGACCTTGTCGATGCCGACCGGCTGGGAGCCCTCGTAGAGCACGCTGACCTGTGTCTTGCCGTCGGGACGCAACCAGGGCAACTCGCCGGTCTTCCGCACTTTGGCCAGCCGCTCCGCCAGGCGATGGGCGATCACGATCGGAAGGGGCATCAGCGAGGGCGTCTCATCAGTCGCGTACCCGAACATCATGCCTTGATCGCCTGCCCCGCCCGTGTCTACGCCGAGCGCGATGTCGGTGGACTGGCGGTCGATCGTCGTGAGGACGGCGCAGGTCTGCGCATCGAAGCCGAAGTTCGCGTCGGTGTAGCCGATCGAGGTGATCGTGCCGCGCACGATGTCGGCGACATGGACGTAGGTCGAGGTCGTGATCTCGCCCGCGATGACGGCCATGCCGGTCGTCACCAGCGTTTCGCAGGCAACCCGGGCCTTGGGATCTTCCAGCAGAATGGCGTCGAGGACCGCGTCGGAGATCTGATCCGCGATCTTGTCCGGATGTCCTTCGGTGACGGACTCGGAAGTGAAGACGTGACGATGAGTTGGCATGTTTTTGGTCCTTAGAGTTTCAAGCTACCGGAGCGCCGTCCCGCGGGCAACCGCGCGTCGGGATCGAGCAGTGTCAGGTCCACCGCTTCCGCAAGCGCAAATCGCAAGATGTCGAGCGCAAGCTCGGCCGAGCGCGCGGCGAGCGCCGCATCCGCCGCGGACCGCGCCTGCGCCGTTGTCACCTGCCGGATCAGCCACTTGATGATCGGCAGCGCCGGCGGCGCGACGGACAACGTTTCGTACCCGAGCCCCAGCAAGAGGAATGCCGAGAGCGGTTCTGAGGCCATTTCGCCGCACACGCTGGCGGGCTTGTTAGCCGCCCGTGCCGCTTCTGCAACAAGTTTGAGCAAGCGCAGGACGCTGGGATCATGCGGCGTGAAACGGTCCGCCAGACGGGCGTTGCCGCGGTCCACCACGAGCGTGTACTGCGTGAGATCGTTGGTGCCGACGCTGAGGAAATCGCTCACCTCCACCAGCCGATCCGCGAGCACCGCCGCGGCAGGCGTCTCGACCATGACGCCCAGCGGGACCGACTTCGCCGCCGCGATTCCCGCCTTCTCCAGACGGGCAGCCTCTTCCTTCATTATCTCTCGAGTGCGCTCCACTTCGTCGAGCCGCGTCACCAACGGAATCATCATGTGGATATTCCCCGTGACCGCCGCCCGCAAGACGGCGCGGATCTGGGTCCGAAACATCTCGGGCTCATCGAGGCAGACGCGGATCGCGCGCCAGCCGAGGAACGGATTCGCTTCGACGGGGCCGCGGAAGGGCGCGGGGAATTTGTCGCCGCCCAAATCGTAGGTCCGCACGACCACGGGGTGGCCGGGGAACGCCTCGCCGATCTTCCGGAAGTAGTTGGTCTGCGTCTCCTCATCGGGCAGCTCGCTGTGTCCCGTGATGAGAAACTCCGTCCGCAGGAGACCCACGCCTTCGGCGCCGTGCGCCTTGGCGTCCTCCAGCTCGTCGGGGAGATCGACGTTGCCGCGCAGCGCGATGTGCACGCCGTCCAACGTGACGGATGGCTGAGCGACCGCTTCTTCGAGACGCGCGGCCAGCTCGCGCCGGCGCGTGTCGATCCGCTCGGCCTCCTCCATTTCGGCCGCGGTCGGATCGAGCAAGACCGTGCCACGCGTGCCGTCGAGGATCACCTTCGTGCCGGGCCGGATGCGCGCCACGGCACCCCGCACGCCGAAGATCGCCGGGATGCCGATCGAATGCGCGAGAATCGCGGCGTGCGACGTCCGCGTGCCCTCTTCGCTGATCAGGCCCACGATCTGGTCGCGGTCGAGCTGCACCGTCAGCCCCGGCGACAGCTCGCGCGCAACGAGGATCGATGGCTGCGACAGGCTTTCCCACACGTCCGACGCGCCGCGCTTGTGCATGAGATGCTGAATCACGCGGATGGCGACACCGGTCAGATCGGCGAGCCGTTCCTTGAGGAGCGGACTGCCCGCGGCGGTCCAGAGATCGCGGACCTCGAGCGTCTTGAACTCGAAGGCCTTCTCGGCCGTCAGATGGTTCTCGCGAATCAGCTCGGCCACCCCGCCGATGAAGTCCTTGTCCTCGAGCATCAGGAGCTGGGCGTCGAAGATCCGCGCTTCATCGACGCCGGCGCGGTCCTCGGCGTGGGCGCGCAGCTCCATAAGCTGGTTACGGACATCCTTGAGCGCCGCGCGGAGGCGCCGGATCTCCTTTTCGACCTGGGTGCGCGACACGACACGATGCGGGACCTCGGGCAGCGCCCAGCGCACCGTCACGGTGGGGCCCATGGCGATGCCCGGCGACACGCCGATCCCCTTCAGCAGCCGCTCAGAAGACGCGGGGACGGTCATGCGCCGTCCTTCTGCGGCTTCAGATGCATTTCATGAAACCCGGCCGCGATGAGCTCGAGGAGCGCGGCCATCGCCTGCTCGGCGTCTTCACCTTCGGTCTTGATGCGAATCGACGAGCCACACTCCGCCGCGAGCGTCATCATGCCGAGGATGCTCTTGCCGTTCACGACCGCGCCGTCTTTGTGCACCTCGACGGAGCACTTGAACTTGTTCGCAACCTTTACGAACTCCGCTCCAGGCCGCACGTGCATGCCGAGCGGGTTCACGATCTGCGCATCGCGCTCGACTAGGGCCATAGCACCCCCGCGATCAGCGCCAGGGCCGCAATGAGAAGCGAGAGCCGCAAGCCGTTGAGGCGGTCGCCGCGCCACCGCAACGCGAGAAAGCTCAAGCCGGCGACAATCGCCAGCGCAAGCCGGGCCCAGCTATCGAACGGCGCGGACAGGTAGGCCGCCGTCAATGGCAAGGCAGCCCCGACCGCAAGCGCCATGGCCGGACCCAGCACGGCGCCGGTTTTCTGCAGCACCGGATGGTGGAGCGCCACGCTGACACGTGTGCCGTGGGTCCAGCCCGCCTTCAGCGCCCACCAGCGGAGCGCGACGTGCCCGATGTTGTAGACGAAGAAAAAGCCCGCGACGGCGACCCAACCGGCACCGAGCCCGATGGCCGCGAGCGTCAATCCCGACAGGAACGGGAGCCAGCCCGCCCAGACCAAGCGATCGCCGAGCGAGCCAAGCGGTCCACACAACGCCTCACGCAAGCGCTCGATCTGATCGGGCGCCGCGCCATCGTGCTCGGCGCGCGCCGCGGCGCCGATCGCCAACCCAGCCATGTAGGGATGCGCATTGAAGAAATGCGCGCCGCGCGCCACCGCGGGGCGGTACTTCTCCTTCGCCAGGTCGCGCAGCAGCGGCTCTTCCGCAACGCCGACGCCGACGCCGAGCATGCGCTCGTAGTTGTACGAACCCTGCACGGCGAACAACCGCAGCAGCGCGCGCGCGAGGGCGACTCCGCCGCCCGCCCCGTTCACCTTAGCCATAGCGTCGCCACGAGGCCGCCGCCCAAGCCGGCGGCGAACCACGCGAGATTGGGGCCGCGTCCCACGAGTCGCAGCGTTCCCGCCGCCCCGGCCGCGAGCGCCGTCGCAACGGCGGCGACCGCAAGGAGCACCGCTCCGCGAACCGTGAGCGCATTCGCCAGCAGCGGCCGCGCGAGCCAGGCGAGCACGAGGCCCGCGGCCGTCACCAGCGCCGCGCGCAACGCATCGCGCGCCAGTCCTCCAACGTGAACGCGCATCAACGCACCGGGGTCCCCCGATTCCAGCTGCGCGGCGGCGGCATGCACGATCCTGGAATTGATCCGCCGCAGCAGATTGATGGTGAGGCCGCCGATCAGGCCCGTGACCAAGCCCACCAGCGCGCCGAGCCCGAGGCCGAGGACCCCGGCCGACGCATGCGCCGTCGCGACCGCGGCGATGGTCGCCGGCCCGTACTCGGGATAGCGCACCGCGCCGACGGGCAGGATGTCGTACTGCAACAACTCGAACACGATCCCGAGCTTGAGACCGGTCGGGATGTCGCCGAGGATCGCCCCCGCAATGGTCCCCGCGACGAGCGGGCGGGCGATCATCATCTGCGGCAGGCTGACGAGATCCAGACCGACCAGCGTGCCCCACACCACGAGGACGATCAGGACTTCGGCCGGAAGGTTCATGTGAACTCTCCGACCGGGATGGCCCTCGCGGTGGGGACATCCTGCGCCGTAACCTCGATGCCGCGCGCGGCCAGCTGGCGCAGCTTGGCCGCCTCCTCATCCGTCAAGTAGACGAAGCGCAGCCGCTCTTTGCGGCCGGTGCGGTGGTGGACACCGCCGATGTTGAAGCGCTTCAGCTGCGGCACGCGGCTCGCAAGCGCCACGGCGGTATCGACGTCCCCCACCAGGAGAATCCCGACTCGCGAGTCCGCCTCCCAGCGCGGCAGGAGTGCGGCGGCCTGCTCCACCGACGCGAAGATCACCTCGATTTGTGGCGGGACGCCCATGCGGTAGAGGTCCTGCTCCCAGTCGCTGCTGCTCACCTCATCATCGACCAGGACGATGAACGAGCAGTCGAGGGGCTGTCCCCACCCCACCACCACCTGGCCGTGGATCAGCCGGTCGTCGATGCGGTACAGCGCGAGCGTCATGCGGTGACGCGGATGGCCTTGGCGCCGGCATCGACCGCACGGCGGGCGGCTTCCGCGGGCGCGAGATCGCGATGGAACACGAAATCGAGGAGCATGGCGAGATTCACGCCGGTGACGACGGCGACGTCGGCGCCTCCCTGCTTGGCGTAGCGCGCCGAGCTGGTGAAGCACGATCCCCCGGGCAGGTCGACGAACAGCACCGCCGGCCCCTGGCCCACGGCCTCGCGCAAGCGCTCGCCCAGGGCTTCGGTGCCGCAGCCTTCGTTCGAAATGGGGGTGAGCGCATCGTCGATCCCCGTGATGGCCTTGACCGCCGTCACGAGCGCCTGCGCAACCGCCGCGTGCGAGACGATGACGCCGCGCAGGTCACTCATAGTCTTCCTCGAGGTAGCGCTGTGCCCCGCCCTTTTCACGCATTCGCCTGATGAGCCGCTCGTTGAACGCGGTGGCTGAGTCCACGCCGCTGTAGCGCAGCAGATGATTCATCGCGACGACTTCGCAGATCACGGTGAGGTTCTTGCCGGGATTGAGCGGCACCGTGACGAGCGGCAGCTCCACGTCGAGCAGCTCGGTGCTCTTCAGGTCGAGGCCGGTCCGGTCGTACTCGCGGGTGTTGTCCCAGTCCTCGAGCTGCACCACGACTTCGATCCGTTTCTGCTGGCGCACCGACCGGATGCCGAACAGCGCATTGATGTCGATGAGACCGACACCGCGAATCTCCATGTAGTGCCGGGAAATCTCGTGGCCCCGTCCGATCAGGACGTCGTTGCCGCGGCGCGTGATGTGCACGACATCGTCCGCGACGAGCCGGTGCCCGCGCTCCACGAGATCGAGCACGCATTCGCTCTTGCCGATCCCCGAGCGCCCCCGAAACAGGAGCCCGACGCCAAAGACGTCGGCCAGCGAGCCGTGCACCGTCGTGCGCGGCGCGAACGCATCGTCCAGCAACGGCTTCAGCCGCCGGTAGAACTCTGCCGTCTTGAGCCGGGTGCGGATGATCGGAATGCCGCGGTCGCGCGCAAAGACGAGCAGCTCCTCAGGCGCTTCTTGACCCTTGGTGATGATGACGCACGGCAGATCGTAAGCAAGGAACGTCTGGACCGACTTGCTCCGCGCCTTGGCATCGAGCGACGCGAGATACGTGATCTCGGTTTCGCCCAGAATGTGGATCCGGTCTGTGCCGAGGAAGCGCGCGGTGTAGCCCGCGAGGACGAGCCCGGGACTCGACGCTTCCGGTGAGCGAATCTCCCGCTCGAGTCCCACCTCGGCGGTCAGCAGCTCGAGCTGGAGCGGATCGCCCTTGCGCGCGAGCAGATCGCCGACCTTGAGCCGCGGCGTGGTGGCGGGAGTTGGTGGCGTCGTCACTTAGCCTCTGGCACTCCGGAGCGGCGCGCGGTGCGACGCGAGCGCGGTGTTTCCTTTTCGTCGAGCAGCTGCCGTTTCATGCGCGCGATCGCGGCATCGAGCGCGGAGCGGCTGTCGGCCGCCAACGACTTGGCGATGTAGATGCGCCCGCGCGGCGCGTGCACCTCGATCTCAACCTCCGACTCACTGTGATCCTCGCTGAAGGTGACCTGCGCGTGATGCGGGCGCCGGACCAGCTTGACGACCTTCTCGACCAACTCCCGGGTGTGCGCGCGCAGCTCGTTATCGATTTCGGTGTGACGGGCGGTGATCGTGATGCGCATGCGTCAGCTCTTCCTTTCTCGTTCGGCAATGGTGTGCTCGATATGCGCCAGCGTGGCCCGTGCGGCGGAGTCCCACGACAACCCTTCGGCAAACCGTCGCGCTCCCTGGCCAAGCCGGTCTACCAGGGCCTTATCCGCGGCAAGCGCGACCATGCGCTCGGCCAGCGCGCGGGCGTCGCCGTGCGGCACCAGATACCCCGTCACGCCATTCTGCACCGACTCGCGCAAGCCGGGACTGTCGGACGCGATCGCGGGCGTGCCGCTCGCGGCGGCTTCGACGTTCGTGATCCCCCATCCTTCCTTTGGGCTCGGGAACACCACCGCCCAGGCACGGCGCAGCAACCGCTGCTTTTCCGCTTCCGGCACGAAGCCGAGAAACCGAACCGCATCCTCCAGCCGCAGCTCCTTTGTCAATTGTTCGAGCCGAGGCCGGTCATCCCCCTGCCCGCAGATGTCGAGCGTGATGTCGGCGCGCGACTGGCGCGCGGTAGCCAGAGCCCGCAACGCAAACTCCACTCCTTTATAACGCTTCAATCGGCCCAGGTACAGAAACGTGGGGCGTGTCGCGTGCGGCGTCGCGGGGTCGGGTCGATACGTTTGCGAGTCCACACCCGGATGAATAACCACGACCCGCTCCGGTGGAACCCCACGCCGGACCAGGTCGTCGCGAGTGCTTTCGGAAATCGCATGAAAGGCTGCTTTCCCGTATACCCGTGGAATCGGCAACTCGGCAGCCCAGACGATAGTCGCCAGTGGTGCACTCGCCTCGGCGAAGGCGGTCGTCCCAAACAGGTGCGGCACGATCGCCACGAATGGCAGGCGCGTCAGCATCGGCAAGAAGAGCGGCAGCTTGTTGATGTCCTCGATGACAACGTCGAATGCGCGCCCGCCTTCCTGGAGGGCGCGCCGCACCGCGCCGCGTCCCTTGACCGCGAAGCTGTGCCGGCCCGCAACGCGCATCACCTGGATCCCATCGACCACCGCCTGCCGCGCGCATCCGGGCCATCCGCTGGTGACGAGGTGGACGTCATGACCCCACCCGGCGATGCGGCCGAACAGCTCGTGCAGATGGATCTCGGCGCCCCCGGCCTGTGGATTCTCCCGGTCGTTCCAGTTGACGAGCAGGATCCTCACAGCGCGCCGGTCTCGTGGGCAATGGCATCGAGGACGCCGTTGATGAACGCCGGAGCGCGGGCGCCGGCGAACCAGTGAGCGAGCTTCACCGCCTCATCGATGACCACGCGCGAGGGCGTGGACGCTTCATCCAGCTCCGCGAGCGCAAGACGCAGGATGTTGCGCTCGACGGCACCGACACGCTCGAGTCGCCAGTGCTCCGCCGCATCCGCGATGCGGCGGTCGAATTCGGGCAGTCCGGCGATCGCCTTGGCCGCGAGATCGGCGCCGCGATCGTACCCGCTGGGCGCCAGGCCGTACATGACGGCAACGCGCGCGACAACGGCCTCGATCGTCGGCCTGTCCGAGAGCTCCCATGCGTACAACAGCTGGAGCGCGCGCGCGCGTGCTTTAGTCTCGGGCCGCTGCACCGAGTCGCTCGAGCGCGTCGGCGGTCTCGAGCGCCGCCTGGACCGCCTCGGCGCCCTTGCTCACGCGTGCCAGCGCCTGCGCTTCGGTGTCGGTCGTCAGCACGCCGAACCCCACCGCAATCCGATGCGCCAGCGCGACGTTGCCCAGACCACGGGCTGCTTCCCCGGCGACGTACTCGAAGTGTGGCGTCTCCCCGCGGATCACGCAGCCGAGCGCGACGATCGCATCGAAGCGCTCACTCAACGCCGCGGCCTCAGCCAGCACAGGCAGCTCGAACGCCCCGGGCGCCCACGTGACCTCGACGTCCCCGTCCGCCACGCCGCCCTTGCGTAGCGCGTCGCGCGCGCCGTCGAGCAGTTTGGTCGTGATGTGCTCATGAAAACGACTGACGACGATCGCCACGCGCCGCTGGCGGTTTGACCTGCGCGCAGCGGGAGGGGAGGGTGCTTTGTGTGGCACGATCAGTGAGTCAGGAAGTGGCCGAGCTTGTCCCGCTTGACGTCGAGGTACGCCCGGTTCTCGTCCGACGGCGCCGGCACGATGGGCAGCCGCTCGACGATTTCGAGTCCGTATCCCTCGAGGCCGACCAGCTTCATCGGGTTGTTGGTGAGGACCCGGATCGAGGACAGACCCAGATCGAGCAGGATCTGCGCGCCGATGCCGTAATTCCGGAGGTCGGGCTTGAAGCCGAGCTTCTCGTTCGCCTCGACCGTGTCGTGGCCCTGATCCTGGAGCTCGTAGGCCTTGAGCTTGTTGAGCAGGCCGATGCCCCGCCCCTCCTGATCCAGATAGACCACGACGCCGGACCCCGCCTGGGCGATCATGCGCATGGCACTGTGCAGCTGCCAGCCGCAGTCACAGCGCGCCGATCCGAAAACGTCGCCGGTCAGGCATTTCGAGTGCATCCGCACGAGCACCTGTTGTTTACCGGCGACGTCGCCGTAGACCAGGGCGATGTGCTCCGCTTGATCGACGTCGTTGTTATAGCCGATGATGCGGAACTCACCGAACGGCGTCGGCAGCCTGGCATCCGCGACGCGGTGCACGAGCCGCTCGTGCTTCAGCCGGTAGGCGACGAGCTGCGCTACGGTGATGAACGTGAGGCCGTGCTGCCTGGCAAAGCGCTCGAGATCGGCACGGCGCGCCATCGTGCCGTCGGAATTGAGGATCTCGCAAATCACGCCGGCTGGATACAGTCCGGCGAGCCGCGCGAGATCGATGCTGGCCTCGGTCTGGCCGACCCGCTGGAGCACGCCGCCGGGCCGCGCCCGCAATGGGAAGACGTGCCCGGGCCGCCGCAGGTCGCTCGGCACCGTCGCCGGGTCGATCGCAACGCGGATGGTGGCGGCGCGATCGGCCGCCGAGATCCCGGTCGCCACGCCGAACCGGGCCGCCGCGTCGATGCTGATCGTGAAGGCGGTCTCGTGAGATTCGTTGTTGTGCTCGGTCATCTGCGGCAGGCCGAGGGCCTGGCAGCGCTCGGGCGTGAGCGGCATGCAGATCAGGCCGCGCGCGTGCGTCGCCATGAAGTTGATCATCTCGGCGGTCACTTTTTCGGCCGCGCCGATCAGATCCCCTTCATTCTCGCGCCGCTCATCATCGGCGACGATGACGAGCTTACCGGCGCGGATATCCGCGATCGCCTGTTCTACTGCGCTGAACGACATAGCTGCCTCACGTATTTTCCCAGCACATCTGCCTCGACGTGCACGCGATCACCTTGTTTGACCTTTCCCAACGTGGTGTGCTCGCGCGTGAATGGCACGAGCGACACCTGGATCACGCCGGCACGCGGCAACGCGTTCACCGTCAAGCTCACACCATCCATTGTTATCGACCCATGGAGCACTGTGATCTCAGCGACATCACTCGGCACTCTCACGTCGAGCAAATACGCATTTCCATTTGACGTTCCTTCGACGACTCCAATTCCGTCGACATGCCCTTGCACGAAATGGCCGCCCAGCCGGTCGGCGGCCCTCAGGGCGCGTTCCAGATTGACGGCCCGGCCTTTTCGCCACTCTCCAATCAACGTCCGCTCGAGCGTCGTCTTCACGGCATGCACGGTGAACGCGCCTTTGCGCACCTTCTCGACGGTGAGGCACGCGCCGTTCAGCGCGATGCTCTCACCCTTTTTCACGCCTTTGTAGGACGCCTTCACGCGCAGCTCCACGCCGTTGTTGACGTGCACCGCGTCTATTCTACCGACCGCATCTACGATTCCGGTAAACATAGCCGTCGATCCAAGACCAATAATGTATCAGAGCCCAACGGGCGGCGCTCCACGACCACCCAGCGCGGCGCCTCCTCTAGCGGAAATGCCGGAATTCCTGGAAAAGCGGGCACCGCGCCGTCTCCCAGCCAGACGGGCGATTGCACCCAGTACAGGCGATCGACGAGACCCTCCGCGAGCAACTTGGTGCCGAGCGCGCCCCCACCCTCACATAACAACGACTGGATCCCCGCGAGCCGCAATTGCGCAAACGCCTGCGCCAGCATTTGGGGACGGAACACGCGCACGCCGCTGCCTTCGAGCACCGACACATTCGCGGCCGGCGCCTCGGGAGATGCGACGACCCACGTCGGCACTTCCCGCGCCGTCTGCACGAGTGACACGCCGAGGTTCAGCATCGCGCGCCGGTCGAACACGATGCGCACCGGCGGCTTGCGCGGGGTCACCCCGCCCCGCGCCGTGAGCTGTGGATTGTCGGTCAGCGCCGTCGTGCCGCCCACCGCGATGGCATCGAACCCGGCGCGCAGCCAATGCACGTGATCGCGCGCCTCGGGCCCGGAGATCCACTGCGAGTGCCCGCGTGCATCCGCAATCCGGCCATCGATCGACGTGGCGAGCTTCAGGGCGACGAAAGGCCGGTCGGTCTGCAGTCTGGTAAAGAGGAAAGGGGCGTTCTGAGCCGCGGCTTCGTCCGCGAGCAGTCCCACCTGCGTCTCGATCCCAGCGCGCTTCAGGATGTCGAAGCCGCCGCGCGCGTCGGGATCGGGGTCCCGGACCGCGGCGACCACGCGGCGGACACCGGCCGCGCGGATCGCGTCGGTGCACGGTGGCGTCTTGCCGTGGTGCGCGCACGGCTCGAGCGACACGACGAGGGTCCCGCCGCGGGCCTTGTCACCCGCCGCGTGCAGCGCGGCGAGCTCGGCATGCGGCCCGCCGAATTCCGCGTGCCATCCTTCCGCGACCGTGTCTTCACCCCGGAGCACGACCGCGCCTACCATCGGATTGGGAGAGACCCGGCCCCAGCCGCGCCACGCAAGCTCCAACGCACGGCGCATGGCCCCCGCTTCGAGCTCCTTATCTTTCTTCAAATCGAACCGCCGGCGCGGCGGCCGCGCTCTTCCGGGGGTGAGCCGGCCGGATCTCGCCGATGATCCACGCGGGTACCTGCGCGCGTTCGGCGGCGCGCACGGCGCTCTCCACGTCGTCGCGCGCGACGACCGCGATCATGCCGACACCCAGATTGAACACCCGCCGCATCTCGTCGCGGCCGACCTTCCCTGCCCGCATCAACACGCGGAAGAGCACCGGCCAGGGCCAGCTGCCCGCATCGACGACGGCTTCCACGCCGGACGGCAGGACGCGGACGAGGTTGCCGGCGATCCCACCGCCCGTGACGTGCGCGAGCGCGTGCACCACACCCAGCACGGGCCGCAATGCCGCGGCGTAGCTGCGGTGTACGGCCAGCAAGATTTCCCTGACGGTCTGCTTCGTCTCCGGAAACGGATCGTCGACGTCGAGCTGCAGCGAGCCGAACACGATGCTGCGGGCCAGGGTGTAGCCGTTGGTGTGCAGGCCGGTGGACGCGTAGCCGATCAGTTGATCCCCGGCTGCCACGCGATCGCCGTGCAGGGCTTTGTCCTCTTCCACCACGCCGACAATCGAGCCCGCCAGGTCGTAGTGGCCGGGCTGATAGAGATCAGGCATCTGCGCCGTCTCGCCGCCGGCCAGGGTCATCTCGTGCGCCCGGCAGCCCCGCGCGACACCCGCCACGATTTGCTCCGCGACCTCGGGCACGAGGCTGCCGGCCGCGATGTAGTCGAGGAACGCGAGCGGCGTGGCGCCGTGTACCAGAATGTCGTTGACGGAGTGATTGACGAGATCTTCGCCGACCGTGTCGTGGATCCCGGCAGCGGCGGCGACGAGCACCTTCGAGCCGACTCCGTCGGTCGACATCACGAGCACTGGCTTCTTGTAGCCGTCGGGCACGCGCACCATGCCGCCGAAGCCACCGACGGCGCCACGCGCCAGCGGCGTGCGCGTCCCGCGCACCAGCTCGGCGATGCGGCGCTTCGCCTCCTCGGCCGTATCGAGCTTGACGCCCACCGCCGCGTAGCGATCGCCTTTGGTCATTCCTCGCCGTCCAGCGAGAAGTGCACGAGATCGCGGAACGCCTTCACGCGGGCGCGCACCTCCGGCAGCGTGACCTGCTCGAGCCGCTGCACGCCGAACGCTTCCACGGCGAGCGATCCCATGGCCGATCCGTAGACCATGGCGCGCCGCAGATTGGGGAACGACAGGTCACCGGTGCGGGCGACGTGCGCCATGAATCCGCCGGCGAAGGCGTCGCCCGCGCCGGTGGGATCGAAGACGTCCTGCAGCGGATAGGCCGGCACCTTGAAGATCGTTGCGGGATCGACGAGCAGCGCGCCGTGATCGCCTTGCTTGATCACGACCATTTTGGGACCACGGCCGAGAATCCAGTGCGCCGCGCGATAGATGTTCCAGTCGCCCGAGAGCTCGCGGGCCTCGGAGTCGTTGACCATGAGAATGTCGATGTGCCGCAGCAGCTCGAGCAGCAGATCCTTCTTGCCCTGAATCCAGTAATTCATCGTATCGCAGGCGACCAGCGTGGGCTGCTTCACCTGATCGAGCACGTTGAGCTGGAGCTCCGGATCGATGTTGCCCAGGAAGACGAACTTGGCCGCGCGGAACTTCTCCGGGATGCGAGGCTGGAACTGGGCGAAGACGCCCAGACGCGTTTCCAGCGTCTCGCGGCTGTTGAGGTCGTAGGAGTAGCGCGCCTTCCAGCGGAACGACTCACCCTCCTTGCGTTCGACGCCGGCGAGATCGACGCCGCGCGCCGCCAGCTTCTTCAGATGGGCTTCAGGGAAGTCGCTGCCGACCACGCCGACGACCTGCACGGGGTTGTGGAGGACCGCACCCGCCATCGAGAAGAACACCGCGGCGCCGCCGAGGGCGTCGGCGGTTCCCCAAGAGTGAAAGACCGTTGGCCAGCACCTGTTTGACGGCGCGCGCGAGGACGAGCCGCGCCGCTTCTTGCGGCTCGCCCAACACGCGGTATTTGTGATACCACACGTGCGCGATCCGGGCCAGTCCCTCGAGATAGGTCGTGATGCGATGCGGCTCGCGGGCGGCCGCGGCGCCGGCAACCATCGCCGGAAACTCGGCCAACTCCTTGATCAGATCGGCTTCTTCGGGCTGGGTGAGTACACTGAGGTCGCTGCCTTCCGCGCGCGCGCTCGCCGGATCGCGCCCCGCGACGCGGAAGATCCCCGTCATCCGTGCGTGCGCCATTTGCACGTAGAAGACCGGGTTTTCGTCGGTCTGGCTCTTCGCGAGATCCACGTCGAACACGAAGTGCGTCTCGCCGCGCCGCATCAAGTAGAAATACCGCACGGCGTCGCGACCGACTTCTTCGACCAGGTCACGCACGGTCATATAGCTGCCCGCGCGCTTCGAGAGCTTCACCTCGTCCCCGCCACGCATCACCGTGACCATCTGGTGCAGCACGTACTCGGGATAGCCGGGCGGGATGCCCATCTCGAGCGCCTGGAGCCCGATGCGCACGCGCGCCACCGTGCCGTGGTGGTCGGCGCCCTGCACGTTGAGCGCGTGGCGGAAGCCGCGCTCCCACTTGGTCACATGGTAGGCGACATCGGGCAGGAAGTAGGTGAACTCACTGCCCTTCGCCGCGCTCTTGCGCATCACGCGGTCCTTGTCGTCTCCAAAGTCTGTCGTCCGCAGCCACAGCGCGCCGTCGCGCTCGTAGGTGTGGCCCGCCGCGACGAGGCGCCGGGTGGTTTCTTCGACTTTGCCGTCGGTGTAGAGGGACGACTCGAGGAAGTAGACGTCGAACTTGACGCCGAACGCTTGCAGGTCCCGATCCTGCTCCGCGCGCAGCTCGCGCACGGCAAACCGGCGGACGGCGTCGAGATCGCCGCCTTCCTTATCCTTGGGATGCTCGGCGACGTAGCGCTCGGCGATGTCACGGATGTACTCACCCTGATAGCCCTGCTCCGGAATCTCCGCGGGCAGGCCGCGCGCCT
>WNGI01001165.1_pt1 | contig 24596 bp, 22 predicted proteins | sample 5400621 | NCBI WGS metagenome assembly WNGI01 (sample SAMN13153374, study PRJNA577476) | soil metagenome | isolation source: 20 cm soil or saprolite under Garry oak tree replicate 1 | place: USA:California | collected 2016-06-15 | reverse complement strand
TGAACGGAAGCGTTTCGGGATTTTTTGCACGGCAGAAGTTTTTGACCGGACAAATTTCACATTTCGGCTGGCGCGGAAGACAAACGAGCGCGCCAAGATCGGTCAGTGCAGAATTGTAAATCCCGGCGGAACGTTTTGGAACAAGCGTGGCCGCGTGTTTCCAGAGCGCTTCCCGGCCAACGGTGCAATCGATGGGCCTCGGGAAATTGATCAGGCGTGTTAACACCCGCGAGGTGTTGGTTTCAACAATCGGTACGGATTGATTGAAGGCAAACGTTGCGATGGCATTCGCCGTATACCGCCCGATGCCTGGGAACTCGCGCATGCGGGCGATCGCGCGTGGGAAATGGCCGCCATGTCGATCCACGACAATTCCAGCGGTGGCGTGCAGATTGCACGCCCGCGCGTAATAGCCGAGGCCTTGCCACGCGTGGAGGATGTCATTTTTCGAAGCTCGAGCCAGCGCGGCGAAATGGGGGAAACGGCGGAGCCACTCATTATAATAAGGGATAACGGCGGCAACCTGGGTCTGCTGGAGCATGAATTCGGAGACGAGGATGGCGTAGGGATCGCGAGTTTGACGCCAAGGGAGCTCGCGGCCGTTCTCATGGTACCAATTCGTCAGGGTCGTGTGGAACTGATTTTTTTGGAACGCCACAGATGAACATGGATTAACACAGATGCGTGATTATGTCTCGCCGGCTGATTCCGCCGGAATGCCATCCCTGTTTCATCTGTGTTAAGCTCTCGCGCAGTGAACTCCTACACGCACGCCTTGACGAGAGACCAAGCATCCAAGCTTCGCACGCTGCTCGCGGAATCGGGATTCCAGTTCAGTCCGAAACAGTACACGCTTTTTTTTGCGCGGAAAAACAGTCTCAGTGTGACGGTTTACGAAAAAGGGCCAAAGGTGCTTGTCCAAGGCAAGGGTGTCGAAGAGTTCGTGCAGTTTGAGCTTGAGCCGAAAATCCTTGGCGAAGCGAAGCTGGGTTATGAAGAAGTGCACTCGCCGGAAATGTTCGAGCCGCACTTCGGCGTAGATGAAAGCGGGAAGGGCGATTTCTTCGGACCGCTCGTGGTTGCCGGAGTCTATGTCGATCGTGGGATCGCGCGCAAACTTGTCGATGCCGGTGTGCAAGACAGCAAACGAATCGGTTCCGATGCACGGATTCGGGCGCTCGCTGAAACGATACGGAAGAGCACCGCCGGTCCAATCGAGACGGTGCTGATCGGTCCGGAAAGGTACAACGAGCTCTACCAGAAGTTTGGCAATTTGAACAGGCTGCTCGGCTGGGGGCACGCGCGTGTGATCGAGAATTTGCTGGCGAAAAAGTCCGATTGCCCGCGGGCGTTGTCGGATCAATTTGCGGATGCCCGCGTGATCGAGCAATCGCTGCTGCGGCACGGGCGAAAGATCGACATCGAACAGCGAACGAAAGCGGAGTCAGATATCGGGGTGGCGGCGGCGTCGATCCTGGCGCGCGAAGCGTTTATCAACTGGCTGGAGCGCAGAGGGAAGGAGCTCGGTTTGCGTTTGGAGCGCGGAGTATCTGCGAATGTAAAAGAGGCAGCAAAAAAGCTCGTGGAAATAAATGGACCACGGGTGTTGCGAGGATTGGCCAAAGTGCATTTCCGAACCGCGCACGAGATTGCGCCCAACGATTATGCGGCCCCGCCTCCGCGTGGGAGTTGGCGAAAGTGAGAAGAGAGCCGAGCAAAGCCTGTTCGAGTGATTTGATCTGGTTTCCAGGAATCGTCGATCGCCTTGCAATTCTTCCCGCCGTCAAAAGCTGCAGTGCGCTTGGTCTTGTTGTCGAAGAGGTTAGCCGGTAAGAAAAATCTTTTTTTGTGCTTTAATTGGCCACCAGCGCGCCAGCGTGAAGCGATTACTAAATAGATATGGCAAAGCTAACCAAACGCGACATCGTTGTCGCCATCAGCAACCAAACCGGCATGGTCCAACATGAAGTTTTCGATGTCGTCCAGCGGACACTCGACAAAATCACCGACAGTTTGGCAAACAACATAGCCGTTGAACTGCGAAACTTCGGAGTTTTTCAGCCGCGGCTGACAAAACCGCGCGTCGGACGGAACCCGAACCAGCCAGGGAGCAGTTTCGTAATTCCGCCCAGTGCGACTGTGAAATTCAAAGCTGGCAAGGTCATGCGGCAGCGAGTCGAGAAGCTTTCACGAGAATTAAAAGAAGCGTCCGAGCGGAACGAGCGTCAGAAGAACACTGCGCCGCAGGGCCACAACGGCGGATAGCGCGGGGTCCTAAATCGGCGAAGCTTATGATCCCGTGGTCGGCTCGAGCTCGAGCAGATTTTGGATGGCTTCTTCCAGCCGCTCAAAATTGATCGGCTTGGTGAGATGCTCAGAGAAGCCCGCCGCTCGGGCTTTGCTCACGTCGTGTTCCGTTCCAAAGCCACTGAGCGCAATTCCGAGCAGGCCTTTGCTGTCTCGCAATTCGCGCATTAGATCATAGCCACTGCGACCCGGTAGTCCGATGTCGCTGATGAGCAGGTCGAAATTCTGTTCGTGGGTTTTTTCCACGGCCTGCTCGGCGGAATGAGCCACGGTAATCTCGTAGCCGCGACGTTCGAGCATCATCTTCATCCCAGTACAAGTATCGCGATGGTCATCCACCACGAGAACGCGCCGAAGCGTAGGCATTCTCAGCTCGCCTTCCCTGATGGCGGACGGGCCCTCCTTAGCTCCATCCCCTGCCGCGGCGGGTGCGGGCACCGTTTTCAGGTTTAGCGAAAAAGTTGAGCCGCGATCCTTTCCGAGACTCTCGACCTGAATTTTTCCGCCATGCGCATCAACCATCGCTTTCGAGATCGCAAGACCGAGACCAAGACCGCCAAAACGCCGGGTGATGGCGATTTGGCCCTGTTCGAAGGCATTGAAAATTTTGTCGATCTTTTCAGGCTCGATCCCAATGCCAGTATCGCTGATTCGGATTTCAATCTCGTCCGACGCCGGATTAAGGGTTTCAATAATGATACGGCCTTTCTCTGGGGTGAATTTCACGCTGTTCTTGATGAGATTCCAAAACACTTGCTGCAAACGTGCTGGGTCCCCTTCGACATGGGCGTGAGCGGCGTGGAATCGAAATTCCACCTGAAGATCCTTGGCGGCAATATCGTTCCGGCAAATTTCGTGAGCGCGTTGCAGGATTTCGTGAACGCAAATAATTTCAAAACTTAACTGCAGCTTGCCTTTTGCGATCCGGGTTACATCGAGTAAGTCGTCGATCAACCGTGCTTCCAGTTCAACATTGCGCCGGATGACCTCTAGCGCTTCGCGCACCGGACGAGAATCTGGAATGTTCGCCTCCAATTCGCCCACCATGGCGATCACAGGCGAAAGGGGATTGCGCAATTCATGGGAGAGCAGCGCGAGGAACTGGTCTTTTGCTGCGTTTGCGCCGATCAGTTCCTGGCGCAGCGTAACATCGCGCGTCTTGTCTTCAAGGAGATAAAGGACGCCCTGAACGGTCTGGTGCGGACCTTGCAGCCTGAGCAGGTTGATATTTACAAAGTGCGTCATGCCCGCTTTGTCTTTTAACGGCTCTTCGATCAGTTGAAATGGGGTGCCAAAAGAAAGCACCTTCTCCATCGCTCCGGCCGGAGCGATTTTCACATCATCATAAGTGGCTTCCGTGACGTCGCGACCAGCCGGCAAATTTCCAAAACGCTGCACCATTTGCGCGAAAGCATCGTTCGCCTGGAGAAAACGGCGGGAAGCCGGATCGATAAAAGCGATGCCGCTAGGCATGTTCGCCAGGATTTTTTCATTAAAGATGACTTCACGCTCAATGCGCCTCGTGGCTTCGGTTTGGCGTTGATACAATGTGCTTCCGAGCCACGCGAAGATAGCGGTGAGCACTATTAGCCAAGCCGCGAGGACAGTCATTCGGCCCAGCAGGTCATGCACCGGTTTGTAAGCAATGGCTTTTGATTGCTCAGCCACAGCTACCCAGCCGGTCGATTCGATCGGACTGAAAGAATAAAGATTACCGCGCCGCTCGAAATGCCCGCTCTTGCTCTCGCGAATCTCCTTCATCAAGATTTGGCCCTCGGGAGAAACCATGGCGGAGTTGGGTTGAAAATCCCTCGCGAAAAGTGCAGTGCCGTTTTGATCGAACACTTCGCAGAGGGACTGATCGGCGAACTCAATCGTGGCTAAACGTCGCCCGATTCTTTCCACTAACACGGAGATTCCGAGATAGCCGACGATTGTGCGATCCGGGGCCCGCACCGCGCCGACGATGTTGGTCGCCATGCGCTTATCTGGCAAGCGCGGATGAACCGCCGAGACGAAGGCCTTGTTCGACGCGCGCGCTTGCTCCCGCCATTGGTCGGAACCAAAATCCTTGCCAATCATCACCGGATCGTTGGGAATCGATGCGATAAGACGGCCGTCGGGCGCTGTCATGAACATCCCGTCGATAAGCGGATGGGAATAAAATGCTGAGCTGAGCCATTGTTCAGCCGCAGCCTGGGGATTTGGCGCGCTCAGGATTTTCGCGACTTCCGGCAGCGTCTGATAGTACTCAATGATTCCACTGGTCCGGCTAAGGTCATGGTTAACGAGATGGCCCACTAACTGAATGAAGGTTTGCCGGTCGCTTAGGATTCGCGATTCAAGAGTTTTTGTCAGGATCGTGTAGGAAACGACCAGTGTTAAGATCGACGGGATCCATCCGGCCAAGAGGATCGGGAAGATGATCTTCAAGCGTTCGAAACGGCCGCGTCTCTGTTTCTCAAATCTATCGCGCAATTGCATTCCGGTGGTCTGCGAAAAATCGGCTCATCACCAATTAACCTGGTTGCCGTCTCAGGCAAGGCGAATGTCCACAGCGGCTTCGCTTAGTCGATTTGACGAATTGCGAGGTTTAACTCGCGGCTGGGAGGACTCGCTTTGGGAAACTCTCGCTCCAATTGCTCAAAAGGCAGAGGTCTAAGATCCTCGAGCTGCTGGAAAATGCGCGCGATCGACGGCGCGGTATAAGGATAACGCCTAATTCCTCGCGTTTGTATCCCTGTTCAAAGAGCGGTTCCTCTTGCGCCATCACGGGTCTTACAAGGCCGGTCGCACCCGCAATTACGAAGATCGGCAATGAACACAACATTCTCGCTCTCTGCGCTATGCCCGGATGCTTTTTTCGCGCTACGGTCGCCATTTTTAGAGGCAAACGTACGATTTTTTTTGATTTGACGCGCATGCTGGAAACGGCATGATGTCGCCCTTGCTGCCTTAACCACTGGCAGCTGCGCAAACTCCCATGCAAGGAAGCCTCGGACACATTATTTGGACGGTCTGCTATCTGAGCGTGCTGATCGGTCTTTCGGCTTACGGTGTCCATCGCTACTTCATCATTTATCTGTTTCTCAAAAACAGGAAGCGAGAACCGGTCCCCGACCGACAGTTTGAGCAACTGCCGAAAGTGACGGTGCAGTTGCCGATCTTCAACGAAATTTACGTGGTCGAGCGCTTGCTTCGCTCGGTCAGCGAGTTGGATTATCCGAGGGAGCTTCTCCAGATCCAGGTGCTCGATGATTCAACGGATGATACGCGCGAGCTTGTCTCGTCGTGCGCGGACGAATTACGTGGGCGCGGTTTCAATGTTCAACGCATTCATCGTGTTGATCGGACTGGTTTCAAGGCGGGTGCGCTGGCCGTAGGACTCGAAGCCGCGGAAGGCGAATTCGTTTGTATCCTTGATGCCGATTTTGTTCCAGAACCGGATTTACTAAAACGCACGATCCATTTCTTCACCGATCCGAAAATAGGAATGATCCAGACCAGGTGGGGGCATTTGAATCGCGGTTATTCATTGCTTACGCGCATGCAGGCAATCTTTCTCGATGGGCATCTTTTGCTCGAGCAGACCGCTCGCAGCCGGAGTGGCCGCTTTTTCAACTTTAACGGAACCGCCGGTCTTTGGCGGCGCACATGTATTGAACAAGGCGGAGGGTGGCAGCATGATACTCTGTGTGAAGATCTCGATCTTAGCTATCGCGCTCAGCTCGAGGGCTGGAAATTTATTTTTTTGTCCGATGTTGTGACTCCCGCTGAGCTGCCGGTAGACATGAACGGATTTAAGTCTCAGCAGCATCGCTGGACAAAGGGATCCATCCAAACCTGCAAAAAATTGTTGCCCACGATTTGGCGCAGCCGACTCCCATTTGCGATTAAACTTGAGGCCACATGTCATTTGATGTCGAACTTCGCCTACTTGTTGCTTGCCTTTTTATGCGTCCTCCTGCATCCCTCTACCGGAGCTCCCCACGGCAGCTGGCTTCGAACACTTCTGGTCGACGTCCCGATTTTCATCGCGGCATCGGGATCGGTCGCGGTGTTTTATTTTTGCGCCCAACGTGAACTCCATCCGCGAACATGGATGAAGGAAATTCTTTTTTTGCCATGTTTGGTCGCCCTCGGCGTTGGTCTCTCGCTCAACAACGCGCGCGCCGTGCTCGAAGCTCTCTTCAATCACAAATCCGATTTCACGCGAACGCCCAAGTACGGGATCGAACGCAAATCTCAACCGTGGCGGACCTGCAAATACAGACCGCTCAAATCGGCGCTCCCACTCGCAGAGCTGGCTTTCGCGATTTATTTCACCTACTTCCTTTGGTTCGCAATTATCCATGGACAGTTCATCTCCGTTCCGTTCCTGCTCATGTTCCAAGCCGGTTTTCTTTACGTCTGTCTCTCTTCCCTGGCGACTCGCTGGCCCAAGATCAGCTTTGGTGGTCCGCCATCGGCGACCGCAATTCCCGCGTGACAAAATGCAAATTGTCGAGTAAGAAGGTGCGCATGCGCTGGCCCTTGGCTGTAATTCTGAGCTTAATTTCAGTTGCTCCTGCGGTTTTTGCCACACAAGTCGACCCTTCAACGCGCCTCGTAATCAGCGTCCGCGATCAGAAGCTGATGCTTCTACAAAATGGCGGCAAGGTCGCAACTTATCCTATTTCCACTTCGATGTTCGGGCTGGGCGACTATTGGGGACGAATGACAACTCCTCTCGGTTACCTCGCAGTTGCCCAAAAAATCGGGGACCACGCACCGATCGGTGCCGTGTTTCATAATCGCCGGTTTACGGGGGAAATTCTGGCGCCAAATGCCCCCGGCCGCGATCCCGTGATTACGCGCATCATTTGGCTGCGCGGACTTGAAGCTCAAAACGCACTTGCCTTTAGGCGCTGCATTTACATCCATGGTACGCCACAAGAGAAGACGATCGGTCGACCCGCCAGCTACGGTTGCATCCGGATGAAATCGAGCGACGTCGCTGCTCTATATAATCAGCTTACGCTTGGCTCGATCGTGCAAATTGTTCCTGATCGTTTGCCCAAGGTGCCAAAGGCCGCGCCGGTGCCATCGAGTAGCACGCTGGTGGCGGTGGCTGAAAAGGCAAATGGCCAGGATCAGCTTGGCTCCGCATCCGCGCCGGCTCCACTCAGCGTCGAACAAATGCGAATGAGGGGAGCGCTCGCTGCAGAGCGACAAAAAAGTCAAGCTCGCGGCGAACAAACGAACACAACGCGCGGGTCTATTGTGCGTCCGATAGATAAAGTGCCGCCTGCGCTGAACAAGGGCGCGGTAACCGCCCAAAACAGTCCGGGCGCATAAGGGTAATCAGTCGGCGCCATTTGGGTGAGAGTGCGAGCTCTTGACAATCGCAATTGCGACCGCGAGCGTCCACGTTTCACAATTTCTTATAATCAATGGCCAACACGAGATCAGCTGCCAAGCGCACCCGCCAGACATTGAAGCGCTCACTCCGCAATCGCAGTGTGGTGACACGTCTGCGCACAATGCAAAAACAGGTGCGTTCCTCAGAAATGCCCAACTTGGATGGAATTCGCGCGGTCATCTCGGCGATCGATAAAGCTGCAAAGCGCAGGATCATTCATCGCAATACTGCTAATCGCCGCAAAGCGCGACTCAACAAAGCGCTCGCCGCCGCATCCACGAAGTAGTTTTAGAGTCGACTCTTAAACTCGCGCCGCGGTCCATCAGGACCTGGAGCAAATCGTCTTTGCATCTGTCGCGAGACGGCTAGATTCTCCCGAATGATTCCGGCTCTTCTTCTCGTATTTTCGGCCGTCGCTTATCGTGTGACGTCAGGCCTTTTGATTCATTCCGGCGCAAGCTGGCTTTCCAATTTTGCGCCGCTTGCGGCCATCGCCCTCTGCAGCGCAGCGTACTTTCCAAAAAAATACAAATTCGCCGTGCCGTTTGTTACCCTTTTTATTTCCGACGCGGTGCTTAATTTTCGCTATGGTGCGCCCTTGCTCGATCCGCAGATTCTCTGTCGCTATTTGGCGCTCGCCCTGATCGGATGCATCGGGCTTCTTCTACAGAATCGTGCGTCCCTGAAGACGCTTCTCCCGGCTTCAGTCGTTGGATCTACAATTTTTTACGGAATCACGAACGCGTTCTCGTGGTTAAGCGATCCAGGCTACGCGAAAAATTTGGCAGGACTCGTGCAGGCGGTCACGGTGGGGTTGCCTCAGTACAGCGCGACCCCGAGCTGGATGTTTTTCCGCAACTCGCTCCTGAGCGATCTCGTTTTCACGCTGCTCTTTATTGTTTGCATGAACCTGGGCCGAAGCGCTGAACGGTCGCGTGCCCGCGCTGCGGTTCCGCGCACGGCGTGATCGCCATGCAGTCGGTAGAGCAGCGCGACGAAGTCGAGATGCTTTCGCTGATGCTATTGATCCGGCGGTTTGAGGAACGCGCCAGCCAGCAGTATCAAGCGCAGAAGATCGGCGGTTTTTGTCATCTTTACATTGGTCAGGAGGCTGTTGTGGCCGGCGCGATCGCGGCCGTGCGCGACGATGATTACGTCATCACCGCTTATCGCGATCACGCGCACGCTCTTGCTCGCGGAACGAGCGCCGATGCGTGCATGGCGGAGCTTTTTGGAAAGGAAGCCGGTTGTTCGCGAGGCTTGGGCGGTTCGATGCATTTCTTTAACCGGCAAAATCACATGTACGGCGGTCACGCGATTGTCGGTGCCCACGTCCCACTGGCGGTTGGGCTGGCCTTTGCCATTAAGTACCGCGGCGAAGATCGCGTAACTCTGTGTTTCTTCGGGGACGGTGCGATCAATCAAGGCTCTTTCCACGAAGCCTTGAATCTAGCTGCGCTTTTCAAGTTGCCGATCGTTTTCATTTGCGAAAACAACCTCTTCGCCATGGGTACCTCGGTGAAAAGATCGACATCGCTCAAGCAGATTGTCGATCGGGCGGAGGGGTACGACATTCCCGGTGAGATTGTCGATGGAATGAACTTCCGCGAAGTTCGCGATAAGATCGCCGAGATTGTGCATTCCATCCGCAAGGAGCCGCATCCGGCGTTCGTTGAAATCCGCACTTATCGCTATCGTGGCCACTCGATGTCCGATCCGGCAAGTTACCGGACCAAGCAGGAACTGGAGAAATATCGACTCGACGATCCAATCACGCGTTTGCGGGCGCAGCTCACGCGGGAGGGGAAACTAACGAACGAACAATTCGATCAGATCGACAAGCACGCCAAGGAGACAGTGCTAGCCTCCGTAAAGTTTGCCGAGAAAAGCCCGGAGCTGCCGCTCGATAAGCTTTACGATTATACTTACGCCAACGGCGCAAAACCGTGAGGGAGATTACCTATCGTCAGGCGCTCAATGAAGCGCTCGCGGAAGAACTGGAGCGCGACCCGGATGTTTTCCTCATGGGCGAAGAGGTTGCGGAATACAATGGCGCTTACAAAGTGAGCCAGGGCTTGCTCGAGCGCTTCGGGCCAAGACGCATTATCGACACTCCGATTAGCGAGAACGGATTCGCGGGCCTGGGCGTTGGGGCCGCGATGGTCGGGTTGCGGCCGATTATTGAGTTCATGACGTTTAGCTTTTCACTGGTCGCGTTCGACCAGGTTGTGAACAACGCCCCAAACATGTTCACGATGTCGGGTGGACAGTTCAACATTCCCATCACATTTCGCGGGCCGAACGGGCCCGCGCATCAACTTGGCGCGACCCATTCGCATGCCACCGAACCGCTCTATGCCAACTCGCCCGGCTTGAAAATTTGCACGCCCGCTACCCCACGTGACGCGAAAGGCTTGTTGAAAACAGCTGTGCGCGACAACAATCCGGTGCTCGTCTTGGAAGCGGAACTTCTTTACAGCTCGAAAGGAATGGTCGAGCCGCCGGATGAGGAACTTCTCATTCCGCTCGGGCGCGCCGAGGTGAAGCGCGAAGGCAGCGATGTCTCGATCATCTGTTATGCGCAGACTGTTCGGCTCGCGCTTGCGACAGCGGCAAAGTTGGAAGAAGAGGACATCTCCGCGGAGATTGTCGATCTTCGCTCGATCAAACCCCTGGACGAAAAGGCGATTTTCGATTCAGTCGCGAAAACGCATCGTGTGGTGATTGTGGAACAGGACCGTCCGTTCTGCGGAGTTGGCGCGGAAGTCTGTTATCGAATTCAAAAAAATGTTTTTGACGAGCTCGATGCGCCGATCCTACGCGTATCACAAGAAGATGTCCCGATGCCTTACAACGAACGTCTAGAGAAAGCCGTTCTGCCAAATGCCGATAAGCTGATCGCGGCCGTGAAGAAAGTTTGTTACGCGTGATTGTCTATCGTCGCTTCAACGGTTCAACGGTTTAACGTTTCAACGAATCACATGCCTGAGATCCAGATGCCCAAACTGAGCGACACGATGACGGAAGGAACGCTCGTCGCTTGGAAGAAAAAGAAAGGCGACAAGGTTTCGGCTGGAGACGTGCTCGCCGAAATCGAGACCGATAAGGCGACCATGGAATGGGAATCGCCGGAAGACGGTACGCTCACCGAAATTTATGTGGAAGAAGGCGGCAAGGTAAATGTCGGCGACAAAATTGCGTTCGTTGGTGGGGAAGGAGAAGAAGCGCCGGTTGAGGAAAAAAAAGAAGAGACAAAGGAACCGTCCGAGAAGGAAGAAGAAAAGAAGCCTGAAGAAACCAAGGCGAAAGAGAAAGAGCCGAAAGAAGGAGAAAAAAAGGAACCGAAAAAAAAAGAGCCAGAGAAGAAAGGTGAGCCGAAAAAGAAGGAAAAGAAAGAGAAAGCTGTAGAGGCAGGCGTGCCGCCTGCGCAGCCGACACGGCTGCAACCACAGACCGAAGAAGCGCGCGTAAAGGCTACACCGGTGGCGCGACGAGTTGCGGCCGAGCTCGGTGTCGACCTTTCCAGTGTGAAAGGTACCGGGCCGGAGGGTCGTGTGACCGAAACCGATGTGCGCGCCGCTGCGAAATCAAAAGGCGCTGCTCAAAAAGTTCCCGCCCCCTCGATCAAGGCTGGCGAGAGCGCACGTATTCAGCTCTCGGGCATGCGCAAGATTATTGCGCAACGCCTCGTCGAAAGCCTGGGCCCGGTTCCGCATTTCTATCTCAACATCGACATCGACGCCGGCCCGCTTATGGCTGCGCGTGAGGAATTGAAATCCGCCGGCGAAGGCGCAGAGGCCTCGAAAATCACCGTTAACGATTTCGTTTTGAAAGCAGCGGTCCAAGCCGCGGTCAAAGTGCCAAGAGTAAATGCGTCTTTCGATGGCGACGCGATTGTCCAGTACGCCGATGTCGATCTAGGCATTGCGGTCGCGATTGAAGATGGGCTATTGACGCCTGTCGTTCGCGCGGCGCAAAACAAATCGCTGCGCGAAATCAGCGAAGCGGTGAAAGATCTCGCGCACCGCGCGCGCAACAAACGGATGAAGCCGGAAGAATTTCAGGGAGGGACATTCACCGTCTCAAATCTCGGCGGCATGGCCATCGACAGTTTTTCCGCAGTCATCAATCCGCCCCAAGGCTTCATCCTTGCGATCGGCAGGATCACAAAAATGCCGGTAATCGACGATGGCGACCAAATCGTCGTCGGCCATCGCATGACGATCACGATGAGCTGCGATCATCGTATGATTGACGGCGCTCTCGGCGCGGCCTACCTAAAAGAACTCCGCCATTTGCTCGAGAATCCCGCGCTCTTGTTGGTTTGAAGGGAGCGTTAGCGATCTTGTGTGGACAAGCTGCCCACGCGAGCTAACGGGCTGGAAGATTGTGTGACGTGATCGGCTGAGGAATACGAGGCGCTACGAACCTGCGGTTTCCCACGTCATGAAATCATCGAGGCTTTGCCTGGTTTTGCCGACCGCCAACGCGATAACGGTCGCATCATCCACAAAGCCAAGGAACGGGATCTCATCAGGAATCAAATCGAACGGGTCAACCAAATAGCTGATCGCCGCAATGATGGAGAGTAACGCGTCTTGCGGAACCATGCGGTACTCGCCGCGATAATACGCGCGGATCAACCGCAGCATGGCTTGAACGTAAGCCCAGTTTTCTTTAAAGGGCTGCCTCGGGATAGACGCCGCTTTGGCAGCCGCTTCATCGAAAAGCGAACGCAACCCCACTGGGTCGATCGCATACGATTTTGCATCGATTATCGCTTTGGCGAACGCTCTACTTCGAATAGCAGCTTTCTGGTAGGGAACACGACGCTTCTCCATCTTCTTTGGAGCTGATCGCGTTTTTCCTGGTTTGCGCGATTTCGTTTTCGACTTTCTCATGCCACTCGCCATGAAAGCAGCTCGATTTGTTAATGAAAAGTCGATTCGTCTGACTTTACGATCGACAATGGAGCCAGCGGGAGGCGAGTCGATCAATCTGTCTTACTGCTTGGTCGTGAGGACTAAAGGCGACGGTTCTGGCCCATAGGCGAAACCAAGTTCCGTTAGACGATCGGGAGTAACCTGACTTTTCGCAGCCCTTCATTGATATGTTTGATTTGAAACTTCGGGACTGTAAGATCGACAAGAATCGTGTCGAACAATTCGCCCGACAAAAAAATTTTGCGCACGACTTTTTTTGTTATTCACGCGACGCGCGGCCTAATTGGCGATCAAAGCACGCGGCGCAAGACAATGTTCGCTATACTCCTCATTGCGCTCGTGCTTTTATTCTCTGGATCGACATTTTTGCGGTCAGCGTTGAATCCACGCGACCATCCCGGCCTGTTCATTGCATTTTGGCTGGCGTGCGCGTGGCTTACGCTGACGGCGCTTTTACTGTCGGTTTTCGATTTGCTAATGCTGAGAATAGAGGCGCGGAAAGCGCAAAGAACCTTGCGCGAAAAGCTTTCCCAAATTGAAACTCCAGACTCGCCAAACGCAGAAGACAACGAATAATTCCAATGTGAGCACGGAATCCGCACCGGCTGCGATTTCGCGTGGCGGCTGGAAACTTCGTGAGCAAATGGAGGCCGATGAGCGACGCGTGCTCGCCCCGTTCGCGCAAAAATCTGGCGATTCGCGTGGCCGAAAATATCGGGAGTCCAGTCACGCATACCGCACAGAATTTCAGCGTGATCGAGCACGGATCATTCACTCCCGTGCCTTCCGCCGACTGGAATACAAGACCCAGGTTTTCCTGAACGGGACCGGCGACCATTTGCGCACGCGCTTGACGCATTCGATTGAAGTGGCGTCGATCAGCCGGACAATTGCGCGGTCGTTATCGCTGAACGAAGATCTGGCGGAAACAATCGCTCTCGCCCACGATCTCGGGCATTCGCCCTTCGGACATTCTGGCGAAGAAATGCTGGCGGAATGTATGCGGGAGCATGGGGGGTTCGAACATAACAGACAAAGCTTGCGCGTCGTGGAGCTCCTCGAAAACGCGTATCCGAACTTTGATGGGCTGAACTTGACGTTCGAAGTGCGTGAAGGTTTGCGAAAGCGCCAGGCCTTCTATGATCCGCCCACCCCAGAAGAAGAGAAGTATCGTTGTCCATCACTAGAGGCGCAGATCGCAAACCTGGCAGACGAGATTACTTATTATAGTCACGATCTTGATGATGCGTTGGACTTCGAGATCTTGAGCGGACCGCAACTGGAAGAAGATGCGGTGTGGCAACGAAGCCATCGCGCGGTACTCAGGCGCCATCCCGAGGCCCGCGAACCCGAACTTCACAAACTTATTATTCGCGACATTATCGACGTGGAGGTCCATGACGTCGTCACCACAAGTGCGCAATCGATTGTTGATGTTGGAGTGCAAAGCGCAGATGAAGTGCGCAAGCAACAATCACCGCTAATTCGCTACAGCGATGATTTATTGGCAGCCAACCGCGAGTTGCGCCGCTTTTTATATCAGAATGTTTATTACCATCCCCGTGTGGCGGAGGTGAACCGGCGAGCATGTGAGATGCTGAGGAAAGTTTTCGAAACCTACGTTGTCGATCCAGACCGCCTTGGCGAAACGGCAGCAAAAAGGATCGAAGCGGAAGGGCTGCACCGAACGGTCTGTGATTACGTAGCGGGAATGACCGATCGATATCTGATGGAGGAATACGCGCGGATAACCGCCCTGTAGCTGCTTCGCTTTCCCAAGCGGCTGCAGGGTGCCGGCCACAGCGTCACGCGGCCGCGCTGCCGCTTTCTTCCCGTAAATATTGGATCACGAGCCGCAGCCGCTGATTTACGGAAAGCTCCTCGAGAACGCGTTGGCGGCGGAGGGCATCGCTCACGAAAGTTGAGGCGACCAGATCGGCGAGCATTTCTGGATCACTCAAATCGGAGAGGTAGCGATCTACTTTTGAAGGAAGTTGTCGTCGCCCGTCTCCTTTCAGGTTCGAATAAAGCTCCAAGACCTTTGTGGCGAGCGCCTCGGTTTCGATCGAAGGAGAGGAGTCGGATTCAAGTGGCTCAATCGTCGCGATCGGGAAAGGGGCCTCCTTCTCAAAGTCCGTGAGTTGGACGCGCTCCAATCCTTGTAGAATTAGATTCGAAGTGCCGTCGCCGCGTGAAACGCAGGCGCGGATGAGGCCGACACCGACAGTGTGAAAGAAATCCGCGGACGACTGCCATTCTGCGCAGTGCGGTTTAATCAACGCCACGCAAAACATGCGGTGATGACTGAGCGCGTGTTTCAGCATCTGGCGGTAGCGTAACTCGAAAATGTAAAGTGGAAGCAGCGCGTGTGGAAAAAGTAAGGCGCCAGGCAACGGCATAACTGGCACTTGCTCAGGCAAAATTACAGATTCATCCATGTGCTTAGCCTAATATAAAATATGCGTGCCGCGGGAAGAGCAAGCAGTCGGCACACTTTCAAAATAGTCGTGATCGAACCTCAACCAATTCCGAAGGCGCGAAGTTGTTCGAGCGACATTTGACCTTCGACGTGGTTCTGGCCAAGCGACGCATAGATAAGCCCCGAGCCGCAATGTGCGAGAAGAACGCGAGAGATTGCGCCAAGTTTTCCGATTCCCATGACACTGACAGTAAGGTCGACGTCTTTCTTTGTCATGAAGTCAAGCAGTCGCGCGAGCTGGGCCGGCGTGTCCGTGCGGGTGGCAACCTTGAAAATATCTGCGCCCCATGATTTCGCAGCGCGCGCTTTAGTCTGCAACGTCCGCGAGTGCGGCGTCGATTTCAGATTATGATATGAAATGATGCGCCGGACGTTTTTGATGCCTGCCAGTTTGAGTATCGATCGAAGGGCGGACGCCGAGCGCAGCTCAACATCGACATAGCGGGCCCGATGCAGAAAACGAGAAAGCAGATCGCGCCGATGCCGGATCGACAATTTGTTTGCGCCGCCCTCTTGCGGATGCCGCGCGGTAATGATGAGTGGTGTACGTAATTTCGACACCTTATTTTCTACCGCATCAAGATCTCCAGCGAGTTGGTCCAATCGCAGTTCGAATAAATCTGGCGGTTTCCGCAGTCGAATGGCGGAATCCAAGTCCGCGCGTGAGTGGATTACGCCAACAAGACGAGGGAGTGGCCGGAGTTTCTTGACCGGTTTACGGGCTGTCATTTCTGAGATTTGTGGGCGCCGCCGTGCAAAGCGAAACGTGAACACTAATATAATAAGAGGTGGGCGGAATGGCTGCTGCTTTATCCCTGCGGTGCGTGACACGAAAGCATCCTCTCAACATACTTGGCAAGAATGTCGAACTCGAGGTTTACCAATCCGCCAGCTTCGGCACGGGCAAGGTTGGTATGACGTTTCGTATGGGGGATGATCCAGACCGTGAAACTTTGCGGCGAAACATCAGCGACTGTCAGGCTGATGCCATCGATGGCAATCGATCCTTTGCCAGCGACATAACGCGCAAACTCGGCGGGTAATTCAACTTCCAAGCGATGGTCGCCCTTGCTTTGCTCAAAAGCGATGATTCGCGATGCGCAATCGACGTGGCCCTGCACGAAATGTCCACCGAACCGGCCGTCCGCGGAGAGCGCGCGCTCTAGATTTACACCACTGCCGCGCCGCAACATCTTTAGGTTTGTGCGATCGAGTGTTTCCTCGAGGAGATTGAACGTGAGCTGATCACCACGATGGGCAGTTAAGGTCAGGCAACATCCATTCACGGCCACGCTGTCACCAGTCCGAATCCTTTTTGCGATCCGCGACGTGACGATTCGCAGCTGCTTGCTGTGCTCCCTCTCGCGAATCGACATCACGGTGCCGACTTCTTCGATCAGACCGGTAAACATCGATCAACTTCTAGCTGCGCAAAATTACCCAGTAAACCAGCAAAAGTACCGGCAACAGGATGGGAAGAGAAAACTTTATGACAAAGCCAACAAAACTTGGTGTGTGCATTCCGTGTTGCTCGGCGATCGCCTTGATTATGAAATTGGGACTGTTGCCGATGTAGGTCGCGGCTCCGAACAAAACAGCCCCCATGGAAATGACCTCCATCTCGGCTTTGCCGCTGCCAAGAAATTGGTGCACGGCAGCGGGATCTTCGATACTGAGACCAATTCGGCCGAGGGCGTTAGCCAGGAACGTCAAATAGGTTGGCGCATTGTCGAGCACCGCGGACAAGCCGCCGGTGATCCAGTAAAATTTCGCGGGCGTATCGATGGCAAGATCGCGCGCGTGGAGTTGCATGTAATCGAGTACCGGAGCCATCGTGAGAAAAATTCCGAGAAAGAGCCAGCCGACCTCCTTCGCCGGGGCAAACGAAAATTCATTGGCCGCATGGACATTTTTCGGTGTTGCGAAATACGATCCAACGGCGGCCGCGAGCATAACCGCTTCGCGTAGAAATAGCGGGCGCTCGATGAAAAGCGCACCGAGAATGATCGCGAGAAAGAAAATGTTCCGCAGCCCGTCGATACCGATCTTGCGCACACCGGTTTCCTCTTCACGAACAATCGCCGGTGCGCGGCGAAAATTATGTCGATCGACGAGATAAAATGTCAGAAGCAGACTGAGCAACGCGATGGACCAGGCCAGCCAGCAGTGCTGAACCATCCACCAAAATGGGACGCCTTTGAGATAGCCAAGAAAAAGCGGTGGCCCCATCGGCGTTAGTCCGCCGCCCAGATTGCTTACGAGGAAGATAAAAAACGCCGTGTGCAAACCGGTGTAACGATATTTGTTCACTCGAATCCATGGGCGAATAAAGAGCATCGACGCGCCCATTGTGCCGAGAACGTTGCCCGCGATTGTTCCGAGAAATAGGAATACGCAATTAAAAAATGGAGTGGATTTCCCGCGAATCTGTACGTGAATCCCGCCTGCGACGACGAAGAGCGAGCCTACCAACGCCATGAAATGGATGTAATCGCCGCCTTCGTGCAGGATGCGTTCCGGCTGCCGAATCCCGAAGAGATAGTACCCGGTTGTGATGGCTGCGAGGAAAAGCGCAACAAGATGATAATAGCGTTCCCAATGATGTTTCAGGACGATTGGCAGAAGCGCGATGGAAACCAAGAGCGCCGCAAAAGGCAGCATGATCAACCGATTGGGTTCGATCTGCGCAGCCGCCGCCAAAACGAAATTACTCATCAGGAATCCCGCATGAATGCGGACGGCAGCGATGCGACAAAAGCAAATTTCATGCAACCAGAATTAACTGGAAAATATCGGTGTCGTCTGCACGACTGAATGACTTCTTCGATGTCCTCGATGACGAACTCGGCTGGCGGCTAATCGCGCCCGCAGCGATTTGCACGCGCTTGAATTTTCTCGAATTCCGTCGCGTGCATTGGGGCGAGATCGGTAATTAGAATGCCGCGGGGAGAATTAGCGTGACTTTCGAAACGGGAGACGGTCCTCTTTTTCTTCGCCGGCGCGATTACCTGGCAACCGCGAGAAACGCCAAGGCAACAGGGTAGTCGGCCCGTTCAAAAATATTTTCAAAAAAAGTGAAAAAAGGCTTGTCAGTTTTTTGAATTTTCAATAAACGAGAACTCGCAGCGACAAACAGGCTGCCTCAGCCGTTCAAAATATTTTCAAAAAAGTGAAAAAAAAGCTTGTCAGCCTTTCAGAAATTCAATAATCCCTACGAAAACCTAACCAAACCCATGGAGAAACTAATGATAAAAAACGCGCTAATTAAGTTTGGATCTCTTCGCGTTGCTCTTGTAGCGAGCGTCGGATTTCCTTTGCTTTTCGCATCGAACGCACTTGCTCAGAACCCGCCGCCTCCGCCTCCTCCGGGCGCTGCGCCAGCTCCGGCACCAGGCGCCGCTGAGGTCGAGCGCGTGATTGTGACCGGTTCAAACATTCCGACAGCGGAAGAGGTCGGGGCAAACCCGGTGTTTAGTCTCAACCGCGACTTGATTAACAAATCCGGTCAAGGCGGCACGACGGAAACGCTTCTCAAGAGCCAGCCGGTGTTCAATGCGAGCAGTGTCCCGGTTCAGAATAACTCGACCGGCCAAGGCGGCCCAACGGGAACAGCTTCTATTTCGCTGCGCGGTTTCGATCCCGGCGCTTCGCTCGTCTTGATCGATGGCCGTCGCGTTGCGCCATTTCCCGGGGCCGCGAACTCGGGTGCTGGTTTCGTGGATTTGACTACCGTTCCCGTTGCAGCCGTCCAGACCATTGAGATTCTGAAAGATGGCGCTTCTACGACCTACGGGGCGGACGCGGTTGCCGGCGTGGTGAACCTGAAGCTCTATAAAGACTATCGTGGCGCTCAGGTGACCGGGCAGTATGGCAACACCCTGGACAAAGACGCAGCCGAATGGTTTGGCGACGTTCTGTTCGGAGTGGGCGACGATAAAACGAGTATCACCGGCGACATGTTTTTCTATCACCATGACTCGATGTTCGCTAAGGACCGGGGCAACACGGCTGTTCCGCCGTTTTTGAGTTCCAACACCAGCCCGTTCAATCTTCAGTTGACCAACGCAGCCGTGGCAGCGGCAGGTGGCACGGTGGTCCCGACTGTGAGCGGATTGCAATTCGCGACGCCGCCGGACTTTACCAACGGCTTGGCTCCGGCAAGCGATTTCATTTTTAACTCAGCCCGTATCAGGGCGCCCTTCAGCATCCTTCCTGGCTTTAACTTTAACGCGTTCCAGACTTCCTTCCCGGAACAGGAACGCTGGGGTGGCTACGCGGCTTTTGAAACCAAAATCTGTGACGATCAGCTCCGGATTTACGGCGACTTTTATTATGTGGATGGGAAAACCCATGATGAACTGGCGCCAAACGCCACGGGCGATTTCGAGACCCCGGGATCGTTTGTGATCTCCATACCGCCAAAGACTGCGTTTGTGGGCGGAGTTCCGCCTTTTGGCGGCCCGACCCCTGCGGAAGTTGGGATCAGTCCGACCGCATTCAACCCTTTTAATCCGTTTGAGCAGATCATCTCAGGCGGCAGTCGTGCGCGTCTAGCCGATTTCGGCAACCGCTTAATCGATAACGAAAACATCGCCGAGCGTTTCACGGTCGGTGTAAAAGGCGACAAGCTGTTTAACGGAACCTGGGGCTACGATGCGGGGTTCATGTACAGCCAAATCCAGCAGATTTCGCAGATTCGGAGCGTCAATGGTCCGCGCTTTGAGCAGATCCTGAACGGGGCCGACCCGCTCTTTGATCCCACCTCGTCGTCCTTTATCGGACAAACGACCCCGTTCAATCCATTCACTGACTTCCGTGTGCCGTTCCCAAGCAATGCCCCATTGGTTAATTTCGCGACGGACTTCGCACGAGATTTGTTTACCTCGAAGCTCGCGACATTGGACTTGAACATTTATACCACCGACCTGTTTGATTTGCCCGCAGGCGGGGTTGGGCTGGCCTTTGGCGGCGGGTTTAGCCGGGAAGAATACACCATCAATCCGGATGATCAACACCGCCTTGGGCAGGAACTGGGCGTCGGCTTCACAGCGCCTGTTAAGGCCGGGCGCAAAGAGTGGAATGTCTATGCGGAAGCGCTCGTTCCAATTTTCAGTCCCAAGTTTAACATACCTGGGTTCTATTCGTTAGAGTTTACAGCCGGTGTCCGGTATCAAGAATTCTTAAATAATGATACAAACGCGGCGGTACCCAAAGTAGGGGTGCGCTGGCAGCCGTTTGACGAACAACTGACGATTCGCAGCACCTGGGGTGAAGGCTTCCTCGAGCCTTCGCTGACCGAATTGTTTGGACCGACGAGGTTCCTTCTCGGGCCGATCGGGGGCAGCGCTATTGCCCCGCCTGGGACGACACAGGCTGGTCAACTAGTGGATGCGACCAATCCGGAAACAACAATCGAGCAGCTCCCCAACAAAACCCTCGGGCCAGAACATGACCGGACCTGGAGTGGGGGCGTTGTTTATACGCCGAAGTGGATGTCGAATTTGGTCCCGAACAGTACCCTGACGGTGACGGTTGACCTCTGGGATGTCGAGCGCACAGGGGTTGTGGTGTTCCTTTCTCCTAGCACTATACTTAACGGGTATAACGCGGGCATCTTTCCAGCCGTGGTGATTCCCGAAGTGCCGACTACAACAGCGGCCTTATTTGACCCGGCGGGCAATTTCGCGGGGGTCTCGGCCCCTTATCTAAGCGGTGGCCGCGAGAACGCGCGCGGCGCTGACTTTGGCATTCAGTACGCAATAGAGACCGGCTATGGCACCTTTACCTGGCTGACCCGGGTGAGTTATCTGGATTCGTTCATTTACCAATTCCCCGGCTCCGAAGCGCGGGAGGTGGCCGGGCGCGCCAACAATGGTCCGTTTGAAGGCAGCTTTTTCGGGGACGTGACCAGCGGCGACGCTTGGGTCAAATGGAAGGGAATTACCAACCTTGACTGGACGTGGCACAACATTGATTTCAACGTGACCATGCACATGTATGACGGGTTCTGGGAACAGATCAAGGCCAAGCAGTTTGATGGAATCTGGAAGCAGCACTGGGTCCACCCGACCTGGTTCACAGATGCGCAGCTCTCCTACAGCCTGATCTTCACCCCTCCAGTGGAAGCGGCGCCGGTGCCTGGGTACTCAAAAGGCGGTAGCAGCTCTCCTACAGCCTGATCTTCACCCCTCCAGTGGAAGCGGCGCCGGTGCCTGGGTACTCAAAAGGCGGTAAGGAAGTCATCAGCAGCAAAGAGGGCAAGGAAGTGCCGCCGGCGGCTGTTTACAGTATGCCGTGCTGGAAGAATATCCTGAACAACTCCACCCTCACCGTGGGCGTGAACAATGTCTTCGGTGAGGACCCGCCCAAGGAGTTTGGGTTCGAGCTTGGCAACGCCTTCGGCATTCCGGGCAGCACCTATGATAACCTGGGACGGTTCTGGTACGTCCGAATGATCAAGAAGTTCTAAGCATCGCCACAGAGCAGTTTGACAAAGAGGCAGCGGTTTCAGCCGCTGCCTCTCTTGTTTCGCACCAAGCAAGGAGGCAGCAACTGTCACCTGAGCGCGACAGGGTCCACTTTTTGAAGACGTTGTAACAATGACATTTAAGAATCCATGATCATCAACATTTAACCCGGCAACTGACCGGCGTTGAGCTTAGATTTGCAATATGACATCCACACGAAGCGGACTCTACTGCTGGGCAATTTTGATCGCTGCGTTTCAGCCCGTCCTGCCGATTTCTGCCGTCAACGAGGCTCATAATGCTGCTTTTTGGAAGACAATCAAAGAACATAATTTCGCGGTGCCCTCGCACGAATCGGCAGGTGCGCTCGCTCTTGAAATAGCAGACCTGGCGGGTTCGACTGATCCATCGCTCCGGGACAGCTGCGGGTACGAAATCCTGGCAAATTGGATCTATCGCAACAATTTGCTCACTGGCGAACAGCTTGAGGCGCTTCGCGCTAAATTGCTGCCGGCGATGATCTCTCACATTGGCGAGTCAGAAAACGACACGGTGTTTGGTCGTTCCTTTTCCGCCCTATACATGTCGATCTTGGCTGCGCAGGATCTGCGGGAGCCGTTTTTGTCAGCTGCGGTTTTTAAGAAAACGCTCGACACCGCATTACAATGCTACGCGGAAGAAAATGATCTGCGGGGATATGTCCCGGTGAAAGGGTGGGCGCACGCCACTGCTCATGTCGCAGACTTATTGAAGTTTCTTGCTCGCAATCCAAAGCTTTCTGGAGAAGATCAAAAGAAAATTATTGCGGCCATTGTCCAGCGCTGCCGAACCGTCCCTTCCGTTTTCGTTTGGGGTGAGGACGGGCGAATGGCCGCAGCATTATTGTCGATCGTTGACCGGAAGGATTTCGACCAATCGAGTTTTGATGAGTGGTTCAAGGCACTTATCACCGAGAACAAGCATCTTTGGAAAGAGCCTCGGATCGATATCCCGGAGTACGTGAGCGTGCGGACGCAGAGTAATGTTGTGGTTCAGCTGGTAGCGAAAATTGTCGCCCAAAAAGAGGATGATGCTGCACGGAGGTTTAGGGACGTCTTGAATGAAGTTCTCAATCGAATGGATCATCCTTAATCGACGATCCGAAATTGCCATATCGAGTCGCAGTGAGTCCGTCAAGCGGTTGCTAGCATCGTTACAATTTAGCTACTGACATTCCAAAGCGTACAGATAGCCGTCGGCGCTTCCGAAATATACGATACCATTGGCTACCAAGGGCGAAGAGAAAACCGAGCCAATACTGATCTGACGGTCGGTGCCTATAATTGATGCTTCATAAAAGGCCGAAGGGAAAAGGAGCGGCATGTTGGACTTTCGGTCGGCTGTTAAGACCCAGCCTTTGTTCTCCTTTGATTTTTCGACCTCGTAGTCCCAAAGAAGGTCCCCGGTCTTTACGTCGCGCGCCTCGACCGTTCCATTTAGCACACCGATCAAAACGGTATTTCCCACCACTGCTGGCGATGAAAACATGTAAGCCTTGTCCTCCTGCCTCACTAACTCTTTGCCGGTTATTGCATCCACGATCTTGAAGAGACTGGAGTCGGATGTGGCAAAGAAAACTTTGCCCTTAACCACTGCCGGCGAGGTATTCACCCAACTCAATTCATTGTTGCAGCGCCACTTTTCCTTACCCGTAGCAGCGTCGAGTGCATAAACGTTGGAATCACGGCATCCGGTATAAACAACGCTGTTCACGACAGCGGGCGATGACTGGAAGCCCACCTGGTTGTGAATCAGGGGATCTTCGCCGCCGTGAAAGCGCCATCTTTCTTTCCCATTCGCGGCATCTACGGCGTAGAAATAACTATCCCAGCTTCCAAGGTAGATCAGGCCATCGGAATAGGCGGGAGACGCATGGACAACGTCTCCGGTTTTGAACTTCCACTTTAGTTCGCCCGAGACAGCGTCCACCGCGTACAAGTTTCCGTCGCCGCTTCCAAAATAGACCGTGTTTTGCGCCACCACTGGGCTTGATAAATAAATATCGAATGGATCGGCGATCGTTTGGTTCCTGGGTTGCATGCCGTGCAAGCCTTTGGCTTCAAACCGCCGCTCGCCTTCCGTTGTAAACTTCCACTTCGTCGCGCCCGTTTTGGAATTTAGCGCATACAACCTTCCATCGTAACTGGTGGCATAAACAGCACCATTCGCCACTGCTGGCGTCGAAGAGACTGCGCCTTTTGTCACGCATTTCCACATCTGACGGCCGGATTCCGCATCGACCGCGTAGATGTTGCCGTCATCGCTACCGAAATAAATCGTTTTGCCCTGAATAACCGGCGAAGAGACAATTCGATTTCCCGTTGGGAACTTCCATTTAACGCGATGGAAGTGGCGTGGCTCCGGCCCGGCGTAAACCCCTGAATGGTTTGCGTCTCCGCGAAACATCGACTGGGCCTGACAAAAATTTGCCACGCAAAAGATCGCTAACCAAGGGATGGGTCGCGAGATCTTCATCATGGCTTCCTCATTTCGCGCGTCTCAGGACCAACGGCAATTCGATCGCTCCCTGGATAAAGGTCCCTTTAATTCCGTTCGTTGCTTTCTCGAAGCGTCCTTCATAGCTAATCCCGACCTCGTGCGAATCGATTGTCAGTAAATCGCCCTCCTGCGTCACAAGATCGACAGCCAGGTTATTTGTCTTCCTGCCAACAATTACGAACTTCGCAGCGGCTCCTTCGGCATCGCGATTGACGAGCTTGACTGTGACGTGGCGGGGATAGCCGTACATTTCTTATTCGCCTTTCCATTCGCCCTCAAGTTCTTTGCTAATCGGAGTGCTTTGGGGCGGCGTTTCCACTTGCGGAGGTCCTGTCTTCTTCAAAACGAACGGCGCCGTGTTGCCCGCTTCCACGAAACTACCGGCCAGAGTGCCGTCTGCGTTGAGACTGCCTTTAAACGCTGCTTGAAGACCTCGAGCAGTTTTGATCGCAAACGAGGCG
>WNGI01004490.1_pt1 | contig 24602 bp, 19 predicted proteins | sample 5400621 | NCBI WGS metagenome assembly WNGI01 (sample SAMN13153374, study PRJNA577476) | soil metagenome | isolation source: 20 cm soil or saprolite under Garry oak tree replicate 1 | place: USA:California | collected 2016-06-15 | reverse complement strand
GGTCTCCAGCGGCTGCACGATTGATTCGCCTTCCTTGACCCGATCGTGGACCTGCGAGATTGCGTCTGCAATCACCCGGTTCCCGGCCGTCTCGCGCGTAATATTGAGCGCTTGTAAAATCGAGACACCGCTTGTGACCAGCGTGCCAAGGGTACGAGAAAACCGCGAGATCGCGGTCTTCCGCATCAAGTCGCCAAAGAGCGGCAGGCGTAGCTTGAGCCGATCAATGCCCGCGCGTCCACTGGGCGTGCGCGCAAGCACCTTAGTCCCGATGACGAGGGCAACGATTGCGCCAATGATAACAGCCCAGTTTCTTTGCACGAAATCGCTAGCGCCCATCACGACCAGCGTGATGGTGGGCAGCGGTTTGTCGCCCAACATTTCGTGAAAGATCATTTGAAACCTCGGCACGATGAATACGAGAAGAAAGGATAGAATCGAAAGCGCGAGAGTGAGAACAATGATCGGATAGACCATGGCCGCGAGAACCTTGTTTTTGATCTTCTGCGCTTTCTCCTGAAACTCGGCCAACCGGGTGAGCACGACCTCGAGTACGCCGCCAAGTTCGCCTGCCTTCACCATGCTGATGTAAAGCTGATTAAAGATGCGCGGGTGCTGCGTCAGCGAATCCGAGAACGTGCTGCCGCCTTGCACGGACTCGGCCAACGCGTCGGTGGTACGTTTGAGCACGGCATCGCGCTCTTGCTTCGATAACACATTAAGCGAACGCAATAACGGGAGACCAGAATCAATCAGAGTGGCGAGCTGTCGCGTGAAAATCATCAGCGTCTTTGTTTTTACTTTGCGGCGCTGGAACAGCGTAATCTCACCCCGCCGCCGCGCTGTTTTCGGCAGGGCCGGCAGGCTGGTCACGCGCGGCCTCTTGGCCTTGCCGTCGCGCGACGGCGCCTTGCCTTCAGCGTAAACCCCGGTCGGGAAATACCCGGCTTGACGCAGCTGGCCGATGACTTCGTTTTCCGAGTTCGCCTCGACAAGTCCGGTCGATTCCTGACCGCGACCATCGAGCGCTACGTACTGAAAGCGGGCCATTGGGTAGGAATTATAGCAAAATTCGAACCTCGGTGTCGAGCTAAGGGTGAGCCTCGACAAAGCGAGGCGGCTACAGGTCGTTGTAGCCACGGCGCTCAGTCGCCGTGTGAGGCTATTTTGCTGCTGCAAATCGCTGAATACCCAATCCGAAAGATTGTAGCGATCGCGCTCCGCCGCATGAAAGCGATCCCGCATCGACGATGCGAAAAACGCCTCGGCAGGGCGAGGCGGCTACAATATAGCCACCCCGAACGCTTTCGGGGTCGCCGTGCTCTCGATCCGAAGATTTGGCTCGGAGGGCCGAAACTACGTGTATTTCAATACTTCTTCGAAGGTAGTGTCGCCATTGAAGACACTACGCAATCCATCCTGGCGCAGGGTCACCATTCCAAGCTCGATTGCCTTTTGTTTCAGCACCACCGTCGGCGCCCGCTCGTTGATGAGCTCGCGCAGCGGATCGGTTATTTTCATCAGCTCATAGATGCCTTTGCGGCCTTTGTAGCCGGTGTGATTACAAACATCACAGCCTTTGCCATAGTAAAATTTTCGACCGCCGAGATCGCCCCGACTAACTTCGACTTGATCAAGCACATTTCGGTTCGGTTCGCAGCTCGCCCGGCAATTAAGGCAAATGGTACGCAATAACCGTTGGCCAAGCACCGCTTCAAGCGTCGAAGAAATGAGGAAAGGTTCGACCCCCATGTCCACCAGGCGGGTGACGGCCCCGGGCGCATCGGTCGTGTGCAGAGTGGTGAACACCAAGTGGCCGGTGAGAGAAGCTTGAATGGCGATTTGGGCGGTCTCGAGATCGCGCGTCTCGCCAACCATGATTCGATCTGGATCCTGCCGCAGAAAGGCGCGCAATACGCGCGCAAAAGTCAGCCCGATCGCTTCATTCACCGGCACCTGAACAATTCCTTCAAGATCATATTCGACCGGCTCTTCTGCGGTGAGAAGCTTCGAATCGATGCTGTTGACATTGCGCAAACAGGAATAAAGCGTGGTCGTTTTGCCTGACCCGGTCGGGCCAGTGACAATGAAAATTCCGTTTGGCCGCTGGATCAGCTCGAGGATGTAATCGTGAACATATTGCGGCATCCCGAGCATCTCGAGATCGAGATTGACCGTTGTCCGATCGAGCACCCGCAGAACAACACTCTCGCCAAATTGCGTCGGTAAGGTCGAGACACGCAGATCGACATTTCGGCCTGCGATGTTCTTTTGAATTCGCCCGTCCTGCGGCAGCCGGCGCTCAGCGATGTTCATATTTGCCATGACTTTCACGCGTGAGATCACCGGCAGCGCGAGATGGCGCGGTGGAGGCGCCATTTCATAAAGCGCGCCATCAACGCGATATCGAATTTTGAATTCGTTTTCGAACGGCTCGAAGTGAATGTCACTCGCCCGATCCTGAATCGCCTGATACAGAATCAAATCGACAAACCGAATGATCGGTGCGGCGTTCGCCTCCGTTTCTACCTTGGCCGCGGCGCCATCTTCGCTTCGGACCTTCAACAACTCGCCCGATTCGCCGAGTTGCTTGAGCACCTCCTCCATGCTTGCGGTGTCGGTGCCGTAAAAGTTCCTGATCCCCTCGTCGATCTGCTCGATCGGCGCCACCACCACCTCGATGTCGTGACCGAGCGCAAAGCGCAAGTCTTCTGCCGTTCTGGGATCGAGCGGATCGGCCGCGGCGACGCGCAACGTGTGATCAACGAAATCAACCGGCAAGACCCGGTGTAAGCGCGCCAGCCCGCCCGGAATTAGCTTTGCAATCTCAGGTGCAATTTCCCGATCTCTCAGGTCGATAAACTCCGCCCCGATTCCCTCCGCAATGGCACGATAGAATCCGACCTCGTCGGTAAATCCACTGTCCACCATCGCTTGCATGATCGTCTTGCCATTTTGCTGTGCTTCGATCAGCACGTCGTCGGCCTGTAATCTCTGGAGAACTTGCCGATCAACGAACAAATCAAGAATTTGGTGATTGTTCATGCCCTAGCTCGCGTCTGTGATCGTGGCCGAAATCACCTCTTCAGGCGAAGTCAGGCCGGCCAAAACTTTCCGGACCCCATCTTCGCGCAGTGTCCGCATCCCTAACTCGCGCGCACGCCGGCGCAGCAGAAATGTGGACGCCCGTTTGGTGATCATATGCCGCACTTCGTCGTCGATCAGGAAGACCTCAAAAATTCCTATGCGCCCGCGGTAGCCGGTACGCCGGCAATGCTCGCACCCGGTCGCGCCCATGACCTGCGCGTCTTTCATTTGCGACGGTTCGATGCAAAGCGCCCGCATCTCTGTTTCGCTCAAGGCTGCGGCTTTTTTGCAGTGGGTGCACAGCCTCCGAACCAATCGTTGCGCCATGATGGCGCGGATAGACGAAGCGACGAGGAACGGTGGCACACCGATATCAACCAAGCGCGCGACCGCGGCAGGCGCATCATTCGTGTGGAGTGTGCTAAAGACGAGGTGTCCGGTCAGGCTGGCGTTGGTCGCAATGGATGCTGTCTCCGCATCCCGAATTTCCCCGATCATGATGACATTGGGGGCTTGCCGCAGAATCGATCGGAGCGCGATCGGAAATGTCATCCCCACTTCCGTGTTTACCTGCACCTGATTGATACCGGCCATTTGGTATTCAACCGGCTCTTCTACGGTAATGATTTTGCGGTCCGGTTTGTTGATGTAGTTCAGGCAGGCGTAAAGGGTGCTGGTTTTTCCAGAGCCGGTCGGACCAGTAACGAGCAGGATGCCGTCAGGGCAACGCAGGAGCCGTTCGAATTTTTCTTGATCATCGCTGAAAAATCCGAGTTGCGGCAGACCGAACAGGAGCCGCGATTTATCGAGGATACGGATGACAATGCTCTCGCCATGATTGGTTGGAATCGTGGAAACCCGAAGGTCAACCGGCGTTTTGCGGATTCTAACTTGAATTCGCCCGTCCTGGGGCAGGCGTTTTTCGGCGATGCTCATCGAGCCCGTCATAATCTTTAGCCGGCTAATAATCGCTGATTGCAATCTTTTGGGCGGCGCCTGCATTTCCTGCAAGACACCATCGATGCGAAAGCGGACACGGAATTTTTTGTCGAGCGGTTCGAGGTGAATGTCACTGGCACCGAGCTTGTGCGCTTCGATGATCAACATGGAAACCAGCCGGATAATCGGCGCATCGGCTTCAGCGACGTCGGCCGTTTGTTCGACGATTTCGAGTCCCAGATCGATTTGATCACCGAGACGATGTTGAAGAACGTCTACGGCTTCCTCGGCCGTGCCGTAATATTTGATGAGCGAGTCGCGAATCTTTTGAGGAGAGGTGCAGACAAGCTCGAGGTCCCGTTGGAGAAGGAAATTGAGACTGTCAATCGTATCGACATCGAGCGGGTCACCGATCGCGAGGACGAGGCCGTTTGCGCCGAACCCGACCGGGATGACCTTGAATCGGTGCGCGTCTTCCGCGCTGATTTGCGCGATAATGTCTGGCGGAATGACCATGGCTGAAAGATCGATCCAATCCATGTGGGCCTGAGCCGCGAGCGAGCGGGAGATTTGATCGGATGAGACCACTCCCTCACGAATCAGGCTGTCAACAACGGCGCCGTCGCCGTTGAGCTTTATGCGGGCGTTTGCGATTTGGTCGCCTGATAGCAGACCGACGTCTTCAAGGACTCGAAGGACGTAATCTTCATTCGTCTGCACGGTCAAGAATTGTAAAACAAACGGCGCCCGCCGGCCCGATTATTTATCGGAATTTGTCCGCCCGACTCTCATTCGACGGTTACGCTTTTGGCCAGGTTGCGAGGCTTATCGACGTCCAGTCCGAGCTCGACTGCCATATGATAGGCGAGCAATTGTAACGGGATAACGGTGAGGACTGGTGTGACGACGTGCGCAGCGCGTGGGATCTCGATGATGTCGTTGGCGATGCCTTTCAACTGTTTCCTACCGTCACCGCTGGTCAGCGCGATAATCGGTCCCTTGCGCGCTTTAACCTGCTCGATGTTGTTAAGGTTTTTCGAAAACACGGCATCATCCGGAGCGATGAAAACAGAAGGCAGATCAGGCCGGACGAGGGCAATAATACCGTGTTTTAGTTCTGCGCTTGGATGACCCTCGGCGAAAAGATAGGTGATCTCTTTCATCTTTAGCGCTCGGAAAATTGAATTGCCGCCCGAAAAAGAGTATACCGTTGACTGAGACATATTCTTTGGCGATCGCGCGAATGTGATCGCTCAGCTTCAGGACAGACTCGATTTGTCCCGGCAGCGCTTCCAAAGCTTCGATGATGAGCGAACCTTCCGAAGTTGAGAGATGGCGCATGCGGCCAAGAAGCAGCCCGATGAGCGTCAGAATCACCAGCTGTGAGGTAAACGATTTCGTGGCCGCCACTCCGATCTCCGGGCCAGCGTGCATATAAACTCCGCCGTCGCTCTCACGCGCGATGGTACTGGCCACGTTATTGCAAATACCGAGGGTCCGATAGCCTTTGCGCCGACTTTCGCGTAACGCGCCCAAGGTGTCAGCCGTTTCGCCGCTTTGGCTGATGGCGAACACGAGCGTATTCCCGCTCATCGGGGTATTGCGGTGACGGAATTCGCTCGCGTATTCCACTTCGACCGGGAGGCTGGCGAGTTGCTCAATCAAGTATTCGCCGACCAAAGCTGCGTGCAGCGCCGTTCCACAGCCGGTGAGAACGATCCGAGTGACGTCGCGAAGCTGTGCCGCCGTCATGTTCAATCCACCAAGCTTGGCGGTACATTCTTCGGTGTTGAGGCGACCGCGCATGGCGTCACGGACTGAGTCCGCCTGCTCGAAGATTTCCTTCAGCATGTAGTGCGGGAACTCGCCTCGATTCACGTCCTCCGCACCGAATTCGACCCTGCTGATCTGATAACTGCCGGTATCGCCTCCGACCGAGCTGATTTCGAAGGTGTCCCGCGAAACGGCGACGATATCAAAATCGTTCAAGTAAACAGCGTCGCGAGTGTGAGCCACGATTGCGCTGACGTCACTGGCGAGAAAATTCTCATCCTTGCCCACGCCCAGAACGAGAGGCGAACCGCGACGGGCTCCGACCAGAAAATCTTTGATATGAGCGTGAACGAGGGCGATGCCGTAGGTGCCGATCACCTGTTTCAGCGCCGCGCGGGTCGCGTTCACCAGCCGCGCTTTGGAATCCTTGCCATCTAGTTGCTCATAAATGCTGCCAATCAGATGCGCGAGCACTTCGGTGTCGGTGTCGGAGGTGAATTTGTGTCCCACTTCGCGCACGAGCTGCTCACGCAACGCGGCGTAATTCTCGATCACCCCATTGTGCACCAAGGCGATCTTGCCGCTGTGATCAAAATGCGGGTGGGCGTTTTCGTCGGTGACTTTACCGTGGGTAGCCCAGCGGGTGTGGCTGATCCCATACTGCCCCGCCGGCGGCCTCTCCGTCATCAATTTCGCGAGATTGGCGATGCGACCGGCACATTTTCGCGTCTCAATGGTTTCGCCATTAACGATGGCAACCCCGGCTGAATCGTAGCCTCGGTACTCGAGCCGGCGTAACCCATCCAGGAGAATGGGAGCTGCTTCAGATCGCCCGACGTATCCGACAATTCCGCACATAATTCGTGAGAACGCTCACATTACCACATTTGCGGTGCAACTGTCGTGCCGCGCATTGCCGTGCCAAAGGGTAGGGTGGAGATGAATTTTTGGAGGCGCAAAATCTCGCGAGCGGCGATTCCTGTTTGCTATCACATTAGCGAAATGCAAGCGCCTTCGCTTCCACCCGGTACGACGCAGCGAACGCTCGCCATTATCATGGGCGGCGGGGCGGGAACACGCCTCTTCCCGTTGACGAAAGACCGGGCAAAACCAGCCGTTCCCCTAGGTGGCAAGTATCGCCTAGTCGATATTCCGATCAGTAACTGCCTTAACTCTGGGCTGCGTTCGATTTATGTCCTGACCCAGTTCAACAGCATGTCACTGCATCGCCACATTCAGGCGAGCTATAAATTCGATAATTTTTCCCGCAGCTTCGTCGACATTCTGGCCGCACAACAAACGCCCGAAGGTTCGCAATGGTACCAGGGCACAGCCGACGCCGTTCGCCAAAACATGCGCTATTTCCTCGAGCGACCCTTTGAATTCTATTTGATTCTAAGCGGCGACCAGCTCTACCGGATGGATTTTCGTGCTCTTTTGCATCAGCACATCCGATCCGGGGCAGAGATCACTCTCGCCACAAAACCGGTCCCGCGTGATCAAGTCTCGGAATTCGGCATCATGCAGAGCGGAGAAGACAGGCGCATCACGCGATTTGTCGAGAAACCGAACGAGTCAAAAGTGCTCGACCAAATGAAAATGGGTCCTGACTTGCTCACCGCGATCGGACACGCCGCGGAAGAGGAACTGTTTCAAGCATCGATGGGCATTTACGTTTTCAACCGCGAAGTGCTGGTGGATTGCCTCAACAACGCGCTTGTAGATTTTGGCAAGCATGTCATTCCCGCCGCCATTCAGACGCGGAATGTCAGTGCTTATATCTTCGACGGCTACTGGGAGGATATCGGGACCATCCGCGCCTTTTACGAAGCAAACCTCGATCTGACTGACATTGTGCCCGAATACAGCTTTTTTGATGCGGACGTGCCTATTTATACTCACCCCCGCTTTCTGCCGGGCAGCAAGATCAATGGTGCAACCTTACGCCAGGCCATTATTTCTGACGGTTGCATCATTTCTGACGCACACCTGGAAAGGTGCGTTGTCGGGGTGCGCAGCATCATTCAGAGCGGCGCAACCATTCGCAACAGCGTCGTCATGGGCGCCGATTATTACCAAACCGACAGCACCACGCCGGGGGATCAAATTCCGATTGGGATCGGCAAAAACTGCGTCATCGATCGCGCGATCATCGACAAGAACGCGCGGATTGCGGACGGAGTCGTAATTACTCCCGAAGGCAAGCCGGAAGATCTGGACGCGGAGAATTATTATCTCCGGGACGGAATCGTGGTCATTCCGAAGGACGCGACTATTCCGCCGGGTTTTTGGATCTGATCGCTACCGGCGATCGGTCATGTTGGCGAACTGGCCCTGATTTTCCCATTTCTCCTGTTTGTTCCAGGGAATTTGGGATTCGCGTCCGGCCTGCGGATCGTCAACAAGGGCGGGTTTCGGTTTCTCGGTAGCGCAGCCTGCCAAGAGGGTGCATGCGACGAAAAGAAGCAACGATGCGATTGAACGTTTAGGAATTCGAGCCAGCATAAACAACGGTGTCACCAGGTTGCACCTGGACGCCACGCGCCAGGCTATTTCCCACAATATCGCCAATTGCTGTCGCCGGTTCAACGGAAGAAATGCGAATTTTTCCGATCGTTGTCCCGCCTCGCAGAACAAGCATTTCCGTGTTGGCCTCCACGCCTTGGTGCTCGCCCAGGTTCAACACCACAAAATTATAAGCGCGGTTGACCGCGAGGACCGTTCCACGAATTGCTCCGCGAAAGACCGTTTCTCGCCGCTTGATCGCGACTTCTGGACTCCGCATCTGTGCCCGGCTGGGCTGCATTTTTTCTGCCAGCAATGTCTTCTCATCCTCAGCAGCATCGATTTGTTTCCGTGCTTCATCGAGTTGGGCCTGTAATTCGGCAGCCGACGGTGCGCCCGGGTTCGGACTGGCCGTGGTTTTCGTCAGCTCATCCAGGTGCTTCTGCAATTCAGCAACCTGGGTCTCATTGGCCCGTAGCTTTGAGACCAAATCGGATTTCTCGGTTTGCGTTTTGACCAGTTCAGCTTCAGCGCGAGCGACTTGGTTCTCGGTCTCAGCCACTCTAGATGATTGTGCTGCGATGTTCGCTTCGCGCGCGACTATATCCTTTTCCGCCTCGAGTCGACGGCGTTCAGCCATCTGTTCTCGCGCAGTGGTCGCATTGATGCCTACGCGAAGCGCCTTCACCTTTGTTGAATTCAAAACCCCAAAAACTGTGGAAGCGATTAACAGGAATACCGAGAAAAGGATGAGCGTTCTTGGAGAATTCACCGAGTGGGAAGATTACGCGCAGTTTTTAGCCAACCGGCCATGCTTTTCAAGACTTCAGTGCAAATGAGTGGTTCTTGCACGCCCGAGCACACGCCCGTATAGAAGTTGAATGGGGCAGCAACATCGCGTGCGGGCAAAACGAAAACGGCGCCGAGCTTACTGGGAGCGGCGAAAAACGAAAGAGAAAACTGTGCTGTCTCAAGCGCCACGCGCCAAAACCAAAAAAGCTCCAAACGCGGTCGCGGTCGAATAGCAGTTGCTACCGAAATTCAGATGCGGCCGCGATATCTCATCGTCGATGGCCACAGCGCTATCTTTGGATGGCCGGAGATGGCGCAGCTACACTCCCGTCGCTCGTCGCTCGCACGGGATGCGCTCGTCAAAAAATTGCGCGCTTATCAGGATTACACTGGCGTTCGCGTAGTAGTGGTCTTCGATGGCACTGGTTCGACTCCGACAGACGTTTCTGAACCGCATGGGATACAGATTTTCTATTCGCGCGCAGGCCAACCTGCCGATGCCATCATCGAGCGTCTGGCTGGCAAGTATGGTGAAAAGTTCGATCTTGTCGTCGCCACGTCCGATCGGCTCGAGCAGGAAACGGCCAGCGCATGTGGCGCCAACTGTATTTCGATCGAAAATCTTCGCGCGCTTCTCGAGGAAGCGCTGCCGGATTAAGCCGCTCCCAACAATTCTCCTGCTGCCGGATGGCGCGTCGTTCCGAGGATGCGCGAAAGAACGCGATATAGCTGCTCGACCGGCAGATTCTTGCTGACGTAGCCATTAGCGCCGGCACCCAATGCTGCATGCATCTGGTCTTCATCGTAGCCGGCGCCGGTCAATACGATGACCGGCAGCGCGGAATCAAATTCGCGAACGAGGGAGACGAGTGAGATGCCATCGATTTTTGGCATTTTGAGATCAATGATTGCGACTGCACAATGATTGGCGCGTAACCAAGCGATCGCGCTCGAGGCATCTGTGATCGCGAAGCAACTGTGTCCTTTGCTTTCCAAATAGGCGCGGAAGAAGCCAGAGAGCGGAGCATCATCGTCGACGATGAGAAACTCGACGCTTTCCGAAGATAGGTTCATTGGCTGGAATTTCTAGAATTGTGATAAGCATGAACTCTGCCATCGAGTATCGCTTGGCCGGCGGCATCGCAGTCCAGAAGCCGGTGAATTCAGAAGCCCAAAACATCTCTGAGGGTGACAATCGAAGTTACAATCCAAGCTTTGCTTCGAGTTTTTTCACCCGTTCGAAAAACTCACCGAGCCGTCGCACCCAGGCCAAATGCAATTTCGCCTCTCGAAGCGGGACCGAGGGCGTCGCCCACCAAACACCACCATTGAGGTTCTTTGAAACGCCGGTCTGGGCGCCGATGGCAGTGCCATCGCCAATCTCCACGTGACCAATGATCCCGACCTGTCCCCCGATCATCACCCGCTGGCCAATTCGCGCGCTTCCAGCGATACCAGTCTGTGCCGCAATGACCGTATGTTTTCCAATCACGACGTTGTGAGCAACCTGTACTAGATTGTCGATCTTCGCTCCCTCTTGGATCCAAGTGCGACCAAATCGTGCGCGGTCGATCGTTGTGTTTGCGCCGATTTCCACGTTATCGTCGATCTGCACGATGCCGATCTGCGGCACTTTTTGCTGACCCTCGGCTGTCAGCTCGAAGCCGAATCCGTCTGCCCCGATGACGACGCCGCTATGCAAGACCACATGCGCCCCGATCCGGCATCGTTCCCGGACTGTGGCGCGCGGATAGATTATGCAGCCTGGGCCGATAACCACATCGTGGCCAATGTAGCTTCCGGCGCCGATGGTGGTGCCGGCTCCAATTCGCGCGCCGGCCTCGATCACCACATATGGCTGCACCGAAACATGTTCACCTAGTTGCGCGCTGTGATCGATAACGGCGCTCGGATGGATTCCAGGCGCAAACTGTACCGGCGCAGGAGCAAACCGCATCGCGATTTGCTCGAAAGCCTTAGCAGGGTTTTCCACCCTGATCACGGCAGCACCGATGTCGTCGGCAAAGTCGCGCGGCACAAAGACGGCGGCAGCGCGGGTTTTTCGAAGCTGCGTGCTGTAACGAGGATTATAGAAAAAGGAAATCTCGTTAGCCGTTGCTTCGGCCAATGATGCGGCGCCGAAAATCTGAGTTTCCCGATTCCCTTGGAGCTCGCCCTGGGTAGCTGCTGCGATTTCTCCGAGGGTCAAAGCTGCCTTGCTTTGCGTCAACGTGCCTTCACGCTGGCACGGACTGCATCGAGTTGTCCAGCCGAACCGAGCTTCTCGTTCTTGTGGGCGATGAAAGTGCCGTATTCGCTGACAAAAATTTTTCCCGGTTCGCGAAAATCGAATTTCTCGGGATGATCCCGGAAAAATTCCCGATGCACGCGCGTCCAAACGAGCCGGCCATCGGTATCGATGTTCACTTTCGTCACTCCCAATTTTGCCGCTGGGAGGTATTCTTCTTCATTCACTCCCCGCGCAGACGGATCGAGTTTTCCGCCAGCCGCATTAATTCGTTCCACTTCCGATTTCGGCACGCTGGATGAGCCGTGCATCACGATCGGGGTGGGCGGCAAGCCGGCTTTCTTCACGTTCTCCCGGATTTTCTCGATCACGTCGAAGTGAAGCGATTGCTGACCTTTGAATTTATAGGCGCCGTGGCTGGTGCCGATCGCAGCTGCCAGCGAGTCGCATTTCGTTTGTTTGATGAATTCGACAGCTTCCTCCGGATTTGTCAGACAGGCATGACCCTCATCGACTGCGATGTCTTCTTCGACGCCTCCAAGCATCCCCAGTTCCGCTTCCACGCTGACGCCTTTCGGATGAGCGCGATCAACTACCCGTTTCGTGATCGCGATGTTTTTCTCGAACGGTTCGTGACTGGCATCAATCATAACCGAACTGTAAAAGCCGGAATCGATGCAATCGTAACAGGTCTCTTCATCGCCATGATCAAGATGGACGGCGAAAATTGCATCAGGAAAAATCTCTTCCGCCGCTCGAATCATGGCTTCGAGCATACGTTTGTCGGCGTAACTTCTGGCTCCTTTTGAAAGCTGGATAATGAATGGCGCTTTGCTCTGGATATTTCCTCGGAACAATCCCAGCAACTGCTCCATATTGTTAATATTGTAAGCGCCGCCGGCGAACTTTCCGTAGGCCACCTTGTAGAGCTGGGCGGTAGTGACGATCATAAATATTTCAGAAACGGTATAGAAGATCGGATTGAGACCCGACGAAACGCCCAAATTAAATCCGAAATCGAAAATCTGAAATAGGAATTCTTACCCTATTCGGACTTCGCCCTCGCTGGCAAGGCAATGGTGACCGATGTCCCGCGCGTGCTCGTATCGATATCGACGCGCCCGTTATGATCGAACACGGTTCGCTTCACAATCGGCAAGCCTAGCCCCATTCCGCGCGCCTTTGTCGTGCAAAAGGGAGAAAAAACTTTCTCCTTCATCTCCGGAGCAATGCCGCGCCCGTTATCTTGGATTGTCACCAGCACGCCGCCCCCGCGGTCGCCGTGGCGAAGCGGTTTGGCTGAAAGAACGATGCGGGGTTTCTTTTGATCCCGGACCGCTTCAGCTGCGTTCGCCACCAAATGAGCGAATGCTTCAGCCAGCGCATCTTCGTCTCCCACAACGGTTGGCAGGTCCGACGAAAGCTGCGTCTCGACCGGAACACCGCCATTCGTTCCAAACTTCGTCCGGGCCAATTCGAGCCCGCGCTTCACTGGCGCCCGGATATCGAGCGGTTTCATATTCAGCTCGGCCGGATGCGCGAAGGAGTTGATCTGAGTAATGATTTTGTCCAGTCGATCGATTTCCTGGACGACAATATCGGTGAAATTCTTTCGAAAATCAGCGTCATCAAATCGTTCAGGTAGAAGCTGAGCGAAGGTTTTAATGGCGACGAGAGGATTGCGAATTTCGTGTGACATGCTCGCGGCCAAATCAGTCCAGAACGCCGCGCGATCAACAAGGTCCTGCTTCTGCCGGAGATTTTCCTCCGCTGTCAGGTCATGAATGACAGCAACGGCGCCCAGCGAAGTACGACGATCTGCGAGTCGGCGTGTCTCGACAGAGAGAGAACGCCGCGTATTAGGATCAATCCATTGCTGCGGCGGCAGGTTGTTTGTCGCGTCCAGCGTGTTGCGCAACATCATCGCGAGCTTGCTCCCCGCAATTTCAACGGGCCGATTAAGCGCCTCTTCCGTTTTGACGCCGAGGATGTTTTCAGCCGGCGAATTAAACCATCGCACGATCCCTCCTTCGTCAATCGCAACAATTCCCGGCGGGATCGACTTCAGAAGCGTTTCAGCGAGCGTTTTTTGGACCGAGATCTCCTCGTAAAGAAGAGCGTTTTCCAGGACGGTAGAGACCTGTTCCGCGAGCACGGTCAAGGCTTCCAAATCGGCGTAGCCAAACGGTTGTCCGGTCACACGATGGCCAAAGAAAAGCCAGCCGATGATGCGGCCTCCCGCGTAAAGGGGCGCAATAACTTCGGCTCCGGAGCTATCGAGAGCGCGGCGCAAGAGTATGCGCTGATTTTGACCTCCGAGCTGGGCGAGATTGCCGCGCGAAATCAGATGAGCGTGGGTCTCGAACCAACGGACCAGCGGATCGCGTTCGGTGTACTCAAGTTGGTCCGTTTCGGGCAAAGACCGAAGTCCGGCGCGAAGCCGATAGCTGTCGCCGTGGCGAATTCGAGAGAAAATTCCCACCCGTGTCACCCCCGCCGCGTCTGCCACTTGTTCCACAATATTATTGAGGAGCGTCTCCACGTCCTCGAAACGACGAAACACCCGCGCGAAACGCAGCATCGGAAGCGATGGGGAATAGACTCGTTCCGGCGCACGCTCCGAATGGCGCTCCCAATCCGGCAGCGGGGCCTGTCGTGAAGTGTCGCGCAGTTCTCGATTAGCCTGTATTAAGTTCAAATAGTCAAACGCCCGCCCGATTAGTGCCTGAAAGCGGCGCCGTTCCAATTGCAAATCTTCGGCCGCGTAAATCCCAGATTGCTCAGCATCGCGCAGCGGTTCAGAACGTGGGGCGCCAAGCGCAATGAGAAGTGAATCGGACCAATCCTGCTGCAACTTCTCCAGCAAATCGCGACATTCTTTTGCCCGCAGATCCATGATGACCACGGCAGGCGCCACCTGTTGCAGAACCGCCTCGAGACGATCCGGTTCGGCCACGTGTCGGACTTGCGCCATCGTGCGCAGGAACGCTTTGACTCGCCGCAGCAGATCGCCGTCTTGAGAATAAAGGATGCAAACAGGCGAAAGCGTCACGCTACCGCTACCTCCTGATTAAAACGAACCAGCGGCAAAAGAATATGAAAGACAGTGCCTTTACTCAGTTCGCTTTCGACTTCGATCTGGCCGCAGTGCTCTTCAATAATGCCATGAACGACAGATAGACCCAGACCTGTTCCGTAATCTTTCGTCGTAAAAAATGGATCGAAGACATGCGGAATATCTTCTGCTCGAATTCCATCACCGGTGTCCCGAATGGAGATGCACAATGCTTCTGTTGCTTCCTCGTCCTCGGCCGAGAGCTGCGAAACTAAGACGTCACCGGAGCGGATTTTTGTTGTCACGGTTAACTCGCCGCCTTGTCTCATTGCATCCATCGCATTCAGAAAGAAGTTCAAAAAAACCTGCTCCAATTGGTCGGCATCAGCGCGAGTCGTATCGATGTCCGCCTCCCACGACTTCGTCAGCTTGATTTCTTTTTGATACAAGCGGTGCTGGATGAGCAGCAGGGTTTTGTCGAGGATTTCATGAACGCGCATCGGGCGGAGGAAAGGCTTGGCCGGACGTGCAAAACGAAGAAGCTGGTTCACGAGCGAGTCGATACGGTTGATTTCGTGGACAATGAGGTTGGAGAAAGTCTCGCGGAAGTCGGATTCGCTATAACGCTCGGGAAGCAATTGAGCGAAAGTCTTTATCGAAACGAGCGGGTTCTTGATCTCATGGGCCATTCCGGCCGACAAAGTACCAAGACTGGCTAATCGATCGCTCCGTCGAATTTGAAGCTCGAGACGTTTCAAATGGGTTATGTCGGTAATAACGATAAGGGCGCCGAGTAATTGACGATCTTGACTATGGAACGTCGAGCTACTTGCCCGGGCATATACTACGCCTGAACTAGAGCGCAGATAGATCTCGCGGTCTTCCTGTCGTTCACCTGATTGCAGGGTCGTTTCCAGTATAGCGCATAGAGAACCGGGCAAATCGCGAATCGTCTTTTCCAACGTTGCCTTGGCGTCCAAGCCGGTGATCTTCTCCGCTTCACGATTGAATACCGATATACTGCCGTCGGCATCCGCGGCGATTACGCCCGTAGTCAGGTTCTGAAGTAGAATCTCGTTATAAATCTTGGCATTCTGAACTTCGGTAAATAACTCTGCGTTCTCGATCGCCACGGCCAGTTGTCCACACAAGATCTGGAGCGCGTCTTGTTCGACGCTGCCGTAGATGCGGCCGGATAAGCGCGGACCTAGCAGCATGACCCCAACTAGATGCTCACGAGAAAAAATTCCCAAAGCAGCAGCGACTCCGAGTTGTTCCAGCCTTTTTCGAATCGCGATCGTGGCAGCGGTCGCTCGCCTACGGTGAAGCTCGTCTAGGATGAGTGGTTCGCGATGATTCTTGAGCCAAGTGATCAACGGGCCGTCTGCGGAAATTTCGAGTCGGGGATCCAACGCAGAGCCATTGAAACTCGAATAGCGCCGCACAAAACCTTTTCGATCCTCTAAAAAGATTGCAACATTGTCCGTCCCCACTGCTTCGGCGATAGTAGAGGCGAATCGGCGAAGTAGATCGGGCAAAGTCGTAACTGATTCCAAAATAGCAGTTGCCTTCTGTACGGTGGCTCGAAAATCTAAACCGCGCGTGCCTACGAACAGGCGATCGACCAGCTTTTGCGAGACGCCGCGAGCTGACGCCATGGCAAAAGCCACCATAACTGCGGCGGTGATATGGGCGACAGATCTAGCACTGGCCGGCACCAGTGGACCGAAGACGGCGAAAACCAGCCACCAAACCAAACCGTAGAGCGCTAGGACATAAGCAGTGAGCAGCGCGTAGGACATGGCTCGACGAAGGAAAAATCCCACGTCCATGATCTTCTGTGTGGCTATGCCATAGGCGACGATCAGGCTGAAAAGAAGAATCCGAAATGGCGCGAACCAGACTAGACGCGACCGGTCAAGGAAGAAGCCTAGGCTGAAAGCAACGAGCACGGTGCCGAGAGTTGCCACGGCGCCAGTAAGAATGAAGGCGAATTCGGCGCGTCTAAGACCCGTCGCTTGTCTTGCATCACGCGCATAATTGATGATCACCGCCAGTCCGGCGATTACGAAGTAGAAGACATATACAACCGAAGCATTCCCATACACGGGTACCGGTAGCGCAATCAGCGCTCCCGCCGGTTGTGAAAAGCGCGCCCCCTGTAAAAAGAACTTTGTTTGGCAGAATGTCGCGATAGCAAGCGCCGCAATGAGCCACAGCCATGAGTCGCGCAAAATCCCTCCCCAGCTCCGATCCTGTTTCTGAATCGATAACCGGAGAAGGTTAGCAGCGGTGAGAATTAACGCCGCCGCTGCTGACGCTTGACGAATATAAAGCGCCGCCGCTTCAGTGCTCCTTGCTGAGAGAACCGAATACAAGCTCCCCAGCCACATCACGATGAAGAGCGAGAGCAGCAGGAAACATTGGTTCGATTTGCGTCGCGGATTGGCTTGAAATACGGCCAAGCCCAAAACCAGCTGAATGACTATCGCCGCAAGGGTCGGGGCCGCGGCACTGTTTATCAACATGGGATGCGATTCACCAGCATCGTGCTTGCGCTTCCTCCGAGCCCACGAACATTCACTAGAGCACAATCCACTTTTGCCTTTCGGGGGCGATCCGGCACGAAATCGAGATCGCACAGCGGATCTTGGACTTCGTAATTAGCTGTTGGCGGGATCGTCTGGTCACGGAAGCTCAGTGCGCATGTCGCGATCTGCAGCGGTCCGCCGGCTGACAGTGGGTTTCCAGTCACTCCTTTGATCGAGCTAATGGGAATTGAATAAGCTCGTTCTCCAAAAACCTCTTTGATGTAGCGGACTTCAGCTGAATCCAAGGCTGGATGTCCCGGCCCGTAAGCAGAAATGTAATCGATGTCATCTGTCATTCGTGCCGCATTTGCCAATGCGAGCTTCATTGAGTCGACAAGGCCCGATCCTGGATCCTCAGGAGAGTGGTCCCGTTGTCTCGCATAACCGCCGATTTCAAGATAGATATGTGCGCCGCGGGCCTGTGCGCGCTCAAGATTTTCGAGCACGAATATTCCGGCGCCCTCCGAAATTACGCCAGAATCGCGTTCCAGATCGAACGGCCGACTTGCTTTTTCCGGATCGCCGTTGCGACAGGAACTAAGTCCTGTGACAATAAAGGCAGCTAAACTATACTTCGTAATCGGAGCATCCGTCCCTCCCGCTATTGCCAGCTCTGCTTCTCCGGACAAAATCATATTCGCCGCGACGGCAACGGCATCGAGACCAGAAGGACACGCGGAGGAGACACCGGTCAGCAATCACGTTCGCGGCGGCCTGAGGTGACAAGGCGCTAAGTGTTATGGGGGATACGCCATCTGGCCCGCGACGATCGAAGTCGCTGAAACCGCGCTCAATGATATCCATGGCGCTAGTACTGACGCCGATAACGACGGGCGTAGGACTTGGCAAATCGAGGTTATTGACATCCAAACCAGCATCTTTTAAGGCCATCATGGTTGCGGCATAAGCAAACTGCGTATGCCGTGCCATGCGCTTCGGTTTTAGTTCTGCTTCAATGTACTGGCTCGGATCGAAATTCTTCACTTCGCCCGCAATCCGGCTTTTCAAGTTCGAAGCATCGAAAAGTGTGATTGGGCCGATACCGCTGCGGGCGGTGAGTAGGGACTCCCAAAAGGCTTCCAAGCCGATGCCATTAGGCGCCAGGATACCCATTCCGGTTACGACGACGCGGTTGCGTTTAATCATGACAAATGACAGAGAAAAAAAGAAAGAGCCACCCCGGTGCGCGCCCGCCGAAAAGTGGCAGAAATGTTAAGGATGGAAGCGGGGGAGCCACTGGCGTATGCTAAAGTAACCGATTCTAATATCTACATTAAATGCGGTCATTATATTTCCCAACCCTTGCCCGCTTACTTATTCACATTTTTGTCTTCAATTCACAAGATCGATTCTTCGCCTAGCCTAGCCTCGGCTCAAATTATGCACTCCGTTATCCTTACGAGTTGCCGATCTAAATTTCTCACTTGACTGGGCACGCCCCTAGCTGTCATTCGCCCGAGTTCGCATGATCCGTACCGCCGAGCAGCCAAAGGTTCTCATTATCGATGATGAAATGGGACCGCGCGAAAGTCTGCGCATGCTGCTAAAACCCAATTATCAAGTTCATACGGCCGACAATGTCGAGTTGGGGCTACAGTTGCTGCAAGAAAAAGCACCCGACGCGATTGTCATGGACATCCGCATGCCAGGCACAAATGGCATTGATGGCCTGCGCAAGATCCGGGAAATCGATCCTTATCTTTCCGTAATTATGCTTACCGGTTTCGGTGCGCTCGAGACCGCGCAGGAGGCGCTCCGGCTGGGCGCAAACGATTATATTAATAAGCCGTTTGACGCCGCGAAAATGCGGGAGGTAATCAGTCGCAATGTCGAACGCACGGTCGCTCACCGCAAAAGCGTAGAGGCAGCGCAAGAGATTAAAGAGCTCAATCAACGATTAATGGGCGAGCTTGCCCAAAAGGAGCATCTCGCCTCGTTAGGTCAGGCCTCGGCCGAATTCGTCCACGATCTGAGTAACCCGCTCACGATTGTATGGGGATACGTGCAAATTTTGGCCAAGAAACTCGAGCAATCAGGTTACGGAAGTAGCAACGGCGCAGGCGCGAGTTCTCCGCGGGAATTGAACATCATCGAGCAAAACGTCCGCCTCTGCCGGGACCTCCTGACGATGTGGCAAAGCTATGGCAGTACCCGCGGAACGAGGCCGACGCCTCTTTCGATTTCGCAAATCGTGCGTGAAGTGGTCAAAAGCAGTGGTGGAATGGCCGTGGAAAGCGGTGTGGAACTGAATTGCAATATTTGTGAGGAGGAGTGCACCGTGCTGGGTGAGCCGACCCAACTTACGCGCGCGATTCAAAATGTGATTATGAACGCCATCCAGGCCTCGGCGGAAAAGAAAGGCTCGGTTGCGGTCAGTTGCGTAGCAAAAGATTTTTACGCCGATATTCGCGTGGAAGATACCGGTTACGGTATCCCGGCGGAACAAATGTCGAAGATTTTCGAGCCATATTTTACGACGAAACAGGGCAAGAACGGGACTGGCCTCGGATTGTACATCACGAAAAAGGTAATCGAGGATCACCACGGTTCGATCAAAGTGGAAAGCACACCCCAGGTTGGTACGGCTTTCACACTGCGCCTTCCGCTCGTGGCTGACTGACAGCCGGTTTCACTTGTCACGCTCGCGTGCTTTCGGTTTGTTGCCAGGATGTCGGCAACCTACGAGATCGCGCCACTCTTTTTGATCAGAATCGCCGGCGTGCCGTTCGACGCGGTTGACGGAATCGCGACCACAAGCACCGCTGCCGCTGCCCGGGAACTAATCTTCACCCAAGACAATCTCGAACGAACGAAGACGGCCGCGATAGACCTTCTTGGCCGTCGCGACACTGGGTTCACACGGGAAACTTTTCACGAATTGCGGCGGGCCGTGCGGAACAACCGGCCCCTGAAGATCGAATCAAATGCCCCATTGGAGCTATCTGATTACGGGCGCGCTCTAATGGCGGCTGAGCATGCCGGCCAGCGATTAGACGAGATCTTAGCGCGCGACCTCGAGAAGTCTCGTCTCGCTCTGCTCGCTGCTTCGCGCCGATTTCTTCCAGCGTATCTCATCTTTGGTGCCGGCAGTGCCCAGCAACTATTGAATTCGCTCGAAACTGATCTTTCTCCCCGAAACAAACGTGCCCGTGAACGCGAACGCCATTTGCTCCTTTATTTGCAACGAGTCGCGGCGAAAAACGATACCTTCAGCGAATTCGGTCCCTCCAGCTGGGGTCGCATCGATCCGGCGACTGCCGGAGTGCAATTCGATCCCGCACCGGGAATAACGGAGCGAGATGCATTTCTGGAGCGGTGGACGGCGAATGCAGTTGCGGCGGCGATTAACTCCGATCCAGAAGTTTTTCCCGAGTTGCGCCCGCGCCCAAATCCCATTGGTCTGATGATCGACGATAACTTCATTTTTACGGACACGGGTGAAGCGCATCAAGTCGGGGCCTCGGGAGCGGCGGTTTTGGTACGTTGCGATGGAAACACGCCAGTGTACGCGTTCGCTGAGTCCACTGACATAATTCGCGATCTTGTTGCCCGGCGAGTCCTTGTCGCGGCCGTGGAAATTCCCGCGCTCGATCCCTTCGCCTTTGAAGCTCTGCACAGGGAGGTCGCGAATTGGCGGCCGGGTGCAGTACGCGATCGATGGTTACCAATGGTCCGTTCACTCGCCGAGTTGCCACGTAAATTTGCCGCTTCCTCGAAAACGGAGCAGCGTCAGCAAATCTTAAGAGAGGCAAGCGAACGCCTAGCGGCCGTCGGAGCAAACCCAATAGCTGGGCGACGGTCGCTTTATTCAGCAATCAATCCGATCGCCGAAGAATGTTTCCGCAAGACGCATTTCGTAATTAACCAAAAGCTCGTCAACGAAATTGCAACGGAAGCAGAACCGTGGATCGATTTCTGGCGAGACACGTATGCTTATGTTGCAGCACGGGTCACAGCGAATCTTCGCGCGTTACTGCGAAAGGCGTCGTCGAAAGGCGGTACGATCGCACTCCCTGCCTTTTTGCGTTTTTGCGAGGCTGCCAAAGTTCCGCTGACCGGGCCGGGATTGGTCGGGATGGCTCACGTCGCTTTTGAGGAAATTAAAGCAGCCTTTCGGGAACAACTGCGACCCCACGCGGCAAGAGCTGAATACGAGCTAAGTGTCGAAGACTGTCACCTCGTACGCCGCAATTTTGACTATCCGAAATTTGATGAATTCACGTATCCTTCAGCCGATCTGCAGCTTGCCGCGCCTTCGATCGAAGCGATTAATGGCGGCGATTATCAGTGGATTATCGGCGAATTGCATCCACCTGTCGCCATTTTGCATCACTGTATGTATTGGAGTTGTCCCGACCCCGCGGCGTTGAAGCGGGGTCTTGAGTCGATGCTTAATGGTATGCCGGTTTGCCATTTTGGATTCTTTGCTGCCGATTTCACTGCGCACACCACGGTCCGCGTCTTTGACGCTTTACCACAAAGTTCGGTCTTTGTTTCTCGGCAGCGTGCGCACCCGGATTGGCGATGCATTCCACCATCAGAGGTAGAGGTCTTTATCGATGAGAAAAGTGGTGATGTCGCTCTACATCAGCGCGGCACGAAGGAATATCTTGGTTCCTTTGCGCGTAATTGGGTGATTCCGCTTGGATTTCATCCTTTTCAGTTCGGGTTGTCACCCCATATGCCGCGGCTGCGCTGCGGCAAAGTGATCGTGCAACGGCGCGCCTGGACGGTTTCGGCTGGCGAGCTCGGAACCGGAGATTTCTCCGGTATTTCACGCGCTCTTGTCATAGCGGTCGAGAAATTGCGCGCGGCACAGGACTGGCCGCGCTTCGTTTACATCCGTCCGACGGAACAGGCGTTGCGGCGGAGTGGGGCGGAAGGCCGTGACAAAGATACCAAGCCTGTGTTTATCGATCTTGAGAGCTATCTCTTTCTGGAAATTTTTCATCGTTGGTTAACGAAAGCGGGCGAGCTTGAGGTGACTGAAATGTTACCGGGCCCGAGTGATCTTTGCTGGCAGGAACGTGACGGCCGTCGCACGTTCGAACTACGCACCCTGGTCGTTCCGCGAACGTGAAAATCATCGCGGTTGCCAATCAAAAGGGGGGCGTCGGCAAAACCACAACGGCAGTGAATCTCGGCGCCGCTTTGGCTGAGCTGGGCCAGCGTCTCTTACTGGTCGATCTCGATCCTCAAGGCAACGCCACCAGCTCCACGGGTATGCAGGAGTTTGAAGGGCAGAGTCTCTACGATCCGCTCCTGGGTGAGTCATCGATCATCGATAAAATCCTTCCGACGCGATTGGAGCGATTGTTCCTCATCCCGGCTAATATCGATCTAGCAGGCGCGGAAGTGGAGATTGCGCGAATGGAAGATCATTTGCTGCGGCTGGCCACTGCTCTGCGGCCGCTCCGGCAGGATAATGCTTTTGACTTCGTATTCCTCGATTGTCCGCCATCGCTCGGCATTCTCATGACCAACGCGCTTGCTGCCGCGGATGAAATTCTCACTCCGATTCAGTGCGAATATTTTGCGCTCGAAGGCTTGGTAAAAATTGTGCGGATCGTTGAGCAAGTGCGCGATTCGGGCGCCAACCCTCAAATCGAAATTGGCGGCATCGTCATGACGATGTTCGACAGCCGCACCAAAATAAGTGCACAGGTTGTCGCTGAAGTGCGACAACATTTCGCCTCAAAGGTGTATCGAACAGTAATTCCACGCGCGGTGCGATTGAGCGAGGCGCCCAGTTTCGGCAAGACGATTTTAGAATATGACGCATCTGGGACGGGAGCGCGGGCCTATCGCGCCTTAGCGGAAGAGTTCATCGAGCGGCAGGCGGCCGAGCGAACCTGACGTTGCCAGGTTTCTTGGTTCATCGAGAAAACAATGGTTGGAAATCCCCGGAAGGTGGTGCGCTTTTCAATCGTCATCCCGTTTTTTTCCGTAACCCGGCGCGAGGCGTGATTGTCCGGGTGAATGAGCGAGATTACGCGCTCCAATTGCAAGTCACGGAAAGCATGATCTCGGATAGCACGCGCAGCTTCAGTTGCGAGACCGCGGTTCCAGAAGTCCGGATGCAAACGGTAGCCGATCTCGATTTCTTTGGCGCCGTCAACTTCCTGATGCAGAAAGCCGCAGTAGCCGATGAGGCTGCCAGTTTCCCGCTCGATCACGGCAAATTGCGAGGGTAATCCGGCCTGACTCCATAGAAGTACTTTTTGAAGGAATGTCGCCGTTTGTTGTCGTGTCATTGGCCCCATCGAGAATTTCATGAATTCCTCATTAGCCATCAGCTCACCGATGCGGTCGAGGTCGCTCTCAGCAAAGGGACGCAGAATTAAACGCGCTGTCTGAAGAATCATTGCGAGGGGTAGTAGATATTCCGAAGCTAAATTTTCCCATTATCTTTTGCACGCGAGAGCCGCGCAGATGCCGAAGAATTATTGTGGTACGATGGAAACGTATCGACTCATGATTGAACAGAGTGGAAGGAAAATTGCACAGGCTGGTGACAATGTCTGGATGCTGGCGCCCGTGCCGGACACCACGAGTCTGGCGAAAGTAGCCGCGGCCTCGAAGTCGTGCACGGCCTGTCCGCTCTACAAAAATGCCACCCAAACTGTCTTCGGCGAAGGTCCCAAGCACGCCACCATGATGCTGCTCGGCGAACAACCGGGTGACTACGAGGATGTCGCGGGAAAACCATTCGTCGGACCGGCTGGGAAGATTTTAAATCGCGCTCTCGAAGAGTCTGGCATCGATCGGGCCGAAGTTTACGTCACGAATGCGGTTAAACATTTCAAATGGGAGCCGCGCGGGAAACGTCGCATTCATCAAAAACCAAGTTCGCGCGATATCGCGGCGTGCCGTCCCTGGTTGGAAGCGGAATTACGCTTGGTGGAACCACATTTGCTCGTCTGCCTGGGCTCGACTGCAGGACAGGCGGTTTTTGGGCCCGCATTCCGCGTGACAAAAGAGCGGGGCAAAGTGTTGGAATCGCCTTTCGGTAAAAAAGCAGTAGCAACGGTCCACCCCTCGTCGCTCTTGCGTCAGCCGAACGAGGAACGCGAATACAAGCTCTTCGTGGCCGATCTGCGGGTCGCGGTGAAAGCGGCGAAATGATGAAAGCTGTAGCAATGGCGCTCTGTCGCTGTGCAGAAATTTCCTCAGTTCCTGTTATGATCCGCGGCCCGGGAATTGCCCGCCAGCGTCGCTGTCGATCAACCTAAATTCTTGGGCTAGCTGAAGGAGACGTGACCGGCGAGATTCCTGGAGAATCGCCTGTCTTCTTATCGACGCGTTTTGGTCGATGCGCTTGCTGCGCCGCGATCTCGGCATCGGTTAACGGGCCCAAGCTCACCGTTCGCGCCTCCATCGATCCGTTGGGTTCTTTGTAATAAGTCCCTCGAACTTCTTCGTTCGCTACTATGTCTCTTATCGCCGCCGGCCGACCCGCTTTCGTGACGACTGTTTTATCGGTAATCTTCAACAAAGCCGATTTCTCCTTGCCCGCGATGGTGAATGTCTTCGCTTTCTCATCCGTGGACACGATCATGCCGTGAAACGTAATCGGATGCAGTTTTGCCGCCGCCGAGCTTGCAGGTGACGC
>WNGI01003967.1_pt1 | contig 24612 bp, 25 predicted proteins | sample 5400621 | NCBI WGS metagenome assembly WNGI01 (sample SAMN13153374, study PRJNA577476) | soil metagenome | isolation source: 20 cm soil or saprolite under Garry oak tree replicate 1 | place: USA:California | collected 2016-06-15 | reverse complement strand
GTATTGCTGCGGCGGCGGCTGCTCGAGGAAACCGGCGAACGGCGCCACTACGGCGCCGGCGGCGGCCGGCCGGCCGCGATCTACCGCTTCCGCACCACCCGGTTGGAGATTACGGACCAGTTCGCCGTCCTCCGGCCGCCTACAATGGCTCACTGAATGGAAGTGCGCACGCAAGCTCTCTCGCAGCCGCGGCGGCTCAACGCCCGCGCCTGGCTCGCCTTCCTGTTCGGCCTCCTGTCGGCGGCCGTTATTCCGGTGGCCATCGAGCTGACGCGGAAGATTCCCGGCGCGGAGCTCCTCGATGCCGTCTGGGCGATCCCGGTCGCCGCGGCGGCCGCAACCTTGTCCCTGCTCTTCGCCCGCGGCGCGCGCGGCGCGATCGCACGGACGCTCCAGCCGGTCGGCGGCGAGGGATGCATCCGGCTCGGCCGCATCTTCGCCCTGGCGGGCATCTGCGTCACCCTCTCCGCCTCGATCGCCGTGGGACTGTACGAGCTCCTCTTGCACCTCGAGCACTGAGCTCTAGACTCCCGCTGTGTTCGAGATCGGCAACAGCCTGCGGGAGGCGCGTGAGCGTCAGGGGCTCGGCTACCCCGAGATCGAGCTTGCGACCAAGATTCGCGCGAAGTACATCCGCGCGCTCGAGGAGGAGGACTTCACGTCCATTCCTGGCGATGCGTACATCCGCGGCTTCCTGCGGACGTACGCGGAGTACCTCGGGCTCGACGGCGACGTCTACGTCGACGAATACGCGTCGCGCTTCATCACGAGCTGGCGCGACGAGCTGCCTCCGCGGCCGGAGAGGCGGCGGATCCGGCCGCGCGAACGGCGCCTCGAACGCCGCGCCGTCCTGCTCGTGCTCGCCGGCAGCGTGCTCGTGGCAGTCCTCGTCTTCGCTGCCTGGCAAATCCCCGGCTCCTCCACGCACGTGCCGGGGCTGGGGAAGAAGCAGCACCGCCACTCGGCGCCCGCCGGCCAGCTCGTCCTGCACGGCGTCGGCCGCGGGACCTACGTCGAGGTGCGCCGCAGCAGGGCCTCCGGCAAGGTCGACCTACAGGGAACGGTGGAAGCGGGACAGACCGACCGGCTCCCAGGCAGCCGCTTCTACCTCCTCGTGCGCACGCCCGCCGGCCTCCGCGTCACCCTCGACGGCCACGCCGTCGCGCTACCGGCCGTGCACAACCTCCGCGTCCTCGTCACACCGAACCGGACGACGCGCCTGCGCGGGTGAGCGAGCGGCCGCGCGCGGTCGTCGTCGTCACCGGCAGTGAGCTCGTCCGCGGCGAGCGCACCGACAGGAACGGCCCTTTCCTTGCCGCCGAGGCGCTGAGCCACGGGCTCGAGCCGGCCCGGATCACGATCGTCGGGGACGCTCCCGCCGAGCTCGAGGCTGCCTTCCGTGAGGGGTTGGAAGCGGACGCGTGCCTCGTGTCCGGCGGTCTCGGTCCGACGCACGACGATCGCACGGTTGAGCTGATCGCGCGCGCGGCCGGGCTCGAGCTCGTCGTGGACGAGGCGCTCGAGCGGGAGATCGAGTCGATCTCCCGCTCGGTTGCGGAGCGCCTGCGGAGGCCGTACGGGGACTTCGCGTCCGGTGTGACGAAGCAGGCGACACGGCCCGCTCCGGCGGTCTCCATCGGCCTCGCGGGCACGGCTCCGGGGCTCGTCTTCCGGGCGCCGACGGGCTGCGTCGTGGTCGTCCTGCCCGGGCCGCCGGGCGAGCTGCGCCGACTCTGGCCGAACGCGCTGGCCAGCGAGCCGATGCGGGAGCTGCTGGAGCGGACGCGACCCCCGGGACGGCGCGTGCTGCGGCTCTTCGGCGTGAGCGAGTCGGCGGTGGCGCGAGCGTTCGAGGAAGCGGGCGGCGACGGGGACGGGGTCGAGGCGACCATCTGCGCGCGGGAGTTCGAGATCCACGTCGACCTCGTCGTCGAGCCCGGCGCGGAGGAGCGCGGGGACGTCCTCGAGGCGGGGCTTGCGGAGCGCCTCGAGCAGTGGCTGTTCGCGCGCGACGAGCGACGGGTGGAGGAGCTCGTGCTCTCGCTGGCGGGCGCGAACGGCTTGCGGCTCGCGACCGCCGAGTCGTGCACGGGCGGCATGGTGGCGGCGCGGCTCACGGACGTGCCCGGCTCGAGCGCGAGCTTCGTCGGCGGCGTCGTCGCATATGCGGACGAGGTGAAGCGCTCCGAGCTGGACGTGCCCGAGGAGCTGATCGCGCAGCACGGCGCCGTCTCCGCCGAGGTTGCGGCCGCGATGGCGGAGGGCGCGCGACGGCGGCTCGGCGCCGACGTGGCCGTGGCGGTGACCGGTGTCGCCGGCCCAGGCGGAGCGACGCCCGAGAAGCCGGTGGGGCGCGTCCACCTGCACGCCGCCGGCCCGGACGGGTCGCTGGCCCGGATGCTCGACCTGCCCGGCGAGCGCGGGCAGGTGCGGGTGCGCGCGACCGTCACGGCGCTCCATCTCCTGCGTGCGCTTCTGACCGGAAGTCGCGACGAAGCCGCATGACTCCGGCCGCTAGCGTGAGCGGCGATGAACGGCTCCGGCTCTTCCTCGCGCTGCGCCTGCCCGACGACGTGCTCGACGGGATCGAGCGGTGGCAGCGTGCGCAGCTCACAGGCGTTCGCATCGTTCGGCGAGAGCACCTGCACGTCACGCTCGCGTTCCTCGGCCATCGGCCGGCGAGCGAGCTCGAATCGATCGGCGAGGCGTTGCGCGACGCTGCCGCAGGGGCGGGGGAGATCCGACTCACGCCGAGCCGCTATCGCGAGACGCGGAGCGTCGGCATGCTCGTCCTCGAAGACGACGGAGGGCATGCGACGCTGCTCGCCGGGGATGTCCAGGAGCGGCTGGAGCGGCTCGGCGTCTACCGCCGCGAAGGCCGGCCCTGGCTGCCGCACCTCACGGTCGCGCGCTGGAACGTGCGTCGGAGCCAGCGGCGTCCGCGGCTCCGGCTCGAGCCGCCGGCGGTGGGAACGTTTGTTCCGTCCGACGCAGCTGCTTACCTATCCCGGCTGCACCCCGACGGGGCGCGGTACGAAGTCTTGGAATCTGTCGCTTTAGGAGGCTGAGGTGGACAAGCACGAGGCACTCGACGTGGCGCTCGGCCAGATCGAGCGGCAGTTCGGCAAGGGGTCGGTTATGAAGATGAATGACCGTGCCGCGGTCTCGGTCGGCGCCGTCTCGACGGGTTCGCTCGCGCTCGATCTTGCGCTCGGGATCGGCGGCCTGCCGCGCGGCCGCATCGTCGAGATCTTCGGCCCGGAGTCCTCCGGCAAGACGACCCTCGTCTACCACGTGATCGCCGAGGCGCAACGCAGGGGCGGCATCTGCGCCTTCATCGACGCCGAGCACGCGATGGATCCGGCGTACGCGAAACGGATCGGCGTCGACATCGACAACCTCCTCGTCTCCCAGCCCGACACGGGCGAGCAGGCGCTCGAGATCACGGAGCTCCTCATCCGCTCCGGCGCGCTCGACGTCGTTGCGATCGATTCGGTCGCGGCGCTGACCCCGAAGGCCGAGATCGAAGGCGAGATGGGCGACTCCCACGTCGGTCTCCAGGCACGTCTCATGAGCCAGGCCCTCCGCAAGCTCGCAGGCACCCTCAACCGCACCGACACGATCTGCCTCTTCACGAACCAGCTGCGCGAGAAGATCGGCGTCATGTTCGGGAACCCCGAGACGACCCCGGGCGGTCGCGCGTTGAAGTTCTACTCGTCCGTGCGGCTCGACATCCGCCGCATCGAGACGCTCAAGGACGGCGTCGAGGCATTCGGGAACCGGGTGCGCGTCAAGGTCGTGAAGAACAAGGTCGCGCCGCCGTTCAAGCAGGCGGAGTTCGACATCATCTACGGCTCTGGAATCTCCTGGGAAGGCACGGTGCTCGACTCGGGGCTCGAGCGGAAGGTCGTGACGAAGTCGGGCTCGTACTTCAGCTTTGGCGACGAGCGGCTCGGTCAGGGCCGCCAGAACGCGTCGGCCTTCCTGCGCGAGCACCCCGACGTGACACAGCAGATCCTCCAGGCGATCCAGGTGGAGCTCGGCGCGGACCAGGTGGCATCCGCACGTCTGCTGCCGGTCGCGGCCGAGGAGTCAGCGGCATCGAACGGCAAGGCGGAGGTCGCGGCGGAGGCGCTCGCGTCGGCCGAAGCGGAGGCGTGACCCCGGTCGTCACCGGCCTCCGCGAGCGGAAGCGCGGTCGGGTGGCCGTCCAGCTCGACGGCCGGCCGTGGCGTGTGTTGCCTACGGATGCCGTCGTGCGCGCTGGACTCACGGTCGGGCGCCCACTGGATCGGTCCAGTGCACGGGAGCTCGCGCGCGGGATCCGACGGGGGAAAGCGCTCGCAGCGGCCACCCGGTCGCTCGCCGCGAGCGACCGCTCCGAACGCGCGCTCGACCAGCGGCTCGCACAGGGGGGACACTCGGCCGCCGCACGCGAGGACGCCATCGCGTCACTTGCCCGCGCAGGTGCCATCGACGACGCCCGCCTGGCAGAGAGCCGCGCCGAGCTGCTCGCGCGCCGCGGTTACGGGGATGCAGCGATTCGAGCCGACCTCGGGCGGCGACTGATCGCCTCAGAGGTGGCGGCAAGCGCGGTCGCCGCTCTCGAGCCCGAGCTCGAGCGGCTTCGGCGGGCGCTCGAGAACGAGAGCGTCACCCCGGCGGTGCTGCAGCGCCTGGCCAGGCGCGGCTTCTCGGGCGGCAGCCTGGACGAGATCGCGTCGTCGTTTGCGTTTGGGGCCCGAGAAGCGGTAGGATCCTAGGGCATTCCATTCGACGTTTTGCCTGCAAAAGCAGCTTTTCCGAAACCGCATCCGATGATCGACCACTCAGTTCCTACGACTCGGAGGTCGCGCGCGAGGTAGCGCAGCGAGTTTCCGGCAGGTCCCTGCCTGCCGGAGATACGGCTTCTCGGATAGCTGCCGCGTAGGCCAGCGCGGATGGGACGTGCCGCCGAAGGCGGCTGGGTCCCCGACCGAGGAGCCGGCAATGATCGGGATCGGAATTGCCATCGGTATCGCCGGAGGCGCCGCCCTCGCCCTGCTCGCGGTCTCGGTCTTCGGCACGACCGGAGTCTCCAAAGCCCGCCGAATCCGCGACCAGCTGCTCGACGACGCGCGCCGAGAAAGCGATGCAGTGCGGCGCGAGGCGCAGGTCGAGGCCCGCGAGCAGGCCGTCCGTCTGCGCAGCGAGATCGACACCGAGCTCACCGACCGGCGAGCGCAGGTGCTGAAGATCGAGGAGCGTGTCCTCGCGAAGGAGCTCGAGATCGAGCAGAAGCTCGAGGAGCTCTCACGCCGCGACCAGGGGCTCGCCGACCGGGAAGAGCACATCCGCCAGCTTCAGGACGAGCTCAAGGAGACGAAGAATTCCCAGCTCGCAGAGGTCGAGCGCGTGGCGTCCCTGACGCAGGCCGAGGCGCGGGCGCTCCTCCTCGAGCGCGGAGAGGAGCAGGCGCGCCACGAGCTCGCCCGGCGCGTGCGGACGCTCGAAGACGAGGCACGCGCGGAGTCGAAGCGCCGGGCGCGCAACCTCGTTGCCGACGCGTTGCAGCGCGTCGCGGCGAGTCACACCGCTGAGACCACCGTCACGGTCGTCGAGCTCCCCTCCGACGACATGAAAGGCCGGATCATCGGGCGGGAGGGTCGCAACATCCGGTCGCTCGAGCACCTGACCGGTGTGGACTTCATCGTCGACGACACGCCGCATGCGGTTGTCCTCTCCTCGTTCGACGGGCTCCGGCGAGAGGTCGCGCGCCTGACCGTCACGAAGCTCCTCGAGGACGGCCGGATCCACCCGGCGCGGATCGAGGAGACGTACTACGAGTCGAAGGCCGAGGTCGAGGAGGTCGTCCGCCAGGCGGGCGAGCAGGCGGTCTTCGAGGCGAACTGCGGGCCCTTCCCCGACGAGCTCGTCCAGATCCTCGGCCGGCTCCGCTTCCGGACGAGCTACGGCCAGAACGTCCTCAAGCACACGCTCGAGGTCGTGCATCTCGCAGGGATCATGGCGACCGAGCTCGAGGCAAGCGTCCAGACCGCGAAGCGCGCGGCGATGCTGCACGACCTCGGCAAGGCCATGACGCACGAGGTGGAGGGCTCGCACGCGCTCATCTCCGCCCAGCTCGCGCGGCGCTACGGCGAGTCCCAGGGAGTCGTCCACGCGATCGAGGCGCACCACTACGAGGTGCAACCGCAAACGGTGGAAGCCGTCCTCCTGATAGCGGCGGACGCAGTCTCCGCGAGCCGGCCCGGCGCCCGCGGCGAGAGCCTCGAGGCCTACATCAAGCGCCTCGAGGCGCTCGAGGAGCTCGCGGCCTCTAAGCGCGGTGTCGAGAAGGTCTACGCGCTTCAGGCAGGACGCGAGATCCGGGTCATCGTCAGCCCGGGCGACGTCGGCGACGACGAGGCGGCGCTCCTCGCCCACGAGATCGCACGCGAGATCGAGGACCGGCTCGAGTACCCCGGCCAGGTGAAGGTGACCGTCATCCGGGAGAGCCGCACAGTCGACGTGGCGAAGAACCACGCGTCGACGACAGCGCCTCCACCGGCGCACGAGCAGCCGGAGCCGGCCGCCGACTCACCGATCCAGGCCGCCTGATGTCGAACGTCTGGGACGACATTCCGGACTGGGGAGGCGTCGGTGCCCTCCGTCTCGACCGCCCCGACCCCTGCGCACTCGGCGCCTCGGTCTGGGAGCTCCAACCGGGTGGCGAGAACTGGAACCACCTGCACCACGGCAGCGAGGAGATGATCGTCGTCCTCCGCGGCACGCCGACGCTGCGCACGCCTGAAGGCGAGCGCGTCCTCGCCGACGGCGACGTCGTCGTCTTCCCGCGCGGGCCCGAGGGCGCGAAGGAAGTCCGGAACGAGTCGGATGCGCCGGCACGCGTGCTCATCGTGTCCACGAACGCCGACCCGGACGTGACGGAGTACCCGGACACCGGGAAGGTGGGTCACATCGTCGGCGGCGAGCTGCGGGTGCACCGCACCTCGGACGCCGTCGAGCACGCGGGGCCCGACTGATCTCCCGGACATCGGCGCGTGAGGTCCCGCGGCGGAGACGGGGTTTCATCGACTTTCAAAGCGGAAATGACGAAATTGCGCCATGTCCGCCTCGAATGTTCTTGTCGCCGCAATTGCAGTGTATCTCATAGCTTTCTCTGTCGGCGTGGCTCTGTATTGGCTCTTCAGGGATTCACTGAGTGATTTGCGCGCACAATTACGGTGGACGTTAGCGCGGCTTCGCTGGACGATCTACCGGAAGAGCGCTCTGCTGGTGCGGTTCCGCGTCGACCGAACGTGCAAATCGGCGATTGCAGATCTCGTGACGAGGCTGAGGCGACAATGGCTGTTGCTGAACCCGCTCCGCGCGCGGTATGGTCCGCGCGAAAGTGCCGTCGGGGAGGGGGTTGTCGTGACACGACGCATCGCGAGTACGACGCCCGCGTTGAAGCCGGCTCAACGGGGAGCGCTTCTCGCACTCGAGCGCGAGCCCGGGGCATCTTTGACGAGGCGCGAGTACGAGCGCTCGACGGGGGTTGGTCGCTCCCAAGCTGCGCACGACCTGTCCGAGTTGACGTCGGCCGGGCTTCTCGTTCGTGTCGGTGGCGGACCCTCCACGCGGTATGTGCTCGCGCACAAGCCCGCTGCGCAAAGGCGATGGACTTCGGATCGCATTCGCCGAGAGCTCGAAACGTTCTGCGCCAACCGGAGCGCATGGCCGACAGCCTCGGAGTTCAAGGCCGCCGGACATGGCGATCTCTACGTTGCTGCCAGCCGCTACGGCGGCATCACCCACTGGGCGAACGAGCTGGGTCTCGACCGCGTCCAGCGCGCGCGCCCGGCAGCGGTGTTGTCGCTGCCGCGCCGTAGCCGCCTCGCGTGGGCACTCGCCGGCGCGCTGGCGAGCGTCGCCCTCGCAGCCGCGGCCGCGACTGCCGTTGTCGCGACGCATGACTTTGGATCGAGCGGAAGCACTGCAGCGACCGGACCCCCCGAGCCGCGGTCGGCGCGCCGGGTCGTGCACCCGCCGTGGCATCCACCACGCGTCTCGCCGCGGGTCTCGGCGCCGACCCCTCCGCGCGCATCGAACCGTGGTGAACGGCGGAGCGCGAGATCCGTGCACCATGTGCGACCGCCGGCGCCCACTCAGGAGACGAGCTTCGTCTCGAACACTCCGCAGACCGCGTCCACCCCGACCGTCTCCGCGGGTAGCCTGACGCCCGCCGCTGCAGCCCCGCAAAGTGACGGTCCTACGCCACTTCTGGCCCCGCCGCCAGCTTCGGCTCCGAGTCCGATGAAGGCGCCGCAACGATGAACCGGTCCAGCGCCGCTGCCGCGGTCGGACTCGCGCTCATCCTCATGTTCGCCGCGACCGCATCCGCGGCGACGCCGACGATCAGTTACTCCATCGACGGGATCCCCGGCACCAATGGTTGGTACCGCGGGAGCACCCACGGCGACAACGTCATTCTCCATTGGTCGGTGTCGCTCGACGCCACCTCCAGTAACTGCTTGCCCGCAATCACGATCCCCGGCCCCACGGCTGGCACAACCCAGAGCTGCTGGGCGCAGAACGCCGCTGGCCGCACGACGGCGGTGACGCGGATCAAGATCGACGCCACGCCGCCTACCGGCGTGACCGCGCACTTCTCGCGACGACCCGACTTCCACGGCTGGTACAACCGCCCCGTCAAGATCCACTGGAGCGGTGCGGACGCTACATCCGGCATCGCCGCCTGCTCCTCGGCGACATATCGGGGCCCGGACAGCGGAGCAGCGACGGCCAACGGGGGCTGTACCGACAAGGCGGGCAACAGCGCGATCCAGCCTGTGCATCTGCCGTACGACGCCACTCCGCCGGTGCTACGCCACGTCACAGAAGAGAGCACTGCCGCATCGGACGTCCTGAGCTGGATCTCGTCGAGCCCGTCCGATCGAATTGTCATCGTCTACTCGTTGCGATCGGTCGACGAGGCTGGGAATGTCTCGAAGGCCGTTTCCGTCGCCGGGCTCCCGAAGTTCCTGACGCTGAGCAAGACCCCCTATGTGGTGCGCGCGGCGCCGAGCCCTACCCTCCGCTGGCGACGCGTCCGCGGCGCCGCGTACTACAACGTGCAGCTGTTCCGCGGCTCGAAACGGATCTACTCGGCCTGGCCGACGATGCACCAAGTCGGCCTGCCGCCCGGCTGGAGATGGTCTGGACGCCACTACAGCCTGAGGCCGGCGCAGTACCGCTGGTACGTCTGGGCCGGCTTCGGCGCCCGCAGGCTGGCTCGCTACCGCCTGGTGGGTAGCGCGAGGTTCGCGGTCCCACGCTGGGAGAAGTGAGGCTCTCGTGCCGTCGCTATCGTGCGTCGGCATCATGGACGATCCCCGGCTGGCATACGGCAGGACGTACCACGTAACGACCTTCGGGTGTCAGATGAACACCCACGACTCCGAGCGGATCAAGGGCCTGCTCGAGGAGCTCGGGCTCGGCGAGGCGCCGTCGCAGGAGCAGGCGGACGTGATCGTCCTCAACACGTGCACGATTCGCGAGAAGCCCGACACGCGCTTCGCCGCTCACATGGGAAACGCGGCGAAGCTTAAGCGCGAGCGACCAGGGACGATCGTCGCCGTCGGCGGCTGCTACGCGGAGGCGCAGCGGGAGCGGCTGTTCGAGCTCTACCCGGACGTGGACGTCGCCTTCGGGCCCGGCACGATCTCGCACCTCGGCGACTGGCTCGGCGCCGGCGGCGAGGGCGTCGCTCGCGGCGCGTTCGGCACTGGCGCGGAGCGCGCCTTCGCGGCCGAGCTTCCCGTCCGGCGCGAGCGGCGCTTCCAGGCCTGGGTGCAAGTCTCGATGGGCTGCAACTCGGTTTGCTCGTACTGCATCGTGCCGACCGTTCGTGGCCGCGAGATCTCCCGGCGTCCGGGCGAAGTCCTCGCGGAGGTCGAACGACTCGCAGCGGAAGGCGTCCGCGAGGTGACGCTGCTCGGCCAGAACGTCAACTCCTACGGCCGCGACGTGGGCTCGAGCTTCGCGGAGCTCCTGCGCGCGGTCGATGCCGTCCCCGGGATCGAGCGGATCCGCTTCACGAGCCCGCACCCGAAGGACTTCCGCCGCGATGTCATCGCCGCGATGGCGGAGTGCGCCGCGGTCTGCGAGCAGGCGCACCTGCCGCTCCAGTCCGGGTCGAGCCGGATCCTCAAGGCGATGCGGCGGACCTATTCGCGCGAGCGCTACCTGCGGCTGGTAGCGGAGCTGCGCGCTGCGATCCCGGAGCTCGCGCTCACGACCGACATCATCGTCGGCTTCCCAGGCGAGACCGAGGACGACTTCCGCGAGACGCTGGAGGTCGTGGAGGAGGTCGGCTACGACGGCGCCTTCACGTTCGTCTACTCGCCACGCGCGGGCACCGAGGCGGCCGCGATGTCGGAGCAGGTGCCCGATGAGCTGAAGCGCGAGCGCATAGAGCAGCTGGTCGAGGTCGTGCAGCGGGTCGCCGCGGAGCGGAACGCGGGCCGCGTCGGGATGGTCGAGGAGGTGCTTGTCGAGGGCCCCAGCCGGACGGAGCCCGAGCTCCTGCGCGGCCGGACGCGCCGTAACACGACGGTGAACTTCAGCGGCGACGCCGCTCCCGGCGAGCTCGTCTCGGTCGCCATAGTGAGCGCGACGTCGACGACCCTTGCCGGCGCGCAGCTCGCGCTCGCCGCGGCCTAGCGCCGTGCTCGTCATCGGCCTGTTCGGGCCGACCGCGAGCGGGAAGTCGGACGTCGCGGCGGCCGTGACGGAGCTGATTCCCGCCGAGGTCGTCTCGTCCGACGCGATGCAGGTCTACGACGGCCTGCCGATCCTCACGAACCGCTCGCCCCACCCGGAGCGGCTGGTGGGCATCTGGCCCCTCTCGCACGTCGCGTCGGTGGGCGAGTACGCGCCGCTCGCGCACGAGGCGGTCGACGAGATCCTCGCTGCCGGCATGACGCCGCTCGTCGCGGGTGGGACAGGCCTCTACTTCCGGGCCGCACTCGCCGAGCTCGAGCTGCCGCCCGCACCCGCGCCCGGCGCGCGCGAACGGTGGGAACGGCTCTACGACGAGGGCGGGCGGGATGCGGCGCACGCTCGCCTACACGCGCTCGACGCGGCGGCCGCGACGCGGGTCCATCCGAACGATCGCCGTCGCGTCGTGCGCGCCCTCGAGCTCGCGGAGGCGGGACGGTCGCTCGTACCGCGCCGGGAGACGCTCTTCGGCGGCGCCTGGCGGCATCCGACCCTCCTCGTGGGGCTGAACGTGCCGAACCCCGAACTCGACCGGAGGATCGCGGAACGGACGCGGCGCATGTTCGAGGCCGGAGTCGAGGAGGAGGTGCGCAACGCGCTCGACGCCGGGCCGTCGGCAACTGCGAGGAAGATCATCGGCCTCCACGAGGTGGCGACGCTGCCGCGCGAGGACGCGATCGAGGCGCTGGTCTGATCGTGCGAACCCGGCGCTACGCCGCATATCAGCGCAAGTGGCTGCGTCGGCTCGAAGGGCTCGTTATCGTCGCGGCCGACCGACCACCCGAGGAGACCGCTGCTGAGATCGTCGCGCTGGCACGCACACGGGAACGTCTACCTCGTCCATGAAGGCCCGGCGGGCGGCCTCGACCTGTCCGGCACGGACGGCGTGGTCGAGGTGCTGTCGGTCGAGGGCGACGACGTGACGATCGGCATCGTCAACCCTGACGGTTCGCGCGCCGAGATGTCCGGCAACGGGACGCGCATCGCAGCCGCCTGGCTCATGAGCCGCAGCGGCTCGTCGCAGGCTCGGGTCCACATCGGGCCCCGAACCGTGGCGGTGCAGCGGACGGAGGACAGCCTGTACGAGTCCGAGCTGGGGCCGGTGGAGGTGGGGGCGACCGAGGTCGTGGACGGCGTCGAGCTGACGCCGGTCTCGGTCGGCAACCCCCACGCAGTCGTGGTCGGCGATCCGGAGCGGATCGGCGAGCTCGGCCCGCGCCTCGAGGGACATCCGCGCTTCCCGGAGCGGACGAACGTCCAGGTCGTCCGCATCGAGCGGCCCGGCGAGGTCACGGCACGCGTCTGGGAGCGTGGCGTGGGGGAGACGGCGGCTTCGGGGACGAGCGCGGTCGCGGTCGCGGCCGCGACGAACCCCGACGGCGAGGTCCTCGTGCACTTCCCTGGCGGCGACTTGCGAGTGCGACTCGAGGGAGGCCGGGCCTGGCTCACGGGGCCAGCGGAGCCCCTTGACGAAGTGCCGGTGCCCGGCCGGGAAGCCGACACGGACCGGTAGCGGGTTCGCCGGTATCGTCGCCTCTCGAGGGGGAGGGAGAGCTACCCCACCCTTTGGGTGGGGGTGTGGGCTGACTCACGATTGGTCACGACAAGCTCAGGAGCCGATCTCGAACTCGCGCAGGACGTCGTTGAGGCTCGTCTTGAGATCCGTCTTCTCGCTCCGCCACCCGACGACGAGAGCGCAGGCCACCTCGTACGTCCCCGCCGGGAACTCCTTGGGCCGTGTGCCCGGCAACACAACGGCGCGCGGCGGCACGTAACCCCGATGCTCGACTGGCTCCGGCCCCGTCACGTCGATGACGGGCACGGAGCCGGTCAGCGAGACGTTCGGCGCCAGCACCGCCCGCTCGCCGATCACGACGCCCTCGGTGAGGATGCAGCGGGAGCCGACGAAGGCCCCGTCCTCGACGATCACCGGCCGCGCCTGCAGCGGCTCCAAGACCCCGCCGACCCCGACGCCGCCGGCGAGATGCACGTCGGCCCCGATCTGCGCGCACGAGCCGACCGTGGCCCATGTGTCGACCATCGTGTTCGGGCCGACCCAGGCGCCGATGTTGACGTAGCTCGGCATGAGGATCACGCCGGGGGAGAGGAAGGAGCCGTAGCGCGCCGTCGCCGGCGGCACGACCCGCACGCCGCGCTCGGCGTGGTCGTGCTTGAGCGGGATCTTGTCGAGGTACTCGAACGGGCCGACCTCGATCGGCTCGACCTTCCGCATCCGGAAGTACTCGAGGATCGCCGCCTTCGCCTCCTCGTTCACGCGCCAGTCGCCGTCGACCTTCTCCGCGACCCGCACCTCGCCGCGATCGAGCGCCGCGATCGTGCCTTCGACATCCATCACGCCACCTCCCGCAGGATCTCCGCCGCCCGTTCGCACTCCTCCAGCGTCGGCACGAGCGCGAAGCGGACGTAGCCTTCGCCGCTCGGGCCGAACATCTCGCCCGGAGAGACGATGAGCCCGCGCTCGAGCAGCGCGTCGGGGTCGGGCCCGACGACCCAGAGGTACATCGTCGCTTCGCTCCCAACGATCTCCCAGCCGCGCGCCTCGATCGCCGGGATCAGCACGTCCCGCTTCGCGCGATAGCGCGCGCGGGTCTCCTCGACGTGGCGCTCGTCGTTCCAGGCGGCGACGGAGGCCCGCTGCACGAACTCCTGCGGCGCCGTGCCCACGGTCGGGCGGTACGCCTTCAGCGCGGCGACGATCTCGGGCGGCCCGGCGATGAACCCGGAGCGGTAGCCGGTCATCGACGAGCGCTTGCTCAGCGTCTGGAAGACCACGATGCGCGAGCTGTCGCCCGCCTGCAGCGCGGACGTCGGCGGCTCGTCGAACCACAGCTCCGTGTACGCCTCGTCCGACCCGACGACGAAGTCGTGGCGCTCCGCTGCCTCCGCGAGCTCGTCGTAGAACTGGCGCGGAGCGACCGCGCCAGTCGGGTTGTGCGGATAGTTGACCCAGACGAGTGCGACGTCGTCGTCGAGCTCCGCGAGATCCGGCAGGAAGCCGTTCTCGCGGCGCAGCGGCAGCGTCTGCACACGGGCTCCCGCGAAGAGCGCGCCGCGCTCGTACACCGGGTACGCCGGCTCGCCGAAGGCCACCACGCGCCCGCGGGTTCCGAGCACCTGCGCGAGCGAGAAGATCGCTTCCTTCGAGCCGTACGTCGGCACGATCTCCGTGTCGGGGTCGACGGCGACGCCGAAGCGCCGCTCGAGCCAGCCGGACGCCGCTTCACGCAGCTCGGGCAGGCCCTGTGCGAGGGGATACGGCGCCCGCTCCGGCAGCGCCTCGACGAGCGCCTGGCGGATCAGCGGGTCGGTCGGCTCGTTCGGATCGCCCTTGCCGAAGTCGATCACGTCGACGCCGGCCGCCATGAGCCGCCGTCGCTCCTCCTCGAGCCGCGTGAACGGATACACCGCCATCTCCGTCAGCACCGGATTGATCACGAGAGGAACCTAGTCAGCGTGTCGTACACCGCGTGCAGGTTCGCGATCGGGATCTGCTCGTCCTGCCGGTGCGCGTACGCCGTGGCGCCGGGTCCGTAATTGATCGCGTCGATCCCCTGCTCGGCGAACTGCGCCACCGGCGTCCACGCCTGCTTCGGGGCGACGTCGGGGACGAGCTCGCGCAGCCGCTCGACGAGCGGGTTCCCGAGCGCGGGCGGCGCCGACGGCGAGTTGTGGAGGACGTGCAGCTCACCGTCCGGCACGAGCTCGCGCAGCCGCGCCTCGGCCTCGTCGCGGGAGCGGCCGGGTGCGAAGCGGAAGTTGAGCTCGGCCGAGGCGTGGGCTGGCACCACGTTCTGCGCAATCCCGCCTTCGACGCCCACCGCGCTCAGCACCTCGCGGTACACGAGCCCGTCGAGCTCGACCTCGAGCGGCTCGAGACGGGCGAGCGGCGCAAGACCATCGGCGAGCAGGTGGATCGCGTTGCGTCCCGTCCACGGCCGTGCCGAGTGCGCGCTCTCGCCGTGGAACTCGAGCCGGGCCTGCAGGTTCCCCAGGCAGCCGGCGTGGAGGATCGCGTCCGTGGGCTCGAGCACGACGGCGAGCTCGGTGCCTTCGAGCACGCCACTCGCGAAGGCGGCGGGGAGTGGGCTCTCCTCGAGCGCGACCTCCTCGCGGGTGAAGAAGACGTAGCGAGCCGGCGCCTCCGCGCGCGCGAGCTCGAGCATCACCGCGACGCCGCCTTTCATGTCGCTCGCGCCGAGGCCGTGCACGGCTTCGTCAGCGATTCGCCCCGGGAGGTTCCCCTGTGCCGGCACCGTGTCGAGGTGCCCGGCGAGGGCAACCGGCGCTGCGGCCTCTCCCCAGACGAGCGCCTCGCCGTCGTCGTAGAGCGGCTCACCGAGCAGGAGACTCCGCACGAGCTCCATCGCCGGCTGTTCCCGGCGGCTCTCGGAGGGCACGTCCACGAGCTCGAGGGTCCGGGCGGCGAGATCGGAAGTTGGCATGGCAGGAGTCATAATGACCGCCGGATGGCGGTGAGACAGCCCGATCGCTCCTGGGCGGCCGAGCCCGAGCGTGGGCTCCTCGTCGCCGTGCTCCCGCAAGGGGCCGACGGCGCCGACGAGCTCGCCGAGCTCGAAGAGCTCTCGCGGACGGCGCAGGTCGAGCCGGTCGGCCGGGTCGTCCAGCACAGGCGGCTCCCGGACGCGCGCACGTACGTCGGCAAAGGGAAGCTCGAGGAGCTCAAGTGGTCTTATAGCGAGGTCAAGGCAGAAGTCCTGATCGTCGACGACGAGCTGACTCCGCCGCAGCAGCGGGCGCTCGAGAACGCGCTCCAGGCGCGGGTCGTCGACCGCACGCAGCTGATCCTCGACATCTTCGCCCAGCACGCCGTGAGCGCCGAGGGAAAGCTCCAGGTCGAGCTCGCGCAGCTCCAATACAACCTCCCACGGATGCGGGGGATGTGGCAGCACCTCGAGCGCCTCGGCGGCGGCGTCGGGACCCGCGGCCCGGGCGAGTCGCAGCTGGAGACGGACCGGCGCCTGGCGCGCCGCCGCGTCACGCTCCTTCGCGAGCGGCTACGCAAGCTGAGCCGCCAGCGCGACGTCCGGCGCAAGGAGCGGCGGCGCACCGAGACGCCGACGGTCGCGCTCGCCGGCTACACGAACGCGGGCAAGTCGACGCTCCTCAACGCGCTCACCGACGCCGGCGTCTCGGTGCGCGACCGCCTGTTCGAAACGCTCGACCCGACCACGCGCGGCTTCGAGCACGAGGGGCGCCGCTACCTCGTCACCGACACGGTCGGGTTCGTCCGCCGCCTGCCGCACCAACTCGTGGAGGGCTTCGCCGCGACGCTCGAGGAGACGCTCGTGGCCGATCTCGTCCTCCACGTCGTCGACGGATCGGCTTCCGAGCAGCGCCTCGTCGAGCAGATCGCAGCCGTGGACAGCGTCCTGCGCGAGATCGGCGCGACCGAGCTGCCGGCCGAGCTCGTGGTCAACAAGATCGACGCCGTGGACACGCTCGGCCGGCGCCGGCTCGCGAACCGGTACCCGGACGCGCTGCAGATCTCCGCGCTCACCGGCGAGGGCCTCGACGAGCTGCGAGCGCGGATCGCCGAGCGCTTCGGCGAGCGGTTCGAGCGCGTGCGCCTCCTGCTGCCGTACGAGGAGGGGGGACGCCTGAACGAGCTGTACGCGCTCGGCGCCCCGATCGACGAGCGCGAGGACACACCGGAAGGCGTCCTCGTGGTCGCCCGCCTGCCGCGCCGCGAGCTGCGCCGCTACGCGCCCTACCTGATCGCCGAGGAAGCACCGAGACGCCGCCGGAAGGGTGCATGACCGACCTGCCCGTGACGCGCCTCCACGAGGAGGCGACGCTGCCTACGAGGGCGTACGAGGGCGACGCGGGCCTGGATCTCTCCGCGAGTGAGAGGGTCGAGCTCGGACCGGGGGAGCGGGCGCTCGTCGGAACCGGCCTCGCGGTGGCGATTCCCGACGGCCACGCGGGCTTCGTCCAGCCGCGTTCGGGGCTTGCAGCGCGACACGGCATCGCAGTTCTGAACTCGCCGGGCCTCGTCGACGCCGGCTACCGCGGGGAGCTCAAGGTCGTGCTGTTCAACACCGACCGGAACGAGCGATTCGTCGTCGAGCCGGGGATGCGGATCGCGCAGCTCGTCGTCGTCCCGGTGGTCTTGCCCGAGCCGAGAGAGGTAACCGAGCTTCCCGCGAGCGACCGCGGCGAGAGAGGCTTCGGCAGCTCCGCCCACTGATGCCGCTCGAACCGCGCATCCGGGTCTCTGCCGTCATCCGCTGGGAGGGGCGCGTCCTCCTGTGCAGGCACGAGAAGTCGGGACGCGGCGAGTACTGGCTCCTGCCGGGCGGCGGCGTCAACAGCGGCGAGAGCCTCGTCGACGGGCTGCGCCGGGAGCTCACGGAGGAGGTGGGGATCGGCGACGACCTCACGTTCGAGGGGCCGGTCGCCGTCGTCGACTCGATCGCACCGAAGCGTGCCTTCGTCGGCAAGCACGTGGTGCACATCATCTTCGCGGCCGACCTCTCGGGACGCTCGCTCGAGCGCGTCACCTCGACGGACGCGGCCGTGCGCGGCCATCGCCTGTTCGACCCGGGCGAGCTCGACGACGTCGTGCTCCACCCGCCGATCCAGCGCTTCCTCGGCCGCTGGCAGCCCGGCGACCCGGCGGTCTATCTCGGCGCCCTCTGGGCACCCTAGAGGGCGATGGCCCCGCCGCTCAGACGCGTCTCGATCCAGGGGTATCGCGCGGCCCGCGAGCTCGAGCTAACTCCGGGCTCCGTGTGCGCGTTCGTCGGGGAGGCCTCGAGCGGCAAGTCCACCGTGCTGACCGCGATCTGGACGCTGCTCGAGGCCGCCGCGCCTCCGCCGACCATCGACGACGTCGCACGCGACGGGGCTGGCGGGCGGATCCGCCTCGAGGCGGACGTCGCGAAGGGGACGATCTTCCTCGACGCCAAGCCACCCGACACGCTCAACCTCAATCGAAAGGGCGCGCCGCCGGTGCTCTTCCTGCCGGCGAATCTCCGCTCCAGGACTCTTGTCGCGCCCGCCACCGGGAGGGGCGCTGCCGAGGTCGTCGAGCTCTTCCAACCGCCGCTCGTCGATCATCACTGGGCCAAGGCGGACGGGGGACTCGCGCTCGTGGCGGGCATGGAGCGGCTCGTCGGCTCGAATCTTCGCCACTTCGTGCTCCTGATCGAGGAGCCGGAGCTCTATCTCAGCCCACATGCCCAACGCCACCTCTACGGCCTTCTGCGGGATCTCGCGCAGGCGGGCAACCAGATCCTCTACTCGACGCACGCGCCCGTGTTCCTCAGCGTCGACAAGCTCGAGGAGCTTGCGCTGGTGCGCCACACGCCCACCGGCGGGACGTCGCTCTTCCAGCCGGAGCCGCTCGCGGAGGCCGAGACGTTCCGTGCGCTCTCGGAGTTCGACAGCGACCGCGCCGAGCTCTTCCTCGCGCGCTGCGCCGTGCTCGTCGAGGGGCGCACCGAGAAGCTCACGTTCCCGCTCGTGTTCGACGCGCTCGGCGTCGACGCCGACAAGGAGGGGATCCTCGTGCTCGAGTGCGGCGGCAAGGGCAACATGCCCCTCTTCGCGCGCATCGCCAACGCCTGCAGCATCCCGTACGTCGTCGTCCACGACCGCGACGCGCCGCGCGGCCTGCGGCCGGTCGAGTCGGAGCGGGTCGTCAACCGACTGATCCGCGAGGTCGCCGGCAGCCGGCGGACAGTCGTGCTGACGCCGGACTTCGAGACGGTCTCCGGGCTGAGAGCGAGCACCCGCGGCCGCAAGCCGCAGAAGGCATGGCAGCGCTACCGCGGCAACGGCGAGGTGCCGGAGCCGTTGCGGGTCGCTGTCGAGAAGGTGCTGAAGATCGCGCAGGCCGGTTAGCCGTCGAAACGCCCGCCGCGGGAGCGGGCACGACCGGCGGATACCTCGTGGGCGCGGCGCTCGAGCTCGTCGGGCAGCGGCTCGAGCCGGGGAGCCTCGTCGGCGCCGAGCCGGTGCGCGAGCGCCTGCGCGAGGAGCCAGTCGGCGAGCCACGCGTTGCGGGGCAGGAGCGGCCCGTGGAGGTAAGTGCCGATGACGCGTCCGGCGCGGCAGCCCTCGAAGCCGCTCTCCCCGTCATTCCCGAAGCCGGCGAGCACGCGTCCGAGCGGCTCGCCACCGGGGTCGAGGCGCGTGCGTCCCGCGTGGTTCTCGAAGCCCGCCAGCGTCCGTTTCTCGCCGGGCTCGAGCTCAGACTCGATCAGCACGTCGCCGATCATGCGGCGCTCGCCCGCGACGGTCTCGAGCGGGAGGAGCCCGATGCCCGGCATGTCCTCGCCGTGGAAGCCGCGATACCCGCGGCCGAGCAACTGGTAGCCGCCACAGACCGCGAGCACCGCCGCACCGCCGTCGACCGCCTCCTGCAGCGGCTCCGCCTTCCGCGCCAGGTCCTCCGCGACGAGCAGCTGCTCGCGGTCCTGGCCGCCGCCGACGTAGTAGAGGTCGTGCTCGCCGGGCGCGATCGCGTCTCCCATTCCCAGTGCGGTCAGCTCTAGCTCGTGGCCGCGCCAAGCCGCTCGCCGCGTGAGCACGGCGATGTTGCCGCGATCGGCGTAGATGTTGAGGTAGTCCGGATAGAGGTGGCCGACGCGGATCGCGGTCATCCCGACTGCTCCCAGTACGGCTTCGCGAGCCCGCGGGAGGCGAGGAGTCGCTGCAGGCCGAGCATCGCGGTGTAGGTGGGGAGGACAACGAGCTCGCCGTCCTCCGGCGTCAGCTCGAGCCCGCGGTCGAGCGCGCGGCCGAGGTCAGGCTCGAGCTCGATCGCGTCCTCGGCGAGCCCGCCGTAGCGGAAACGGAGCGCGAGCTCGGCGGCGCGGCCCCCGCTCGCGACGAGCGTCTCCAGGCCCGGCAGGAGTGGTTCGAAGTCCACGTCCCAGATCCACGAGACGTCGCGTCCGTCGGCGATCTCGTCGTTGAGCGCGACGACGACGCGGCGCGGTGCCCCGCCGTCCCCGAGTGTCCGGACGGCCTCGTTCGCGCCGGCTGGGTTCTTGATCAGGAGCAGGAGGATCCGCTTGCCGCCGACTGCGATGCGCTCGAAGCGGCCGAACGCCGCGGAGAAGCGCTCCAACCCGGCCGCGATCTCGTCGAGGTCTGCGCCTAGTGTGCGGGCGAGCGCGGCCGCCGCGACCGCGTTGTAGACGTTGTAGAGGCCTGGCAGGCGGAGCTCGATCGGGCACGAGCCTTCGGGTGTGTCGAGCCGGAATGCAGCACGCTCCAGCCCCTGCAGGGACACGTCCCGCGCGGCGACCTCCAGCGGCGGCCGGGCGTGATCGCCGCGCGGGCAGCGGTACTCGCCGAGATGACCGACGTATGCGGCGGCGTAGTCGTACGGCGTGCCGCAGCGCACGCAGTACTTCGAGTCGGCAGCGTGCTGCAGGGACGGACGGGCCACGCGCGGGTCGTCGAGGCCGAAGGCGACGCTACCCGCGTGTGCCTCGCCCACCGCGGCGAGCTGCGGGTCGTCCGCGTTGTAGACGAGCCGCGCCGCCGCAGGCAGGGCGGACATCGCGTCGCGCCAGCGCTCGGCTACGAGTTCGAGCTCGCCGTACCGATCCAGCTGGTCGCGGAAGAGGTTGCCGAGGCAGACCGCTCGCGGCCGCAGGCGTTCCACGAGCTCCGGGAGGGCACCCTCGTCCACCTCGAACAGCCCTAGGTCGGCGTCACCGGCCCGGAGCAGCGCGGAGGCGACGCCCGAGACGAGGTTCGCGCCCGCCGCGTTGTGCGCGAGCCGGTGTTGCGGGCGCAGGATCTCGGCCGCCATCGCCGTCGTCGTCGTCTTGCCGTTCGTGGCAGACACGACCGCAGTCCCCGCTGCGAGCCGCTCGGCGAGACGGTCGATCGCGCCGCGGTCGAGCTCGGCGAGGAGCTTGCCCGGGATCGTCGTGCCGCCGCCGGCTCCCAGGCGCCTCGAGAGTGCGGCGACGCCGCGCGCCGCGGCGATCTCGAGCCCGAGTGGGGGGTGGAGGCGCATCAGGCGAGCGTACCCAGACACGCCTGCACGGGACTATTTGCGGATTCCCCAACCTGCTCTACACTTGTTGACATGGCTGAGAAGCCCCGCTATCGGGCGCTCGCCTCGATCGATCCGCAGGAGCTCGCGGAGTTCCAGGCCGGTATCCGCAAGCGCTACACCGACGAGCAGATCGTGGCGGAGATCATGGCCTGCGCCGAGCGGCTCGGACGCTCGCCCACGATGCGCGAGTTCGCCGGGGACAAGGAGACCGCGGTGCATCCGCAGACGGTGATCGAGCACTTCGGCTCGTGGAACGCGGCGAAGCGCGCGGCCGGGCTCGTCCCGCGCCGGTTCGCCACCCGAGAGGAGCTGCTCGGCCTCCTGCGCACGCTCGGCGAGGAGCTCGGCCGGCCGCCGACCGCGCGCGACATCGACGAGCACAAGGGCCGCCTCCCATCGAAGTCGCTCTACTGGCACACATTCGGCTCGCTTACGAATGCGCTGCGCGAGGCCGGGTTCGACGTCCCGGTGGGGGAGGAGAGGCTCGAGCGGGCCGTCGACCAGGGAGTCGTGCTGGCCGAGAAGCTCGGGCGGCTGCCGAAGTTCGCCGACTGGGCCGAGGCGCGGCGAGCGGACGACTCGCTCCTGACGGAGTGGCAGGTCTATCGGATGTTCGACGCCCGGCGCGGAGCCTGGTCGACGTTCCAGTTCCTCGTCCGCCAGCGACTCTCGGAGCAGGGCCGGGACGTCGCGAGCGACGGGACGCTGCAGCGCTAGCTACGCGGCCGCCGCAGCAATGGCGGCGAGGCGCGCGAGGCAGTAGGCGCTCTGGCCTGGTGCCCGGACGGCCGGGAGGGCGCTCTCCTCGACGTAGCTGCGGTCGGGGCGGAAGCGGGCGTTTTGCGCGACGTGGCCGTCGCGCAGCGCGAGGAACGTCCCGTCGCGCAGCTCGGTCAGCCGGAGCCGCACGCCCGTGTACTCGGAGGCGATCTCGAGAGCTCTGCGCGTGGAGGCGAAGAAGACCTCGTTGCGGCCCCGGCCGAGCCACAGCGGCCGGCCGACGCCGCGGGCGGCGAAGAGGGTGCCTGGCTCGCGCTGATCGAGCCAGGCGGTCGCCATCGAGCCGGCGATCGCCTCGAGCGCACGCGGATCGTTCTGCGAGTGCGCCGCGAGGGCGAAGATCGCCTCGGAGGCGACGGTCATCCGCGGCTCGGCGCGCGCGCAGGAGTGGGGGGCGAGCAGCTCGTCGTCGTTGGTGATGATCCCGTTGTGAATCCCGACGACCGGGCCGTGCCGGACCGGGTGGTTGTTGGCCGGGATCGAGGGATGGCCTTTCGTGTAGTCGCGAACGTGGATGAGGAGCTCGTCCGCGTGCTCGGGCACCTCGATGCGGTCGAGCAGCCGGCTCGCAGCAGTCCGCTGCTTCGTGACCACCGGATACGTGTCGTGCCCGCCTCGATACGCGTACCCGACTGCGTCGGCACCGCGATCGGCGATTCCGGCCAGGAGAGCCTGCGCAGCGAGCGTCCGGTCGACGCTGCTCCGAGACGAGAGGCTATATCCCGCAATGCCGCACATATCGTCCTAGGAAAGCTTTTCTCCCTATCGGTATCCGAACCCTTCCACCGTAGGCCAAGTGAGTTAGGTCTTTCTAAAGGCATAGGCGGACGGAGCCGATAACGGCCGCGATGGAGAGTTCGTTTGCGGCCGACGGCTCGGCCGCCGAGCACGAACCGGCGGCGGCAGACCCGCTTAAGCTTTACGTGCGCCAGATCGGCGGCGGCGCGCTGCTCACGCGCGAGGAAGAGCGGGAGCTCGCACGCCGCAAGGACGAGGGCGACGAGGCGGCGAAGAAGCGGCTGATCGAGTCGAACCTGCGACTCGTGATGGCGATCACGCGCAACTACACGAGGGCCAACGTCCCCCTGCTCGACCTGATCCAGGAGGGAAATCTCGGCCTCATCCGCGCCGTCGAGAAGTTCGACTACCGGCTCGGCTTCAAGCTCTCCACCTATGCGACCTGGTGGATCCGCCAGGCCATCACGCGCGCACTCGCCGACCAGGGCAGGACGATCCGGCTGCCGGTGCACGTGGCCGACCAGGTGCGGCGGCTGCTCCGCGCCCGCCGCCAGCTCGCGCAGAAGCTGAACCGCGAGCCGACGCTCGCCGAGCTCGCCCGCGAGACGCAGCAGTCCGAGGAGCGGGTGCGTGAGCTGCTCGAGCTCATGGAGAACCCGGTCAGCCTCGAGACGCCCGTCGGCGACGGGGAGAGCCTCTATGGCGATCTGATCGAGGACGTCCACTCGCTCGCTCCGCACGAGCAGTCCGCCGAGCAGGCACGTGGGCGGGAGATTGCCGGGGCGCTCGAGCAGCTGAACCCGCGCATGCGGCGCGTGCTCTCGCTTCGCTTCGGCCTCGACGGCGAGTCTCCCCAGACGCTCGAAGAGGTGGGCACCCAGCTCGGCATCACCCGCGAGCGGGTCCGCCAGCTCGAGACGCGGGCGCTACGTGAGCTACGCCAGGCCGCTCCTGGTCTCGAGCACTACCTGCGCGCCGAGTAGCTCTCGCGCTAGCTCGAGATCATCTGCATCTCGCGAAGGTTCGCGAGACGACGGAGGGAGTCGAGCTCGATCTGACGCACGCGCTCGCGGGTGAGGCCGAGCCGCTTGCCGATCTCCTCGAGCGTCTTCGGCTCCTCGTCGACGAGCCCGTAGCGCAGGACGAGCACCTGCCGCTCGCGTTCTCCGAGCGCCTGGAGCGCGACCGCGAGAGCCTGGCTGCGGAGTGCGCCCTCGACGCGTTCCTCCGGCAGCGGTTCGTCGCCGGCGACGAAGTCGCCGAAGACGGCGTCCTCCTGGTCACCGACCGGCTGGTCGAGGCTCGCCGAGGCCCGCGCGGCGGCGCGCACCTCGCGCGCCTGCTCGATCGGCAGCGACGCCTCGTTCGCAATCTCGTCGAGGGTCGGCTCGCGTCCGAGCTCCATCCAGAGGGTGCGCTCGGCCCGGTTCATCTTCTGCATCCGCTCCACGATGTGGACGGGCATCCGGATCGTTCGGGCCTTGTCGGCGAGGGCCCGGGCGACGGCCTGGCGGATCCACCAGGTCGCATAGGTCGAGAACTTGTAGCCGCGGCGCCAGTCGAACTTCTCGACGGCGCGGATGAGGCCGAGGGTGCCTTCCTGGATCAGGTCGAGGAAGGGGAGACCCTGGTTGCGGTAGTTCTTGGCGATCGAGACGACGAGGCGGAGGTTCGACTGGATCATCCGCTGCTTCGCGGCCCCGTCGCCGCCCTCGATCCGCTTCGCGAGCTCGACCTCCTGCGCCGCCGTCAGCAGCTGATGCCGGCCGGCCTCGCGCAGGAAGAGCTGCAGCGCGTCGGTCGTCGTCTCGAGCGGCTGGGCCACAGGCGGTGGTGTCTTCTCGGGCGGCGGCTCGGGCTCGGCCTCGCGCTCCGGCTCGGCGAGTAGCTCGATGCCGCGCCGGTCGAGCTCCTGGTAGACGGCCTCCGTCTCGAGCGGGTCGAGCTCGAGCGGCTCGAGTACCTCGACCAGCTCGACCTGCCGCAGCTGGCCGCTCGACTCCGACGCCTCGAGGAGCGTCGTGAGCTCCTCGCTGACGAGGATCGACTCGATCTCGACGGTTGTTACTGGATCCCCCTCACCGGCGCTCCTGGACGTCGTTCCCGCTTGGTGACGCTACCGAAACACGCCGACCCCCTGCGGGTCAAGTCCAATGCACGATAAGCAATGTTATGTCAAGTAGCAGGAGAACGGTCTCGCGGCGCCTCCCGCCCGCGCTGGTCGCGGTGAGGGACACGCTCCCGGCTCCGGCGGGACCGGGCGGCACATG
>WNGI01008740.1_pt1 | contig 24629 bp, 24 predicted proteins | sample 5400621 | NCBI WGS metagenome assembly WNGI01 (sample SAMN13153374, study PRJNA577476) | soil metagenome | isolation source: 20 cm soil or saprolite under Garry oak tree replicate 1 | place: USA:California | collected 2016-06-15 | reverse complement strand
GTACGCCGCCCAGTATCGTGGCTCGGCCGAGATCGTCTCCCGCTCGCCCGAGGACGGGTTGCATCGCTACACCTATCGCGATCTCGAAACGCGTTCCAAACGGCTCGGCAAGGCGCTCGAGCGGCTCGGCGTGCGCATCGGCGACCGCATCGCGACGCTCGCCTGGAACGGATATCGACATCTCGAGCTCTATTACGGAGTCTCCGGCATCGGCGCGGTCTGCCACACCATCAATCCGCGGCTGTTCCAGGACCAGATCCGCTACATCGTCAATCACGCGGCGGACCGCGTGCTGTTTCTCGATCCCGGATTCGTGCCGCTCGCCGAAGAGCTCGCGCCGCATTTCCCCAAGGTGGAGCACTACGTGGTCATGACGGAATCCGCGAAGATGCCGCGGACCAAGCTCGAGAATGCGCTCTGCTACGAGGATCTGCTGGCAGCCGAGAGCGCGGATTACGAATGGCCGGAGTTCGACGAGAACACTGCGTCGTCGCTTTGCTATACCTCGGGCACCACCGGCCGGCCCAAGGGCGTGCTCTACAGCCATCGCTCGACCGTGCTGCACGCCATGGCCGAGAGCATGCGCGATACGCTCGATTACTCCATGCACGACGTGATCTGCCTGATCGCGCCGATGTTTCACGCCAACGGCTGGGCGTGTCCTTATGCGGCGGCGCTGGTCGGGGCGAAGCTCGTGCTGCCGGGCCAGCAGCTCGACGGCGCCAGCCTGCACGAACTGTTCGAGGCCGAGCAGGTGACCTTCAGCCTCGCCGTGCCGACGGTCTGGCTCGGCATGCTGGATTATCTGCGCAAGAGCGGCAAACGCTTCACGAGCCTCAAGCGCACCGCGATCGGCGGCACCGCGGTCCCGCTGGCGATGATGAAGGCGTTCGACGAATACGGCGTCAACGTCATTCATGCCTGGGGCATGACCGAGACGAGCCCGCTCGGCACCGTGTGCTCGCTGCCCCCCGGCGTCGCCGCCCTGCCGGCGGATGAGCGGGATAAATACCGCGTCAAGCAGGGCCACGGGATCTGGGGCGTCGATCTCAAGCTCGCGGGCCCGGATGGCGGCGAGCTGCCGCGCGACGGCAAGTCGAGCGGCGAGCTGCTCGTGCGCGGCCCCTGGGTCGCGGCTGGGTATTTCAACGACGAGGAAGCGACCGCCGCCGCGCTCGCCGACGGCTGGTTCCGCACCGGCGATGTCTCGACGCTCGATGAGGACGGCTTCATGACCATCGTCGATCGCAGCAAGGACGTCATCAAGTCCGGTGGCGAGTGGATCAGCTCGATCGATCTGGAAAATGCGGTGATGGCACATCCGGACGTGCAGGAGGCGGCGGTGATCGGCGTGCGCCACGCCAAATGGGACGAGCGGCCGCTGCTCATCGTCGTGGCGAAGGAAGGCCGCCGCCCGGACAAGCAGCAGCTGCTCGGTCTGCTCGCGCAAAAATTCGCCAAATGGCAGCTGCCGGACGACGTGCTTGTGGTGGCCGAGCTGCCGCATACGGCGACCGGCAAGGTGAACAAGCTCGCCTTGCGCGATCGCTACGGCGATCATCTCTTGCGCACCGCGTAGCTCGCGGGCGGCGTCGCACTGAGGCAGCCGACATGACGGACCAAACTCGCACCGCATCACGTGACGGCAGCAGCGGGCCTCTCCGCGGATTGCGCATCGTGGAGTTTGCCGGGATCGGGCCGGGGCCGTTCGCCGCCATGCTGCTCGCCGACATGGGCGCGGACGTGGTGCGCATCGACCGGCCCGGTGCGGCGGAGCCAGACCAGCGCGACGTGACCGGCCGCGGCCGGCGCACCCTCGTGCTCGACCTCAAGCAGCAGGACGGCGCCGAGACCGCATCGCAGCTGCTCGATGCCGCCGACGCGCTGATCGAAGGTTTTCGGCCGGGTGTCATGGAGCGCCTGGGGCTCGGCCCCGATGCGGTTCTGGCGCGCAACCCGCGCCTCGTCTACGGCCGGATGACGGGCTGGGGCCAATCCGGGCCGCTCGCCCAGGCGGCCGGGCACGACATCAATTACATCGCACTCGCGGGCGCGCTGGGCGCGATCGGGCCGGAGGAAAAGCCCGTTCCGCCGCTCAACCTCGTCGGCGACTACGGCGGCGGTGCGCTCTATCTCGTGGTCGGCATGCTCGCCGCGCTGATCGAGGCGAAGGCTTCCGGCCGCGGGCAGGTGGTCGATTGCGCCATGTGCGACGGCGCCGCGAGCCTGCTGTCGATCTTCTTCACGCTGCTCGCCCGCGGACAATGGGAGGAGCGCCGCGGTTCGAATCTGCTCGACGGCGGCGCGCCGTTCTACGGCACCTACGAATGCGCTGACGGCGGATTCATCGCGGTCGGCGCGCTCGAACCGCAGTTCTATGAGACGTTGTGCCGCCTCGCGGGGCTCCACGATCCGGAGTTCCGCGAGCGCACCGACCGCAAGCGCTGGCCGGAGCTGCGGCGAAAAATGCAAAGCTTGTTCAAGACGCGCACGCGCGCACAATGGTGTGCGATCCTCGAAGGCAGCGATGCGTGCTTCGCGCCGGTGCTCGGCCTCACCGAGGCAAGCACGCATCCGCACATGGCGCACCGCAAGAGCTTCGTCGAACTGGACGGCGTGCTGCAGCCCGCCCCGGCTCCGCGGTTCTCGCGCACGCCTTCGGCCATCCAAGCAACGAGCGCGGGCTCGCCGGCCGAGATTTTGGCGCAATGGCGGGCAAGCCGCTCGGGCGATTGATCGAGAAACACGGGGGAGGACGGTCCATGGGGTGTCTCGAAGGCAAGGTCATGCTGGTGACAGGTGCCGGGCGCGGCATCGGCCGCGATATCGCCCGGCTCGCCGCGAAGGAGGGCGCCGCGGTCGTGGTCAACGATCTGGGCGGCTCGACCGAAGGCGGCCGAAGCGGTGGCCGGCGAGATCCGCGTAGCAAACGGGCGCGCTTTCGCCAACACCGATAGCGTCGTCGATCCGGCCGGCGCCGAACGCATGGTCAAGACCGCGGTCGAGCAGTTCGGCCGCATCGATTGCGTCGTCAACAACGCCGGCATCCTGCGCGACCGCATCTTCCATCGCATGTCGCATGTCGACTGGAAGATGGTGATCGACGTGCATCTGATGGGAAGCTTCAACGTGGCGCGCGCCGCTGCCGAGCACTTTCGCCAGCAGCAGAGCGGCAGCTACGTGCATTTCACCTCGACCTCGGGGTTGGTCGGCAATTTCGGCCAGGCCAATTACGCCGCCGCCAAGCTGGGCATCGTCGGCCTGTCGAAATCGATCGCGCTCGACATGGCCCGTTTCAACGTGCGCTCCAATTGCATCTCGCCGTTCGCCCGGAGCCGAATGATCGGCACGATCCCGACCGAGACCCCGGAAGAGAAAGCTCGCGTCGAGCGCGTCAAGACCATGAGCACCGAAAAAATCGCGCCGATGGCGGTGTTCCTCGCCGGCGATCTGTCCGCCGGGGTGTCGGGACAGATCTTCGCGGTGCGCCGCAACGAGATCTTTCTCATGAGCCAGCCGCGGCCGCTGCGCAGCATCCAGCGCGGCGAGGGCTGGACCCCGCAGACCATCGCCGAGCATGCGATCCCGGCGCTCAAAACCTCGTTCTATCCCCTGGAGCGCTCGGGCGACGTGTTCTCCTGGGACCCGATCTGAGCCGCAGTGGCGCGGCAACTTCGCGGCGCTTCGACGATTATATGCCACGGCGCGAACAATCTGCGGATCAGGGATGGCAGGCATGTTGGGCTGGTTTCACGCGCTGCTGCCGCGGGAAGAGCGCTTCTTCGACATGTTCGAGCGGCACTCGCATTTCATCTGTGCCGGCGCCAAGGCGTTGCGCGCCATGCTCGACGGCGGCGAAGCCGTCGAGGCGCATTGCCGAATCGTGATGCAGCGCGAGCGGGAGGCCGACGAGGTCACCCGCGAAGTGCTGATCGCGGTGCGCCGCACCTTCATCACGCCGTTCGATCGTATCGACATCAAGGACCTGATCACGGCGATGGACAACTCCATCGACCAGATGCAGGCCGCCGCCAAGGCCATCATCCTGTTCGAGGTGCGCTCGTTCACGCCGCAGATGCGGCAGATGGGCGATTCGATCGTCGAGGCGGCCGGCTTGGTCGAGGAGGCGATGCCGCTGTTCCGCTCGATCAGCGCCCAGGCCGCCCGCCTCGGCGGCATCGCCGAGCGCATCACCCAGATCGAGGGCCGCGCCGACGACATCCACGACAGCGGTCTGCGGGAGCTCTACCGCGCCCACGCGGCTTCCGATGCGATGGCGTTCATCGTCGGCAACGAGATCTACAACCATCTGGAAGAAGTGGTCGACCGCTTCGACGACGTGGCCAACGAGATCAACGGCGTCGTCCTCGATTACGTGTGACCGGCGCGGAACGGCGACGATGCAAACCGCCACGCTCGCCCTGCCGCTGCTCGTTGGGTTGATCGCGCTCGCCCTGGCATTCGATTTCCTCAACGGCTTCCACGACGCGGCGAATTCCGTCGCCACCATCGTGTCGACGCGGGTGCTGCGGCCGCAATACGCCGTCGGCTGGGCGGCGTTCTTCAATTTCATCGCCTTCCTGGTGTTCGGGCTGCACGTGGCGCAGACGCTCGGTACCGGCATCGTGGAGGCGCAGATCGTCGATGCGCGCGTCGTGTTCGGCGCGTTGACCGGCGCCATCGTCTGGAACCTGGTCACGTGGTTCTTCGGCATTCCGTCGAGCAGCTCCCACGCGCTGATCGGCGGCCTGCTCGGCGCCGGAATCGCCAAGGCCGGCGTCGCGGTCGTGGTCTGGAGCGGGCTGTCGAAGACCCTTGCAGCGATCGTACTCTCGCCGCTGCTGGGCTTTGTGCTGGCCATGCTGCTCGTGCTCGCGGTGTCGTGGATCTTCGTCAAGCGCACGCCGTTTGCGGTCGACCGCTGGTTTCGGATCTTTCAGTTCGTCTCCGCTTCGCTCTATTCGCTGGGCCACGGCGGCAATGACGCCCAGAAGACCATGGGGATCATCGCCGTGCTGCTCTATTCCCAGGGGCTGCTCGGCGGCGAGTTCCACGTCCCGTTATGGGTGGTGCTGACCTGTCAGGCGGCGATGGGGCTCGGAACCTTCGCGGGCGGTTGGCGCATCGTGCGCACCATGGGCATGCGGATCACCCGCCTCACCCCGGTCCAGGGCTTTTGCGCCGAGGCCGGCGGCGCCGCGACGCTGTTTCTCGCGACCTACCTCGGCGTTCCGGTCTCGACCACGCATACCATCACCGGCGCCATCGTCGGCGTCGGCGCGTCGCGCAGCGTCGGGGCCGTGCGCTGGAAAGTCGCCAACCGGATCGTCGTGGCGTGGATCCTGACGATCCCGGCCGCGGCCGTGATGGGAGCGGCGGCCTTCGCGTTAGTCGGCCTGTTTATCTGAGAAACAGCTCCGGGCGGCGCAGGCGAAGCGTCTGCACCAGCACCAGCGTCTTGATGTCGGCGAGTTTGCCGGAATCGGCGAGCCGCGCGAGCTCGTTCAACCCGAATTCGACCGCCGTGATGTCCTCGTCCTCGTCGACCCCGCCGCGGCCCTCCCGCACGCGATCGCGATAGGTGGCGAGGTAGAGATGCATGCGTTCGGTGGAGATGCCCGGCATGGTCCAGCCTTCGCCGACCGGCTCGATCGCGCCGAGCTCGAGCCCGGCTTCCTCGCGCGCCTCGCGTCGTGCGGTCTCGGCGGGATCCGCCTCCTCGACGATGCCGGCGATGGCCTCGAGCGTGTGCGGCTCGCGCGCCGCGTAATAGACCGGAGCCCGGAACTGACGCACCAGGACGGCCGTCCGCCGCCCGGGATCGTACGGCAGCACACAGGCCGCGGTGCCGTGATCCTCGATCTCGCGGCGGAAGCTGCGGCCATCGGCGAGGCGGACCGCCGCGAGCAAAAACTTCGCCCAACCGGAATGGACGGTTTCGACGTGGGTGATTTCCATGGCGCAGGCAAGCCGTTCGATGAGCCGATTCCGGGGAGACGAGCAGCGGGCGTGGCTGTCGCTATAGCACTTCGCCGCGAGGGCCGCATCGAAGGACAGCACCTCAGGGGGCTCCGCGGCACGACCGGTCGCGAGGCTGAGCGCGACCGGGCGGCCTGCGCCGGCGCCGGCTTCGTTACCGGTCGTTACCGTTGACGCGCCTCAAGCGAACCGGTCGCCGATCAGTCGCGTCCAGGCCTTGCCGGCGAGGCCGGTCACGAGGGCGTCGCCCGAATCAATGGCATGCAGCAGCTCGGCATCGGCGCTGTGCACGATGGTCGAAGAGCGGTGGAAGAACATGGAGCCGTGGCGCAGCAGGGCATTCATCAGGCGCGGGTGAGTGCCGCCGCGCACCGCGACGCTGCCGGTGCGGAACGCATTGGTCAGCAGGCTGGCGAGCACCGCGTCGATGCACTCCGGCCGTGCCAGAATCTGCAGCACCCGGGCGATGCCGTGCGGTCTGCCGTAATAAACATAGCAGCCGATGGGCGCGTGGTTCTTGCCGTACACCATCCGGCGGCAGACCGGGCCGCGCCGCGCCTTGGCTCGCGCATGGGCGAGCACCCATTGCAGGCTCGAACGATTCCAGTCCGGCCGCACCGAATAGGATTCGGCGAACGGTATCGTATTCGTAGCCGCCGCGGCCGCCAGGAAGTCCGAATGGGTTGCGGCCCGTGTGTCGCGCCACTCGATCGATCATCGACGCGAGCGGCTGGAGCAGCACGGCCGGTGCGAACCATTCGCGGGCGAATGCGAGCGCCACGCCCGCCGGACGCAGGATGCGCAGCCATTCCAGGCTCTCGAACGGCAGGGTGCGGCCGCCGAGCTTCTGCCACAGGTTCTCCGAAACGCGGTTGGCGCTTTCGCTGATGGAAAGCTTCTGCGGGCCGTTCGCGAAGGATCGCAGCAATCTCGCGCCGGCGAGCGGATTTTCCTCGGGCCTGTCGACCATCAGCGATCCGGCGATCGCGGCGCGGATCTTCTTGCCGCGAAAGCACATGTGTAGCGGCAGCACGCCGAGGAAGCCGCGCACCGCCCCCTCGGGCGAGACATAGACGCGGGATGCAAGCTCTGGGTCGTACCAGGGGTGATGCAGGAACAGCTCGGCGAGGTAGGCCTCGAGCGATTCGGGCGCGGACCTGCGCCGGCCCGGGAAGGTTTTTTGGAACAGCCCGGCAACCGCCGGCATGTCTTCCGGACTGCAGGCGCGAATGAGGCTCATCGCAAGGATCGTGAATGGTTCGTCAGCGTCCCGCTGACACGATGTAGAAAATAGTCGCGATTGTTTCACAAGTGATTACGGCTTCGGCGTCCATGACGCCGATCGGGTCGAGCCCGGGCCGGGGATTAAGGCTTCGGTAGCCATAGTTCTTGACCGAACGTTCAACATAAAACAACCGCCCAAAATTGCTTCAGAAAGAATTCAACGCTGCGGAGCGAGGTTGAGCAACAGCCAATGCGGTGGCGTTTTCGAGAGTAGCGGCCGTGCGTACCAGTACCATCGTGATGATCGCCTTCGCGGTCGTGTTCGGCCTGCTGGCGGTGTTCGTCGCGCAGGCGTGGCTCAATCGGCAAGCCGAGCTTCGGCTCAAGCACATGGAGGCCGCACAGAAACCCGTGCCGGGGCACACCGTCGTGGTCGCGGCGGCGCCGCTGCGGTTCGGGATGCCGCTCTCGCAGCAGACTTTGCGCGAGGTATCCTGGCCGCGGGAAGCCATTCCGGCCGGCACCTTCGGTTCGATGCAGCAGCTGTTGGCGGGCGGCAAGCGTATCGTGCTGGCCTCGATCGAGGCGAACGAGCCGGTTTTCGCCTCGAAGATCACCGGCCCCGGCCAGCGCGCCACCTTGTCCGCGGTGATCGAGCCGGGCATGCGCGCCATCACTATTCGCGTCAACGACGTGGAAGGAGTGGCGGGTTTCGTCCTGCCCGGCGATCACGTCGATGTGCTGCTCACCCAGCAGCCCGACAAGCACAGGGGCAATACCGACGTGGTGTTGCAAAACGCCAAGGTCCTCGCGGTCGACCAGCTCGCCGATGACAGCTCGGAGAAGCCCTCCGTCGTCAAGGCGGTCACCCTCGAGGTGGAGACCGTATCGGCCCAGAAACTGTCGCTTGCCGCCTCGCTCGGCACGCTTTCGCTGGTGCTGCGCAAGGCCGGCGAGGCGAGCCACGAAGGCACCCGGCGCGTCTCGGTTGGGGACCTCGGCAACGACGCTCCGGCGCAGGCCGGGGACGCGGGCCGCTACGCCAAAGTCGTGATCACGCGCGCTTCCAAGCGCGAGGAATACAATGTGCCGGCCGAGGGCGCCGACTGGCGGGAGGCAAGTCCGCGCTGATGGTCTGCTCGAAGAAATCGGCAATGCAGGGGGAGGCAATCCGTTGAAACGCTTGCAGGCTCGGCCTGTCGAACGGTCGGCATGGCGCGCCGCCGGGATATTTGGCGCGCTCATCGCGGCGATTGCGATCGCAGCGGTAGCCACGCCGTGGCCGATCGGCTTGGCGCGTGCGACCGACGCGCTGGTCGTGCTCGGTTCCGGCAAGCGCACCGAATCCATCGTGGTCGCGACCGGCAAGTCCCAGAACATCCGCACCGACTCCAATTTCGTCGATGTCGTGGTCGGCGATTCCGAGATCGCCGACGTGATGCCGCTGACCGACCATTCGCTGTCGATTCTCGGCAAAAAGATCGGGACCACCAGGGTCTCGGTCTATGCCGAAGGCAAGAAGCTGGTCGGCGTATTCGATATCGAAGTTTCCTACGACATTCCCAAGCTTGCGGCGGAGCTCAGGCAGCGCTTCCCGCAGGCGCAGTTCCGCGTTTCCTCGGTCAACGGGCGGATCATGCTCTCGGGCACCTGTGCGGACGGCCCCACCCTCGACAAAGCGGTGACCATTGCGCGCCAGTTCGGGCCGGACGTCATCAATTCGGTGCAGGTGCTGCAGCCGCTGCAGGTCCTGCTGGAGGTGCGGTTCGTCGAGATCCAGCGCACGGCCGCGCGCGAGCTCGGCATCAACTGGAAAGTGGTCGCCGACAACGTCACCGCCACGGTCGGCCAGGCGGGGCTGATCTCAGGCAGTCCGCCGTTCGGCAGCGTGGCCGTGATCGGCGGCTTGCTTGCGCACGGCGTCAAAATCGATGCGTTCATCAACGCGCTCGAGGAGCGCGACATAGCGCGGCGTCTCGCCGAGCCGAATCTCGTGGCGCTCTCCGGCGATACTGCGAGCTTCCTGGCCGGCGGTGAATTTCCGTTCCCGGTGTCGAGCTCGCTCGGCCAAGTCTCGATCGAGTTCAAACGCTTCGGCGTCGGGCTGGCGTTCACGCCGACCGTGCTGAGCGACGGCGTCATCAATCTGAAGATCGAGCCGGAAGTCAGCCAGCTCGATCCCACCAATGTCATCCAGGTCGCCGGCACCACCATTCCCAGCCTGATCGTGCGGCGCGCCAATACCACGGTTGAGCTGCGCGACGGCCAGAGCTTCGCGATCGGCGGCCTGCTGCAGAACAACCTCGAATCCCAGCAGAAGCAGCTGCCGTGGATCGGCAGCGTGCCGGTGCTCGGCGCATTGTTCCGCAGCGCGCTCTACCAGAAGAAGGAGACGGACCTCGTCATCATCGTCACGCCGCACATCGTGCAGCCGATGCGGCCGGGCGACGTCGTCCGGGTGCCACCGACGACGCGCTGCCCGGGAACGACGCCGATGCGTTCCTGCTCGGAGAGGCCGAGATCACGCCGTCGATGAAGCGCCGGCTCGCCGGCGTCGAACCGCCGCTCGTGGGCCACATCCTCGACCTCGGCAGGGGGCCCGTCGATGCCGCGCAGTGACCGACCCTTTCTCGCCAGGACGATCGCGCCGGCGCTGCTGATGGCGGCCCTGCTCGGGGCCTGCTCGGATATCTATTACGACCGCCGCGAGGGCGTGAGCTTTCAGGCCGGCAATGCCGTCGCCTCGAACGTCGCGGTTGAGACCGTCGATCCGTGGCCGGTGGCCGCGGCGAACCGCAAGATCGCCGGCAACGGACAGCTCGTCCAAGGCGCGATCGAACGCTACCGAACCAACAAGGTCGTGCCGCCGCAAGGCACCGGCACGAGCTCGGTCAAGTACGCGCCGTCCCTGGCCCCGCAGGCCGCGAGCGGCGGCGCGCCCAATCCTTGAGCCGGCTTTGCTCCGGTCGAAGCGAAGCGAGTGGGAACATCATGCCTGACGGTCCGCAGACACCGGCTTCCCGAGGCTTGCGGATCGTCGCGATCACGGCCGACGCCGATTTCGAGCAATCGCTGCGCGCCACGTTCGGCCGCAGCGCGCAGATCGATTTGGCCGTCGTCGCCGGCGCGGTGGGCGGGACCGAGGAGAAGCTCCCGCTCGCCGACGCCACGGTGCTTCTGGTCGATCTCGATGCCACCCGCTCCGACGAGATAGCCGCCCTGCAGAACCTGGCGAGGCGGCTTGCCGGATCGGTCCCGATCCTCGTCGTCACCGCGGGGTTCAGCGAGAGCGTCGCGCGGCAACTCATCCAGCTGCGCATCGCCGATTTCCTGGTCAAGCCGGTCGATCCGGTCGAGCTGGTGCGCGCTTGCGGCCGCGTCGCCAAAAGCTCCGCCGCGGACGGCGCCACGGAGGCCGAGATCTACACGTTCCTGCCCGCGGCAGGCGGAGTGGGCGTGACGACGCTGGCGGTGGAGACGGCGATGCTGCTCATGCGCCGCACGCCCCGCGGCGGCGTCTCGACTTGCCTGGTCGATCTCGATTTCCAGCACGGCGCCTGCGCCGATTATCTCGACATCGAGCCGCGCCTCGACATCGGCGAGATCGAGCCGCGGCCGGAGCGGCTCGACGGCCAATTGCTGGAAGTGATGCTCTCCCAGCACGGCTCCGGTCTTGCGGTAATCGCCGCGCCGAACCGCCCGGCCGAAATGCGTTCGTTCGATGCCGACGTGGCCACGCGCCTACTCGACATGGTGTCCTCGCGGTTCGACCACGTCGTGATCGACATGCCGCGGACCTGGTTCGCCTGGACCGACAGCGTCCTGCTGGGCTCGAACCGGCTGTTCGTGGTCACCGAGATGACGGTCCCGGGCGTGCGCCACGCCAAGCAACTGGTCGCAGCGATCAGCGAGCGTCTCAAGGGCGGGCCGCAGCCGCAGGTCATCGTCAACCGGTTCGAGCAGCAGCTGTTCGGTTCCGGGCTGCGCCGCGCGGATATCGAGCAGGCGCTGGGCGCCGCGCTTGGCGGCACCATTCCCAACAATTACCGGCTGGTGCGCGAAGCGATCGATCGCGGCGTCCCGCTCGAGGAAGTGCGGCCGGGAAACAACGTCTCGGCGGCGCTCAAAAAACTCCTGTTCCCCCCGACCGAGGCCAAAGCCGGCTCCCGGGAGGCAACCGGCGGGCTGCGGCAGAGCCGGGGAGTGCTATGGGCGCGCTGAGGTGCTTTTGCCATCGCGCCGGGCGCGAGCCGTCGAGAACCTGACGAGGAAGCGCAAGATGCTCGGACGTTTCACCTCCCGCCGGATCCCCGCGCCGGAGCTGCTGCCGGCGCCAGAGGCCGCGCCGGTCGTGGCACCCGTCCTGGCGCCGGTCGAGCCCGAGCCGGCTGCGGAACCGCCCGGACGCGGCACGCTGCTGAGCGAAAAGCTGCTCGATGCCAAGGTCCGGCTGCATCGCCGGCTGATCGAGGAGATCAACCTGTCCGCGCTCGAGAAGATGCCGGAGGACGAAGTCCGCCGCCAGATTCACCGGATGGTCTCGCAATACACCGTGGCGGAACGGCTGGCACTCAACGCGCAGGAGCTCGAAGACTTCGTCACCGAGATCCTCGACGAGATGATGGGACTCGGACCGATCGAGCCTCTGCTCAAGGATCCGACCGTCAACGACATTCTGATCAACAGCCACGAGCAGGTCTACGTCGAGCGCCGCGGCGTGCTAGAGCCGACCCTGGTGCGCTTCAAGGACGAGGCGCATCTGCTCCGGATCGTCAACAAGATCGTCTCGGCGGTCGGCCGGCGGGTCGACGAGTCGCAGCCCCTGTGCGACGCGCGGCTGCTCGACGGCTCGCGCATCAACATCGCGGTCCGGCCGATCGCGGTCGATGGCCCGCTGGTGTCGATCCGCAAGTTCTCCAAGAAGCCGCTCAACCTCAAGAAGCTCGTCGACATGGGAGCGATCCGCCAGCCGATGGCCGATCTGCTCGCCGCGGCCGTGAAGGCGCGCGTCACGCTGATCATTTCCGGCGGCACCGGTTCCGGCAAGACCACCATGCTCAACGCGCTGTCCGCCTTCATTTCCGAGAGGGAGCGCCTGGTCACCATCGAGGACGCAGCAGAGCTGCAATTGCAGCAGCCCCACGTCGGGCGGCTGGAGACCCGGCCGCCCAACATCGAGGGCAAGGGCGAGATCCGCCAGCGCGAGCTCGTCAAGAACGCGCTGCGCATGCGGCCCGACCGCATCATCCTCGGCGAGTGCCGCGGCGAAGAAGCCTTCGACATGCTCCAGGCGATGAACACCGGCCACGAAGGCTCGATGGCGACCATCCACGCCAATACGCCCCGCGACGCGATCTCCCGCCTCGAGCAGATGATCGGCATGGCCGGGATGCCGATGACGGTCGCGAGCATCCGCGGACAGATCGCCGCCGCGATCCGGGTGATCGTGCAGCTGCAGCGGCTCTCCGACGGCAAGCGTTGCATCACCAGCATCGCGGAGCTGACCGGGCTCGAGGGCGACATCATCCAGATGCAGGAAATCTACCGCTTCGTCCGGGACAGCACCGGCGAGGACGGCACCGTGCACGGACATTTCCAGGCCACCGGCATCCGGCCGCGCTTTCTCTCCGACCTCGTCGCCAAGGGCATCGTGATTCCGGGCAGCTATTTCGATCCCAACAAGCCGCTGTGACACCGATGCCCTTCGATCTGGATTCCACCTATCTGGTCTATCTGTTCGCGGCTGCGTCCGCAGTGTTGTTCGTCGAAGCGGTGTATCTGCTGTGCTTCTCGACCGCCTCCTACCGCAGCCGCATCAATCGCCGGCTGCGGCTCCTGAAGGATGAGCCCGACCGCGAAAGCGTGCTCGTTCAGCTGCGCCGGGAGCGCGGGCTGACCGCCGGCGGCCTCTACGGGCTGCCGATCCTGCCGCTCAACCGTCTTATCCTGCAGTCCGGCCTGACCATCGGCTTTGGGCGGCTTGCGATGCTCGTCGGCATCGGGGCGCTGTTCGCGTTCGGCGCCGTGACGTGGCTGCGCGACGATATCTTCCAGGCCGCGGCCGCGGCGCTGGTCTCGGCCGGGGTGCTGCCCTATGTCGGGCTGCACTTCCTGCGTCGGCGCCGGCATCGCAAGTTCGGCGAGCAGTTCCCGGACGCGATCGACATCATCGTCCGCAGCCTGCGCGCCGGGCACCCAATTCCGGTCGCGGTGTCGATGGTGGCGCGCGAGCTCAGGGACCCGGTTGGCACCGAGTTCGGCATGGCCGCCGACGAGATCACCTATGGGGCGGATCTGGAGACCACGATGCGCAACCTCTCGTTCCGGGTGGGGCAGGAGGATCTGCCGCTGTTCGTGACCGCGGTGGCGATCCAAGGCTCGACCGGCGGCAACTTGAGCGAGATTCTGGAGAACCTGTCCGCGACCATCCGCCAGCGCTTCAAGATGCGGCGAAAAATCAAGGCGCTCGCAGCCGAAGGGAAGTTCTCCGCCTTTTTCCTGTCCGGGCTGCCGGTCGCCATTTTCTTTCTGCTCGGCATGGTCGCGCCGGATTTCTACGGCAGCATCTGGGACCAGCGGGTCACCCAGGTCGGGCTCGGGCTTGCGTGTCTGTGGATGGCGATCGGCGATCTCGTGATGTACCGCATGGTGAATTTCAGGATCTGAACGCATGGACGCGGTTTTCGATCTCCTCGATGACGTGTTCGGAGACAATCTGATCCTGAGCCTGCTCGTTTTTCTGGCATCCGCCATGGTCGCGTTCGGGATCATGGCGACGGTGCGGGTGCGACGCGGGGTGCGGCGGCGCGCTGCCGGCGTGCTCGCGCAGGAGGATCGGGCGGGAAGCGGCTCCATGCGGCATGCCAGCCAAATGGCCGCCCATCGGTTGATCGATTACGCCACGCGGCATTTCTCCGCCTCGGAAAAGGGCAATCAGCGCGAGCTCAAGCGGCGCCTCGTGCAAGCCGGTTTTCTCGATCCGCGCGCCGCCGCCTTCTTTTTTCTGGTCCGCATCTTGACGGGACTGGGGCTCGCCATCGCGGTTCTTGTGCTGGTGCCGGCGATTGTCGATAGTCCAGGCAACGACATCTGGTTCCTCGTCTGGGCGGCCGGGCTCGCCGGCTATTTCGTGCCGAACTTTTACTTGAGGCGCCGCATCCACGCCCGCGAGAACGAGCACCGGGTGGGTTTCCCGGATTTCATGGATCTGCTGGTCGTATGCGCGGATGCCGGGCTGAGCATGGAGGCGGCGCTCGATCGCGTCGGCCGCGAGCTCAGCGATTCCTACCCTTCGCTGAGCGCCAACATCTACATGGCGACGCTGGAGATCCGCGCCGGCCGGACCTTGAGCGAGGCGCTCGAGCATTTCGGCGACCGGCTCGGGCTCGACGAGGCGCGCTCGTTCGCGACCCTGCTGCAGCAATCCGAAGAGCTCGGCTCGAGCCTCACCGACGCCTTGCGGGTCTACAGCGACGACATGCGCCACCAGCGCCTCTCCCGCGCCGAGGAGAAGGCCTACAGCTTGCCGGCCAAGCTCTCGGTGCCGCTGACGCTGTGCGTTTTTCCGGTGGTCATCATCGTCATCATGCTGCCGGTGTACGTCCGATTCAAAGTCGGCGGCTGATGCCCCTCGGATCGTGGTTCCCGCACGCCGGGTTCGGGCCTCGAATGGCCCCGGCGCAAGAAAATTAACCATCGTCGGCTAGCTTCCAGGTCTCCGGTTTCGGGATTGCGGCGTCGTCAGCCAGCGCGCCTTGCGCGGGATTGGCGGCTCGACGCGGCGGAGAGCGTACGGATGAGACTAGTTCGCGTATTCGCGACGGCCGCGTGCCTGTTGGGGCTGACCGGCTGTGAGTCCGCAAACAAGACCCTCGCCTTCCTCCATTCGAGCCAAAGCGAGACTGCCGCCGGGAACGCTTCTTCGGCGCCCCCGCGTGGACCGGAGACGACCGGCTCGATCGCGGCCGACGCCCAGGTCGCCGCCGCCGAGCCCCTCGCGCCGGGCGACCCCAACGACGACCTCAACCTGGGGAAACGGCATTACCGCGCCAACAATTTCGGCCTTGCCGAGCGCTATTTCCGCCACGCGGTCGAGAAGGGGCCGGGCGACACAAGCCGCGATGCCGAAGCCTGGCTCGGCTTGGCGGCCTCCTATGATCGGCTGCGCCGGTTCGAGCTCGCCGACCGCGCCTATGCGCATGCGGCCAAGATTCTCGGGCCCACCCCGGAGATCCTCAACAACCAGGGCTATTCCTATCTGCTGCGGGGCGATTACCGCCACGCCCGGGAGAAGCTCGTGGCCGCTCGCGACCTCGATCCGGGCAATCCGTATATCCAGAACCACCTCGATCTGTTGGCGAAGAGCGCGCGGCCAAGATAGGCCGTGTAGCCCGGATGGAGCGCCGCGCGGTGGCGCGCAATCCGGGACTATCCGCGGGCGCCCACCCGGATTGCGCTTCGCTCCATCCGGGCTACGGGGGTGCCGAAGGGTCACGCCGCCACCCGGTGCATGGCGCCGGCGTTGCGGTAGAGGCCGTGGATCGCTTTCACCGAGCGGTCGATTGCCGACCACAGCGAGACGATCTCGGCCGCGGCTTGCGAGCGGGGGTCGAACTCGGTCACGCCCTGCCCGGTGCCCAGCGCATAGCCGTAATCCGCCCGGTTGGTGATCTGGCCGGCCCACACCGGGATATCGAGCCGGGAGAATTCGGCGTTGTCGCGCCGCGCCGGGGCCGCGTTGATGACGACCGCGTAGGGCACGCGGTTGCCCCGCGCGAGCTCGATCGTTTCCTTGATCGCCGCCAGATCGAACACGGCGAGCCGAGCCGGAATGATGACGAGGGTGGCGGTCCGGATGGCGTCGGCCACCACGGCCGACATGTTGGGCGGGGTATCGACGAACGCCCATTCGTACTCGCGCTTGGCGGCCTTGACGATCTCGGCGACGCCGCGGCTGCCGTTCCTGAGCGCCGGCTCGACGCTGCCGCGCAGCTTGTGCCAGAGCGTGAGCGAGCCTTGCGGATCGGCATCGATCAACAGGCAGGACGCGCGCTTGCCGGCAAGCGCGGCGACATGGGCAGCCAGCATGCTCTTCCCGCTGCCGCCCTTGCGCGAGGCGAAGACGATGACGTTCATTTTCGAGCTAGCCCCGCCCAGTTTAGCCATGGCGCGTGGCGATTCGTCAAAGCCGCAACGGCTGCGCCGAGGCGAAGATCGATGTTGCGGCGCGGCATCGAACGGATCGCCGGCTGTCAGACCGACATCATGATACCGCTCCCGTTCAATCCTGTTGATCGAGCCCGCGCAGGGCGCCCAGGCTCGTGGCGAATCGCCTCGCGGCCAATACGATGCCGCATGGCCCGAAGCTGGGGAATCGGATCCGACCGCAGTTTTGGCTGCGCCCATTGCGGGGCGCGATATGCCGTCCGCGCCGTCGCGTCGGGTGGCAACGACGGCGAGAGCGTCTATTGCGAAGTCTGTCGGCGAAAAATGGGCCAATTGAATTCGGCTGCCCAATCTTCCTACACGTTGATAGAACGGCCGGGCCCCAACGACTGAGGGGCCCCGCTCCGGTCGGCCAGATTGCCGATTCCTCGCCACAAAATACGCGCCTGATCATCCATGTCCCCGGGATTGGCAGCCGTCTATCGCGTCCGCTCCGATGCCTCCTCGATCGAGGACCGCGCCCGTGCCATCGCGGTCGAGCAGAGCGTCGAAATGCCGGTGTCGGCGATCGAGGACGATTACATCTTGTCGAGCATCGTCGGCCGGGTCGTTGCGATCGAGCCGCGGGAAGAGGGCATCTTCGAGGTGCGCATCGCGCTTGCGGCCGAGACCGTCGGGCAAGACCCCGGCCAGCTCGTCAACATGCTGTTCGGCAACACGTCGATCCACGACGATGTCGTGTTGCACGACGCCGAAATTCCGGCCGAGCTCATGAAATGGTTCGGCGGTCCGCGCCACGGGCTCTCCGGATTGCGCCAAAAAGTCGGCGCCCGCGCCCGCGCCCTGACCTGCTCGGCGCTGAAACCGCAGGGCCTGCCGCCCGAGAAGCTCGCGGCCTTGGCGGAAAAATTCGCGCGGGGCGGCGTCGATTACATCAAGGACGACCACGGTCTCGCCGACCAGGCGTATTCACCGTTTGCGGCGCGCGTTCAAGCAATTGCGCCGGCGCTGCGGGCGGTCGAGCAGGCGATTGGCCATGCGGCGCGCTATGTGCCGAGCCTGTCGGGCGACCTCGATTGCATGCGCCGACAGGCCGCCGTCGCCCGGGAGTTCGGAATCGACACCCTGATGGTCGCGCCCATGATTTCTGGCCTGTCCAATTTTCACCGGCTGGTGCGCGACAATCCCGACCTCGCGTTCGTCGCCCATCCGGCCATGGCAGGGGCGGCGCGGATCGATCCGGCCTTCCTGTTCGGAACGCTGTTCCGCCTGCTCGGGGCCGACGCCGTGGTGTTCCCGAATCACGGCGGCCGCTTCGGCTATTCGCCAAAAACCTGCCGGGCGATCGCCCGCGCCGCTCTGGCGGATTGGCACGGCATGCGCTCGAGCGTGCCCACGCCGGCGGGCGGCATGAGCCTCGAACGGGTTCCGGAGATGCTTGATTTCTACGGGAAGGATACGATGTTGCTGATCGGCGGCGCGCTCCTGGCCAAGCGCGAGCGCCTGGTCGAGGCGACCGCCGCCTTCGTGGCCGCGGTCGAGAGGCATGGACATGGATGAGAGCACGGTCGCGCGCGGCAAGGCGATCCACCGCAGGGCGGAGCGGGATTACCGCTGGGAGGGGGTGGAGTGCCTCCCTTACAAGGAAGACGATCGGGCTTTGTTCAAGGCGGTATCGCGCCAAATCCTGTTCTCCGACCCGGACCTTGCCGGCGAATTGCGCTATTTCGAGGTTCAGCCCGGCGGCTTTTCCTCGCTAGAGCGCCACGAGCACATGCACGGCGTCCTGATCCTGCGCGGCCGCGGCCATTGCCTCGTCGGCAATGCGGTGCGGGCCGTGGAGACCTACGACCTCGTCACGGTCCCGGCCTGGACCTGGCACCAGTTCCGCGCCACCTCCGACGAGCCGCTGGGCTTTTTGTGCATGGTGAACGCGACGCGCGACAAGCCGCATTTGCCGGGCGAGGCGGACCTGGCGGAACTGAGGGCGGATGGGGAAATCGCCGCATTTTTGCGGGACGGCTCCGAGTGACTTGAGCTTGCCGGCCAGGGCCGGAACCCGGCACGTTTCGCGTCCATTGGGCTTTCTGAAACATTCAGATCGGATTGCCTCCATGTGAAACGTTTGTTGCAGGGACGGCTGCGACCCGATAAAGCTCGAGCATGGGAGATGCAGCGCTCGTCGGCTTGCTGAAGTCCGGGTTCGACGGCCTGTCGCCGCAATTGCAGGAGGCCGCGCGCTGGGTGATCGACCATCCCGCCGATGTCGCGCTCCTGACCACGCGCGAGCAGGCGCGCCGCGTCGGCGTGGCACCTGCGACGATGACCCGGCTCGCCCAGCGCATCGGCCTCAAGGGCTATGACGAGATCCGCAAGCTCTACGCGGAGGCGGTGCGGCGGCGGCCGGAGAGCTTCCGCGCGCGGGCCGAGGAGCTTCTGCAACGGCGCGACACCGAGGGCGACGCCGCCCTGGTGCACGATGTACTCTCCTCGCTTGCGCACCACCTGCAGGCATTGACCTCGGCGGAATCGATCGAGCGCTTCACCGCCGCGGCGAAGCTGATCGCAGGCGCCGAGCGGGTGTTCTGTCTCGGGTTGCGATCGAGCTTTGCGGTCGCCTATATCTTCCACTACGTGCGGTCGCTGTTCGGCGCGTCGTCCGTGCTGGTCGACGGCGCCGGCGGGACCGGCGTCGACCTGCTGCGCACGATCGGCTCCGCCGACGTGATGCTGGCGATTTCCGTCAAGGCCTATACCCGCCACACCGTTCACGCCGCGCGCTATTCGCGCGCGCGCGGGGTGCGCATCGTCGCCGTCACCGACAGTGAAATGTCGCCGCTCGCGGCACTCGCGCAAGAGACGCTGATCGTGCGCACCGAGACTCCGTCGTTTTTCCACACCATGGCTCCGGCGTTCGCGGCGGTAGAGTGCCTCGCCGCCCTCGTCGCCGCCCGCCGCGGCTCGCAGACGCTTGCCGCCATCGCAGCCAGCGAAAAGCAGCTCACCGCTTTCGACACGTTCATGGTTCGGCCTCGGAACAGGCGGTCGCGATCATGACTCATGTTCTCCATCGCCGAATCGCACATTCCTATCCGTTCGCGGTGAGCGGTCACGGAATCACCATTCGCGACAGCGTGGGCAAGGAATACATCGACGCCTCGGGGGGCGCGGCGGTGTCCTGCCTCGGGCACTCGCATCCGGACGTGCTCCGCGCCATGCGCGAGCAGGTCGACAAGCTCGCCTACGCGCATACGAGCTTCTTCACCACGCAAGTTGCCGAGGAGCTGGCGGATGATCTCGTCGCGCACGCGCCGGACGGCATCGGCCACGTATTGTTCGTCAGCGGCGGCTCGGAGGCGATCGAGGCTGCGCTCAAACTGGCGCGTCAATATTTCGTCGAAAGCGGAGAGCCGCAGCGGCGATACTTCATCGCACGACGCCAGAGCTATCACGGCACCACGCTCGGGGCGCTTGCGGTCGGCGGCCGGGAGTGGCAGCGCCGGGAATTCGCGCCGCTTCTGATCGAGACGCAGCATGTATCGCCGGCCTACGAATATCGCGGCCGCCGCGTGGACGAGACGCCGCAAGCTTACGGCGAACGCCTGGCCCGGGAGCTGGACGCCAGGATCACGGAGCTCGGCGCCGACCATGTCATCGCGTTCGTCGCCGAGACGGTAGTCGGCGCCAGCTTGGGCGCAGTGCCGGCGCCGCCCGGCTATTTCCAACGCGTGCGTGAGATCTGCGACCGTCACCGCATTCTGCTCATTCTCGATGAGGTGATGTGCGGCATGGGCCGCACCGGGACGCTGCATGCTTGCGAGCAGGAAGAGATCGCTCCGGATCTGATGGCGATCGCCAAGGGTCTCGGCGGGGGCTACGCGCCGATCGGCGCGCTTCTGATGCAGGACAAGATTTTCGAAACCGTCGCCGGAGGTTCGGGCGCCTTCCAGCATGGCCACACTTACATGGGTCATCCGCTTGCATGCGCCGCGGCCTTGGCCGTGCAGGGCGTGATACGCCGCGACAAGCTGCTGGCCAACGTGCGGACGCAGGGCGCCTACCTCTCGCGCCGGCTCAACGAGCGGTTCGGCAATCATCCCTACGTGGGCGATGTGCGCGGACGCGGTCTGTTCCAAGGAATCGAGCTCGTCGCCGATCGCGGCACCAAGGAGCCGTTTGATCCCGGGTTGAAGCTGCACGCGCGAGTCAAGAGCGAGGCGATGGCCCGCGGCCTGATGGTCTATCCGATGGGCGGCACGGTCGATGGCGTGCGCGGCGATCATGTGTTGCTGGCGCCGCCCTTCATCGTGGAGGCGCCGCTGCTGGACACGGTCGTGGAGCGCCTTGGCGAAGCGATCGACGCCGCGACAGCGAGTTGAACGTTTGGTTCGGACGCCTGGCGTCCTGTTTCATGGAGGGTCAGAAATGCGCAATTCAGCAAGCATCGCCTTGACAGCCTGTATGCTCGGTATCGTCTCGACGACGGCAGTCGCCCAAGATCTTGAAGGCACTCTGAAGAAGGTCAAGGACGTCGGGACCTTCACCATCGGGTACCGCGAGAGCTCGCTTCCCTTGTCCTATCTCGATGACAAACAGCAGCCTGTAGGCTTTTCCATCGAGCTGTGTCGGCACGTCATCGAGAAAGTGAAGGGCAAGCTCGGAACACCGAACCTGAAGGTGGAGTACAATCCGGTCACTTCTGCGACGCGCATGCCGCTTGTCGCCAACGGTACGGTCGACATCGAATGCGGATCGACCGCCAACCAGCTTGCCCGACAGAAGCAGGTCGCATTCTCGGTGACGTTTTTCGTGCCTCAGTTCAAATGGCTGGTCCGCACCGATAGCGGCATCCGCACGGCCGACGACCTGAAAGGAAAGACCGTGGCGGTGACGGCAGGCACCAATACCGCGCAATTCGTCAACAGACTGAACAATGAGGAGAAACTCGGCCTCACCATCATGCAAGGCAAGGATCACGCCGAGTCGTTCCTGCTCGTCGACACCGGACGTGCGAGCGCCTGGATGGAAGATGACATTCTGGTCGCCGGATTCCGGGCGAACGCAAAGATTCCCAGGGACTTCAAATTGCTGGAAGCCGCCTACCCGTCCGATCCCTATGCGCTGATGTTCCGCCGCGACGACCCGCAATTCAAGGTGCTGGTCGACGAGACCCTGACCGGCCTGATGCGCTCGGGCGAGTTCGTGAAGCTCTATACCAAGTGGTTCGAGAACCCGATTCCTCCCAAGGGCATCAACATCCAACTGCCGATGTCCGACAAGCTCAAGGAGCTGGTCAAGGAGCCGAACGACAAGGCCAACTCCTGATCGGCGGTTTCCGCTTTGATTGCGAGACTTGCGGCAATGGGCCTCAAAAATTGATGCCGAGCCAGCCCTTGGATCAGCGCGCGTGCCGCTCCGCCAGTGCGCGGTCGTAGTTGAGCACGGCCTGCAGCAGCACCTGGGCGCCGGCCGCGCATTGCTCCTTCGAGGTGAACTCGGCTTCGTTGTGGCTGATGCCGTCGCGACACGGCACGAAGATCACCGCGGTCGGCGCCACGCGCGCCACGTAGGCGGCGTCGTGGCCGGCGCCGGAGAAAATCTCGCGCGCCGAGAACCCCGATTGCGCCGCGGCCTCGCGCACCGCGGCGATGCATCCCGCATCGAAGGCGACCGGCGGCTGGTCCCAGATCTTCGTCGCCGTTGCCTCGAGCCGCAACGGTCCGCAAACCTCCGCGACCGCCGCGAACAACATCCGCTCCATGGAATCGAGCACGGCGGTCTCCGGATGCCGGAAGTCCACGGTGAAATGCACCTCGCCCGGCACGACATTGGGCGAGTTCGGCTTGACTTCGAGCGAGCCCACGGTGCCGACGGCGAGCGGCGGGTGCGCGCGGGCAATCGCATCGACCTTGTCGACCAGGCGGGCGGCGCCGACGAGCGCGTTTTTGCGCAGGTGCATCGGGGTGGCGCCCGTATGGGCGTCCTGGCCGACCACGCTCGCCTCGTACCAGCGCATGCCCTGCACGCCGGTGACGATGCCGATGTCCTTGGCTTCGGCCTCCAGGATCGGCCCCTGCTCGATGTGCAGCTCGAAAAACGCCGAGAGCGGATGCGCCCCGCATCGTTCTGGGCCCCGGTAGCCGATCGCCTCGAGCGCCGCGCCGAACGTTTCGCCGGAACGGTCCCGACGCGACACCGCCCAGGCGCGATCGAACGCGCCCGCGAACACCCCCGAGGAGGTCATGGCCGGCGAGAACCGCGCGCCCTCCTCGTTGGTCCAGTTCACCACCTCGATCGGCGCGAACGTCTCGTAGCCGGCCTCGACCAGGGTGCGCAGCGCCTCGAGCGCGCCGAGCACGCCCAGCACGCCGTCGAATTTTCCCCCCGTCGGCTGGGTATCGAGATGGCTACCCATGGCGATCGGCGGCACGTCGCGCTGCCCCGGCCCCCGCCTTCGCGCGAACATCGCGCCCATGTCGTCGATCGCGACCGTGCAGCCGAGCTGTTCGGCGCGCACCTTGAACCAGTCGCGCACCCGGCGGTCGAGATCGCTCAGCGTGAGCCGGCAGATGCCGCCCTTGGGCGTGCCGCCGATCGCGGCAGTCTCCATCAGCTCGCCCCACAGCCGCTCGCCGTCGATTTTCAGGTTTTGCATGTTCGCCGGTTGCTCCCTCCAACGTCATTCCGGGGCGCGGGCGCAAGCCCGCGAACCCGGAACCTATGAACACTGTCTGTCGAATGACAAGGAAGCTTCGTGATCATGGATTCCGGATAGCGGCTTCGCCGTTTCCGGAACGACGCTGAGTAGGGATCCCGAATACCGACGCGGCGAATCGCGGGTATGCATCGGCGAGCTCCGGCGCCACGACCTCGCGCAGCAGTCGCAGCGTCTCGGCCGAGGGCGCCGGCGTCTGCGGCAGCTGCGCCGGCCGGTCGAAGTCGAACCCGGTGTTTTCGATCACTTCCTCGACGCTGTGGCCGGGATGCACGCTTTGCAGCCGGAACCGCTTTTTCTCCCGGTCGAATGCGAACAAACACAGCGGCGTCACCAGCGCAATCGGTCCGCCGGGGCGGTAGACGTTCTGCGAGCTCGTTCCCGGCGCGCTGATGAAATCGACTTTCTCGACCAACGCGCGGCGCGAGTGCTCGAGCCGGAACAGGATGACGCGCGGCACGACGAAGTAGAGATAGGCGGAGCCGAACGAGCCGGAGAACCGCACCTTCGGTTTGCGGTAATCCCCGACGCTCACGAGATTGATGTTGGCCTCGCCGTCGATCTGTCCGCCAGACAGGAAGAAAACATCGAGCCGGCCCTGGCCGGCGCAGTCGAACAGTTCGCGTCCGCCGTCGGTGAAGAAATTGTGGGTCCGGCTCTCCAGGATCGATACCCAGGGCCGGCCGCCGCCGCGCCGGCGTGCCAGCAGCGCCGCCGCCGCCGGGATCGGCGATTGCGCGCCGACCGCGACGTGGCGCGCATCCCCGATCAGCCGGCTCATCACCTCGGCCAGCAGTTCCTCGGTGCGGAATTCGCCGTCAGGCCGCGCGCCGCTCATGGACGTAGAGGTCGAGATAGCGGGCAAATCCCTCGGCGCTCGCCGCGAGCCGCGCATATTCGGCAAGGTGCGCCTCGTCGCGCGCATAATGGCCGGGCAGCGCCAGCGGCCAGGCGCCGCGCGGCGCAATGGCAACTTTCTCGACATAGAAGCCCGCGAGCGTTCCGGCCGCGAGCACCGGGTCCTCGAGCAAGTTCTGCTCGTGGAGCGTTTCGACCGTGACGACGGTTGCGCGGGCGGCATGCGCCATGGTCATGAGCTCGCGCGTCGCGCCGATCCACACATTGCCGGCCGTATCCGCCATCGGGGCGTGGAACAGCGCGACGTCGGGTTTGATCGCCGGCAGCAGCACGATCGGATCGTGGTTGGCGAACGGGTTGTCGATCACGCGCCAGTCCGGCCGGTATTTCACCAGGTCCGAGCCGAGGAGCCCGCGCAGCGGCAGGAACGGCACGCCCTTCTCGCTCGCCTGCAGCGCGGCATGCAAGGCCGGGCAGGTGGTGTCCTTGACCAGGATCTCGCCCGCGCGCACCGCGGCGGCAAAACGCGGCGCCGGCCCGAGCTCGCCGAGGCTCACGCCCGCCGCCTCGATGCTCTCGACGCATCCCGACCCGATCAGCAGGTCGGCCTGGATGCCCGAGGTCGGCACCGCGACGAGGTTGAGCCGTTTGGCGCCGCGCCGGACCAGTGCGCGGGTCGCCGCCATGG
>WNGI01001521.1_pt1 | contig 24633 bp, 22 predicted proteins | sample 5400621 | NCBI WGS metagenome assembly WNGI01 (sample SAMN13153374, study PRJNA577476) | soil metagenome | isolation source: 20 cm soil or saprolite under Garry oak tree replicate 1 | place: USA:California | collected 2016-06-15 | reverse complement strand
CGACTCGACGACGGCTCGACGGCACTCGCGTACGATGACGCCGCGCTGGCGAAGATCGATCTTTCCCGTGGGACCGCCGACTTGCCGGGCTGGGCCACGGCCTACAGCTCCGCCGAGCTAGGAAAGCTTCTCGATGCATACCACTCGGTGAATGAGAGTAGACTGTGGGATAACCTTACGTATTTTCTCGAGCGCGTCGTTCCGGTTGCCGCATCGTCGGGCGTGCGGATGGCATTGCATCCGGATGATCCGCCGTGGTCGATCTTTGGTTTGCCTCGCATCATCGCCGACGGAGTAGCGCTCGACCGAGTCACCAACATCGTCGATGACCCGGCGAACGGGATCACGCTTTGCGGCGGATCGCTCGCCGCCGACCCGAAGAACGATCTCCCGTCGATAATCCGGTGTCTCGGCGCAAAAGGCCGGATTCACTTTGCGCATTGTCGCAACATCAGGCGGACTGGGCCGCGCTCATTTCAGGAAACGGCGCATCCATCTGACCTCGGCGACATCAATATGCGCTCGGTGCTCAATGCGTTGCACGAGACCGGCTTCACCGGTCCGATACGCTCCGATCATGGACGGATGATATGGGGTGAGAGCGGTCAGCCTGGTTACGGATTGTACGATCGCGCTCTCGGCGCGATGTATTTGCACGGGCTGTGGGAGGGAATCGTCGGCACACCAGCGGCACCCGCCGTCAAAACGATTCGCGAGTGACGAACGCCGTCGAGACTGAGCGAGTGGTGTCTTACAGATGGATTATCTGTGGGCTGCTCTTTTTAGCGACGACGATCAACTACGTCGATCGTCAGGTGCTGGGCATCCTGGCGCCCACTCTGCAGCTCGAGCTGCGTTGGACTGAGACTGACTACGGCGACATTGTCTCCTGGTTCAGCTTCGCGTACGCATTCGGTTTTCTCGTCGCCGGTCGGGTGATCGACTTGATCGGTGTGCGTCGAGGGTTGGCGGCGGCCGTAGTCGCGTGGAGCATCGCCATCGGCGATCTTCCCGGGATCCATCAAGGCGGTCGCCGAGTGGTTCCCGCAAAGGGAGCGAGCGTTGGCGACGGGAATATTCAACGCCGGCACCAACACCGGAGCGATCCTTACCCCATTGCTCGTCCCATGGATTGCGCTCCGGTGGGGCTGGCAATGGGCATTCGTCGCGACGGGCGGGTTAGGGCTCGTCTGGCTCGTGTTCTGGATTCCACTGTATCGAAACGCCGAATTGGAGGTCGATGGCCGCGTCGCGCGCGCGTCCGTTCGGTGGATCACCTTGTTTGGGCATCGACAGACGTGGGCGTTCATCGTCGGCAAGTTGATGGCTGATCCGGTGTGGTGGTTTTATCTCTACTGGCTGCCGAAATTCCTCGACGCCAAGTACGGCGTAAAGCTCGCTCAGGTCGCTGCGCCGATCATCGCGGTGTATCTGATCGCCGACGTCGGTTCCGTCGGTGGCGGATGGATTTCGAGCGCGCTGATCAAGCGTGGGTGGACGGTGAATCGCGCGCGGAAAGCGACAATGCTCGCCATGGCGGTGCTCATCGTGCCAACGACGCTCGCGTCGCGCGCGCCTACCATGTGGACGGCTGTCCTTATCGTCGGCGTTGCCGCGGCAGCGCATCAGGCGTGGTCTGCGAACGTGTATACGTTGGCGAGCGACATGTTTCCGAAGTTTGCAGTGGGCTCGGTAGTCGGCATCGGGGCGTTCGCGGGTGCGATGGGCGGCGTGGTGTTTCAACGCATCACCGGACGCGTTCTTCAGGCGAACGGTAGTGACTACACACCGATCTTCGTGGTATGCGGCCTTGCGTACGTGACAGCGTGGGCGATTATACATCTACTCGCGCCGCGTCTCGAGCCGGCACGTCTCACAATCAAGCAGACATGACGACCTACGGTAGAATTGGCCTCGCTTGTGTGATTGGGGCTTCAGCATGCGCTCCGCGCGCGTCGACAACAGCAGTTGGCGCGCCGCCGAGCTCGATTCTGATAAACGCGCGCCTGGAACAGTCCTCGATCGCGTTCAATAGGCTGACGGCGGAGGAGGAACGTTCCGGCTGGCGTCTGCTCTTCGACGGCAAGACGTTCGACGGTTGGCGCGGACTCGGCTACGACAGCGTGCCCACCGCGCACTGGACCATCGAGAACGGCATGATTCGGAAGATTCCAGACAGCCAGGTTCCGCGGCAGGCCGACGGACAGCCGGCCGTCGGTGGCGATCTGATGACCCGTGAAACGTTCCGCGATTTCGAGCTGACATGGGAATGGAAAATCAGCCGCGCCGGAAACAGCGGCGTGAAGTACAATGTCTCCGAGGAGATTTCGATGGCCGCGGCACCCAACCACGCCGCGCTAGGGTTCGAGTATCAGCTGCTCGACGACAGTCTTCACGAGGACAACAAGGTGCCGTCGCACCGCGCTGGTGCGCTCTACGATCTTATAGCGCCGAACGCCACCAAGCGGCTGAAACCAGTCGGAGAATGGAACACGTCGACGCTCGTCTTTCGCGGCAATCACGGGGAGCACTGGCTGAACGGCACCAAAGTCGTGGAGTTCGATCTCGGCACGCCGGTGATGGACTCGCTCGTGGCGCACAGCAAATATCGGAGCATCCAGAATTTCGCGCAGCGGCGCTCCGGCCACATCGTGCTCCAGGATCACGTGGACGAAGTGTTCTTTCGTAACATCAAGATTCGTGTCATGTAACGCTCGGGAGATATCATGAACGGGAAGGAGCTGTTGCCACGCCGGGATTTCCTGAAGAAAGCGTCGGCAGCTGGGTTTGGCGCGATCGCGATGTCACGCGGCTTCGGTCCGCTCTTCGCGTTCGATGGATCACCGGCGGAGAAAATGACGGTGGGCGTCATGGGGTTGAACGGACGCGGCACCGTGCTCGCGCATGGATTTGCGCGTAACGCCAACGCGACGGTCGCCTACCTATGCGACGTCGACTCCAACGTCCTCGCCAAAGCGGTTCCAGCCATCGCGCAGGATCAGGCAACCTCGCCCAAGGCAGTCGGCGATTTTCGTCGCGTGCTGGAGGATAAGAATGTCGACGCGATCGCAATTGCCACTCCGGATCATTGGCACACGCCGGCGACGATCCTCGCCCTGCAGGCAGGGAAGCATGTCTACGTCGAAAAGCCGAGCGGCCACGATCCGCGCGAGGATGAGCTCATCGTCGCGGCGGCGCGCAAGCACAACAAGCTGCACGTGCAGCTCGGCACGCAGGCTAGGTCCGGTCCCCACTTCATCGATGTCCTGCAGGCCGTTCGTGAAGGTCTCATCGGCATGCCGTACCTCGCCCGCGCGTGGTACGCCAATACGCGAACAGGAATAGGAAAAGGCAAAGTGGTTCCCGTGCCGGCGAATCTCGACTACGAGCTGTGGCAGGGGCCTGCTCCGCGCACTCCGTATCGCGATAACATCATCCACTACAACTGGCACTGGTTCACCAACTGGGGCACCGGCGAAATCTGTAACAACGGAACGCACGAGATCGATGTCGGGCGATGGATACTCGGCGTCGATTATCCGACGAGCGTCATCTCGACCGGTGGGCGCTTCCACTACGCCGACGACTGGCAGTTCCCCGACACGCAGGAGGCGACGTTCGTGTTCGAGGGCGGCAAGAGCATCATCTGGCAGGGGCAGAGCTGCAACGGACTCGGTCTCTACGAGCGTTCCCGTGGCACGACGATTCTCGGCACGAATGGCAGCGTCGTAGTCGATCGCGACGGCTACGTCGTTTACGACCTGAAGAACAAGATTGTCAAACAGGTGACGGCAGCACCCAAAGGCGATGCGCTGAATACGACTGGCGACGATTGGCTAACGCAGCTTCACATCGACAACTTCGTCAGCGCCGTACGCACGGGCACCAAGCTCTCGGCGCCGATTGGGGACGGCGCGATAACGGGAATGCTGTGCCACCTCGGGACCATCTCCCAACAGGTCGGGCGCAGGCTCACCACTGATCCGAAGAACGGTCACATCCTCGACGACGCGGATGCCGCCAGGCGCTGGTCGCGGGAGTATGATCCGCGGTGGAAGCCGGTGGTGTGACGGAGTTTCACGAGGATCGCTTTTTCGATCCTGATCCGACAATTCGGCGCAACGCCCGCGCATTGTACGCCGAGACACGCGGGCTGCCAATCGTCTCGCCGCACGGACATGTAGGTCCCGAAATTCTTTCAAGAAACGACCCGTTTTCAGATCCGGCGTCGCTGATCATCACGCCGGACCATTACATCCTGCGCATGTTGTACTCGCGCGGCGTTCCCCTCGAGTCGCTCGGCGTTGTTTCAGTCGATGGATCTCCTCCAGCTGCGGAGACTGATCCGCGCAAGATCTGGCAGACTTTTGCCGATCACTGGCACCTATTCAGAGCAACGCCTACAAGCGTGTGGCTCGAATATGAGCTGCGCGAGGTGTTTGGCATCAAACGCGAGCTGGAGTCGGGCTCGGCCGGGGAGATTTACGACGCGATCGTCGAGCGATTGCAGTCGCCAGAATTTCGCCCGCGCGCGCTGCTGAAGCGGTTCAACATCGAAGTGCTGGCCACGACCGACGGCCCCAGCGATTCTCTCGAGCACCACGAAACGCTGCGTAGGGCGAATCTTGGTACTCAGGTAATTCCCACATTTCGTCCAGACGCACTATTCAGGATCAGCTCCCCAAGCTGGCCAAAGGAACTGGAGCGATTCGGAAAAGCGGTCGGCAGAGAAATTCGGAGTTGCGGCGAGCTGACGAGCGCGATGGCGCAGCGACGCGCCGAGTTCAAAGCGATGGGCGCAACGGCCACCGATCATGCCGTAGTGTCCCCGCGCACCGAAAAGTTGGACGATGAGACAGCTGATCGGATATTCTCGAGTGCGATGCGCGGCAGCGGGAGCGCACAAGAGCAGTCAAGACTCGAAGCGCACCTCTTGATGGAAATGGCATCTCAATCAGTAGAGGACGGCCTGGTGATGCAGCTACACGCTGGTGCATTGCGCGATCACAACGAGCTCGTATATCGGCGGTTCGGACCCGACCGTGGCGGAGACATTCCCGTCGCCACCGAATTCACGCGAAATCTTCGGCCCTTGCTGAACGCGTACGGAAACGATTCTCGATTCCGTCTTATCGTATTCACACTCGACGAAACTGCGTACAGTCGGGAGCTGGCGGCGCTCGCTGGGCATTACCCGGCGATGCTACTCGGCGCGCCTTGGTGGTTTCACGATTCCATCGAAGGCATGATTCGTTTTCGCCAACAGACCACCGAGACGGCGGGGATAGATAATACCGCCGGTTTCACGGACGACACCCGGGCCTTCTGCTCGATCCCGGCGCGACACGATCTCGCTCGCCGCGTGGATGCCAATTATCTCGGTGGTCTGGTGGCGCGTCACTTGATCGACATTTCTGACGCGAGCGAGATGGCGCGAGCGATGGCGTACGATCTGGCGAAGCGCGCTTACCGATTGACTTGAATCCAGTGAGAAGAGCGATGCCGAATCACGAAATCCCACGCCGTACCTTTCTGAAATGGTCGGCACTCGGCGCTGCTGGAGTGGCGCTCACCGATTGCGCGACCGCCAACACCGCCCCGAGTGTTCGCGCCGTTACCGACAAACCAAGCCAGGATAGCGGGGTCAAGCTCGGCGTTGCCAGTTACTCGCTGCGGAACTTCCCGCGCCAGCAAGCGATCGAGATGACTCGCTCGCTGGGAGTCCGCTACATCAACTTCAAATCGGTGCATCTCGCATACGATGCGCCCCCGACGGAGTTTGCCACGGCGCGAGCGGAGCTGACTGCGGCGGGACTGGAGCTCGTCGGTGGCGGGATGATCACCTTCGAGACTGACACGGATGACGGAGTGCGAAAGTATTTCGACTACGCCAGGGCAGCAGGAATGCCCTTGATCGTTTTCACGTCGAAGCCCAACCTGCTTCCGCGCATCGAGAAGTTCGCCCGCCAATACGACATCAAGGCCGCGATCCACAATCACGGTCCGGAGGATCCTGACTTCCCGTCGCCATACGATGCACTGAAGGCCATCAAAGGAATGGATCCGCGCATGGGTCTGTGCATCGACCTCGGCCACACTGTTCGCGCCGGCACCGATCCGGTTCGCGCAATCGCCGATGCCGGGCCGCGGCTACTCGACATGCACGCGAAAGATCTCCGTGACTTCAGGACGGTCGAGAGTCAATGCGTGGTTGGGGAAGGGATGATGCCGATCGCCGAGATCTTCCGGGAGCTGCGCGCGATGCGCTACGCTGGCTACGTCAATCTGGAGTACGAGATCGAGCCGGATAATCCGCTTCCTGGAATGAAGCAGTCGTTCTCCTTCATGCGCGGCGCTCTCTCCGGACTCGCGGCCGCGCGCTCGTAATCTCAACAGAACCGTTCATTACTCCGTAGTGCATTTCAGAACAATGCCGGAGTAACTGCGAGACTCGGTGCTATCCTACCGAGTAAGGATGCGAGGCAGGGTGATCGTCAGCGGTGTGTATCAACAAGCGATCATCTGATCTTTTCCCAACCGAGGCATTTCATGAGAGCTCCGGCAATCAGCAATCAGGCGCGACTGGTCGCGCTTCTGGCGATGGCCATTCTCGCCTGCTCACCTGGCGAGCCGGAAACGGCGTACGCCAGCTCGAGAGCCGGGCGCGCTGCGGTCGCGTCACAAGGCACAGTATCGAAGGCAAGTGAAAAAGGCGCAGCGCTTCGGCTGGTGCTGGCGTCGAGTGGCAATGCGGCGCGCTACCGCGTTCGCGAACAACTCGTTGGCCAGGATCTTCCGAACGACGCGGTCGGTGCGACGACCAAACTGACCGGCGCAATCTCGATTGACGCCGCCGGCAAGGTCATTCGTGATGCGTCGAAGTTTACAGTGGATGCCGGCAGCTTCGTCAGCGACAAGAATCGCCGCGATGGCTTCGTTCGCGGACGGTTGCTCGAAGCTGACGAGTACCCGACGATCGTATTCGTCCCAACCAGCGTAAGCGGCGTGAGCCTGCCGTTGCCGACTTCGGGTACGCGTCAGATCGAGATGACTGGCGATCTCACCGTTCGGGGAGTAACACGCCCAACGACGTGGAAGGGCGCGGTCGAGTTCAAGAACGGCGGTGTCACGGGCTCAGCATCAACTGCCTTCACGTTCGACGACATGCAGATCGAGCAGCCGCGTGTTCCGGTGCTGCTGAGCGTGGCGGACACGATCAAGCTCGAGATCGACTTCAATCTGGTTCAGCAGAAGTAAAGCACACGGGGAACGGAAACGAAAAACGGGCACTCCTAGAAATGGAGTGCCCGTTGTCGTATCTCACTTGAGATGCTGAAGGGGTGGATTCCGCTCGCGATCGCCGGGTCGGTGGTCGGTACGACGGCGCCTGACACCGCGCAAGTCGGGCTGATCAGGATCAATGGCGCCATCGGCCCCGCCACGGCGAATTACGTGGCGCGCGCGATCGATGCGGCGGCGGAGCAGCACGATCAGTGCCTCATCATCCTGCTCGACACGCCCGGTGGGCTACTCGAATCCACCAAGGAGATCGTCCAGACGTTCTACGCCTCGAAAGTGCCGGTGGTCGTCTACGTGTCGCCGTCAGGGGCGAGCGCGGGAAGCGCCGGCGTTTTCATCACCTTGGCAGCGGATATCGCTGCAATGGCGCCGAATACGATCATTGGCGCGGCGCATCCGGTTGCATTCGGCACCGGGGGTTTCGCGAAGGACACCAACGATGTGATGAGGCAGAAAATGGAGAACTACACCTCCAGCTTGGTGGAATCCATTGCGGACAAGCGTCATCGCAACGTTGAGTGGGCGAAATCAGCCGTGCTCCAAAGCGTTGCGACCACCGCCCAAAAGGCCCTCAAGGCCAATGTCATCGATCTCATCGCGGACGACGTCCCGGACTTGCTGAAGAAACTCGACGGGCGCACCGCCGGCGGCAGGAAACTCCAGACTGCGAACGCGAAAATCGTGGACATCCCGATGAGCCCGGGCGAACGCGTGTTCCAACTGATCTGGCGGCCCGAGGTGATGTTCCTGCTCCTGCTCATCGCCATGTACGGCATCATCGGTGAGTTGAGCAGCCCCGGTGCGATCCTGCCGGGTGTGGTCGGCGCGATTGCGGTGATCCTGTTGCTGTTCATGTCGGCGACGCTGCCGGTGAACGTCGCCGGGCTGGCTCTGATCGGCTTGGCGATCGCGCTTTTCGTCATTGATGTGTTCGCGCCGACACACGGCGTGTTGACCGCGGGGGGCGTCGTGTCGTTTTTCCTCGGCGCACTGATGCTGTTCAACCGCGCCGCGCCGGGTTTCGCGTTGTCTCTGGCCTGGATCATCCCGGCGACAGTTATCACTGCGACGTTCTTCATCTTTGTGGTCGGCAAGGGGATTCGCGCGCAATTCAAGCCGGTTCGCGCCGGGACGGAAACGATGATCGGCAAGCGTGTGATCGCGCTCTCACTTACCGATTCTCGAGGCGGCCAGGTATTCTTCGAAGGGGAACGCTGGAATGCTGTGAGTGAGACCCCGATCGAACCTGGACAATCGGGGGAAGTGACCGGCCGCAACGGGCTAACGCTGAACGTCAAACCCACAACCTAGAGACGATGAGATCATGAGAAGCCTTATCGATGCGGCGATGAGCCTCGGTCCGGCCGCGGTGATTCTGGTGGTATTGGCTGTCTTCGTGTTGCCGCTGGCAGTCCGGATTCTGCGTGAATACGAGCGCGGCGTGATTTTCCGGCTCGGGAAGCTGCTGGACGCGAAGGGGCCCGGCCTCATCTTTCTTATCCCCATCGTGGACAAGATGGTGAGAATGGACTTGCGCATCGTCACCATCGGTGTGGCGCAGCAGGAAATCATGACCCGAGACAACGTGCCGGCCACCGTGGACGCGGTCGTCTATTTTCGCATCGTCAATCCGACGGACGCCGTGGTGAAAGTGGAGGATTTCTTGAAAGCCACGTCGCTCATCGCGCAAACGACGCTGCGCAGCGTGCTGGGCCAAGCCTCGCTGGACGATCTGCTGTCACAACGCGACGTGATCAACAAGAAGTTGCAGGAGATCATCGATCGGCAGACCGAGCCGTGGGGCATCAAGGTCACAGCCGTCGAAGTCAAAGATGTTTCGCTGCCCGACAGCATGAAACGCGCGATGGCCAAGCAAGCCGAAGCCGAACGTGAGCGTCGCGCGAAGGTCGTGAACGCGGAAGGCGAATTTGAGGCCGCTGAAAAGATGGTCCAAGCGGCGTCGATGATCGCGAAAGAGCCGATCGCGCTGCAATTGCGCTATCTGCAGACCATGCGCGAGATTGCGAACGAACACAACACGACGACGTTTCTGCCGTTACCGATCGAGTTGGCCAGCGCGTTCGCGAAGAAGGGTTAGACACTAAACAACAAAGCATTCGCGAACTCACCGAGGGGCGTCTATCGGGGTGGGGACCGGCCGCAGATCCCAACTTACGTTTGGCTCGCTCACGGGCTTACTACCGAGTTCGCCGTAGAAGTTATTGCCACCCCAACACCAGATGCGGCCCGTCGTCGTCAAGGCGCACGCGTGATAGTCCTCATCGATCGCCGGGGCGCTTTGCACTGCTGGCATGTGCACGGCCAACGGAGTCGTGGTAAAGAATGGATCGATGCCTCCAACACCCATCTGTCCGTAATTATTTCGCCCCCAGCAGACCGCGTCACCACCCACAGTTAAACCGCAGCTCACGCCGTTTCCCGCCGTGACCTCTCGGAAGGTCAGCTGACCCGAGACGGGCACAGGCACCCGGCTTCCACGCTGCGTACCGATTGCCCCTGAATAGCTCGCGTTACCTAATGCATATGCCTCAATGGCGGAATCCGCAGTGACTAGCCCCCAACAGTACGCCTGTCCGACGGTCGTGACGCCGCAGGTGTGAAACGCCCCAGCAGATAGTTGCGAGAATCTGATGTTGCTGCTGATTGGAACTGGAGAGTCGCTGATGCACTGTGCGTGAGCCGGAAACGCACCACAGTTAATCGGAATTGATGCGTTGCCCAATTGTCCTGTCGCGTTTTCCCCCCAACAGTAGCCATTCCCGTCACTGGTTATTCCGCAAGTGTGATCGCGCCCTGTGGTGATCTGAACAAAGCGGATTCCACCCGCTACCTTCACTGGAGCATCGACTCTACATGGAAGATTCGAGTAGTCACACGGGGCCGCTGCACCAGCGCCGAGCTGCCCGTAGGTGTTGTTTCCCCAACAGTAGGCGGTCTGGTCGGTCGTGATGGCGCAAGTGTGCGCGAATCCCACACTGATGGACGTGAAGCTCAGACCTCCGACAACTGGCACAAGCCCCGGGGATTGGCTTTGCCCCCAACAGTAGGCCCTCGCATCACGCGCGATTGCGCATTGGTGCAGAGCACCGACCGAGATGTAATTGAATGGACCTGGCTGATTAGCGACCGCTCTCGGCACTGTCACACGGTAGCTAGTGTCTCCCGTCGCTAGTGCTCCCCCAAAGTTGGAGCCCCAGCAGTACGCTTGGCCCGTTATGTCGAGCGCACAACTGGTGTCATCGCCTGTGCTGACGGCTTTGAACAACGGTGAACCCGCATCGGATTGCTCCGTGGGGTTGGGCTGACCGCCGGGCCCGGTGGCATCTGCGCAAGCCACCGCAAACGCCAAACACACTAAGCGAAATGCTACTGGGAACGCATCGCATGTTATACGCATGCCCGAACCTATTCACGCATCCAGTCCCGCCAAAATACGTCGTTTGACGTAGGTATAAGGTCAGATTTCCTATCAATCCGGGTGAGCTGTGCAGCAAGAGTCCAGCGAAAAGCAAAACGGACACTCCTGGAAGTGGAGTGCCCGTTGTCGTATCTCACTGAATGGTGAAAACAGCTCCCGAGGAGGGACTCGAACCCCCGACCCGGTGATTAACAGTCACCTGCTCTACCACCTGAGCTACTCGGGAATAACTATGAAAAATAGTCAGTCACGGGAATCGAATCAACCGATTCACTTGCGCCGCGCTCGGTAATTCTGCTGTCACCGCTTTCCGCCTAAGTTCAAATCCATGCGTCCAAAGAGAAACGGAAATCATCGGCAAACGGCTCTCATCACCGGCGGTTCCGGCGGTATCGGACTCGAGCTGGCGAAAGTTCTCGCCAAAAACGGATTTGACCTCGTGCTGGTAGCGCGAAAGCGTGATTCACTCGAGGCTGCCGCCGGTCAGATCGAAGGGAAGTACGACGTGAAAGTACACGTCTTCGCGGCTGATCTACGCCGCCGCGAAGCTCCCGAAGAGATCTTCAACTTTCTCAGCAACGAGAACATTCCGATCGAAGTGCTTGTCAACAACGCTGGCTTCGGACTGGGTGGGGAATTCGCGGAGACGGAAGTCACGCGCGAGCTGGAGATGATTCAGGTCAACATTGCAGCGCTCACGCACCTCACCAAGCTCTTTCTGCCAGCGATGATCAGACGCAGATCCGGCCGAATACTGAACGTCGCCTCGACGGCTGCGTTCCAGCCGGGACCGCTGATGGCCGTCTATTACGCCACGAAAGCGTACGTCCTCAGCTTCTCGGAGGCACTCGCCGAAGAGCTACGTCATAGCGGAGTCACCGTGACCGCGCTCTGCCCCGGTCCCACGCGCAGTGATTTCGCGGCCTCGGCGGAGATCACGGAGTCGCGCTTGTTCACACTCTTTGGAATAGCGGATGCCGCTGACGTCGCCGAGTATGGAGTCAAAGCAATGATGCACGGACGCCGAGTCGCGATTCCCGGAATCAGGAACAAACTGGTCGCGCAAGCAAACCGATTTGCGCCACGCTCCGTGACAGCGAAGATCGCTAGACTCGCTCAGGAATCGCGGTAACCCTGTTCGCGCTTCCCGCCTCCCGCTTCCCCCTTCCCGCTAAAGTGCGAGCTGCCGCGCGATCTCTTCGCGATCGACGCGGCTCGATCCGATTCGCGGTGCGATCTCAGTGCGCTCGACACGCCGCTTGAGAAGTGGCAAAAGCCATCGACCTGTGTGCGACTCTTCGACGTTCGCCACTTCCTCCGGGCGGCCCATAGCCACGACGGTGCCGCCCGCCACTCCTGCCTCCGGCCCCAGATCGATTATCCAGTCGGCGAGCTTTATCACATCGAGATTGTGCTCGATCAGCACGATCGTGTGGCCCTGCTCGAGAAGGCGATCAAAGACCTTCGCCAGCTTTCTGATGTCCTCCAGATGGAGTCCGGTCGTAGGCTCGTCCAAGACGTACATCTTCTTCCCGGATTTCTTGCCCGCCATTACCAGCTCGCGCGCGATCTTGATGCGCTGCGCTTCGCCGCCCGATAGCGTTGTCGCCGGCTGACCGAGTCGGAGGTAGCCGAGTCCCACCTGCTGCAGCTGCCATAAAGCCTGGCCGAGCTTTTCCTCGCGCGGGAAAAACCGGATCGCCTGATCGACGGTCATGTTGAGCACGTCGTGGATGTTCTTCCCGCGAACAGTGATGTCGAGGACTTCCGGCTTGTAACGCTTGCCGCCACAATCTTCGCACGGGACGAAGACGTCGGCCATGAACACCATCTCCACCTCCAGCGCGCCAGCGCCCTCGCACGCTTCGCAGCGGCCACCTTCGACATTGAAGCTGAAAGTGCCCGGCGTATACTTGCGCTGTCGAGCCAGCGGCGTGTCCGCGAAGATGCAGCGGATCTCGTCGAACGCTTTGACGTAGGTGACAGGGTTCGATCGCGGCGATTTCCCAATCGGGCTCTGGTCGATCAACACCACATCCTCGAGTGCATCGAAACCGGTGAGGGTCTCGTACTCGCCAACTTTTTCGCCGAGGTGGAGCTTCGCCGAGTGCTCGCCGACCAGATGCGTTTCAAGCGCCCGGTACAGAACGTCGTGAACCAAAGTACTTTTTCCCGAGCCTGAGACGCCCGTTACAACAGTCAACGCGCCCAGCGGAATCCGGATGTCGACGTCCTGCAGATTGTGCTCGCGCGCGCCGGTGAGGGTGATCCAGCGCGGACCGAGCCGACGCCGGTCGTCGGGAAGCGGAATGGAGCGCGCGCCCGTTACGTACTGTCCGGTGAGCGGACTTTCACTGACGCGCGACATCGGTCCCGCGAAAACGACCTGACCACCCGCTTCGCCGCTTCCCGGTCCGAGCTCCACCATGTAATCGGCCATCTCGATCGCAGCGAGATCGTGCTCGACGACGAGTACGCTGTTGCCGGCATCGCGCAGGCGTTGCAGTAGCTTGAGCAGGCGGTCCATGTCGCGCGCGTGCAATCCGATCGAGGGCTCGTCGAGAACGTAGAGCGTGTCGACAAGTTGCGATCCGAGCGAATTAGCGAGACCGATCCGCTGTGCCTCTCCCCCGGACAGGGTTCGTGTCGCGCGGTTCATCGACAGATATCCAAGGCCGACGTCGCGAAGGAATGTCACGCGATCGCGTGCCTCCTTCAGAATCATCGCTGCCACCCGACGCTCGAATTCGCTGAGCTGCAGCTCGTTAAGCCAGAGTGCGAGCCTATCGACAGGGATCTCCGCTACTTGCGCGATATTGAGTCCGCCAACGCGCACGTTCAGCGCTTCCGGCTGGAGCTTCGTGCCGTGACAGCGCGGACATTCCTGGGCGGTCTGGTACTGACGGAGGAAGACGCGGATGTATTGCTTGTAGCGTTTCTCCTCCAGATCGCGCAGGAAAGGAAAAATTCCCTTGTAACCGCGGGTCCTCGAACGCAGCAGGAGCTGTCGTTGTTCGGCGGAAAGCTGCTGCCACGGCTTATCCATCGGAATGCGTTCGCGCTTCGCGAATTCCGCCAACGCACGGCGCTTGTTGTCGTAGCGCGGCTTGGTCCACGGGTCGATCGCTCCGTCGCGCAGCGAGCGGGTTGGGTGGGGCACGACCAGGGATTCGTCGTACTCGAGGATCGCACCGAATCCATTGCACTGTGAACACGCGCCACGCGGATTGTTGAACGAGAAGAGCTGGGGCGTTGGCGCAGGCGCGATAGTACCGTCGTTGGGGCACTCGAACCGTTCGGTAAAACGCAGTGCACTCACGCGTGAACCGTCTAGCGGAGAGACGATCTCATCGGTCAGCAGGATTACACAATCTCCTTCGCCTTCGGCGAAGGCGGTGCCGACCGCGTCACTGAGGCGCCCCGCACTTTCTGCCGTAACGGCGAGGCGATCCACGACAACCAACAGCTCCTTCGCCCGCGTGATGTCGCGCCCGGCTTCCACGATCTCGTCGAGATGCATCACACTCCCATCGACGGCGACACGAAGGAATCCCTGCGCCCGAAGGTTCTCGACCACTACATCGTGGGTGACTTTGTTGGAGAGTCTGAGCGGAAACGTAACGTAGAAGCGGCTGCCGCCAGGCAGTGCCAGCACAGCGTCGGTCACGGACTGTACCGTGTCCGGTTTTATCTCCCGCCCGCAATTCGGACAAAAGGTGTGTCCGACGCGAGCCCACAGAAGACGCAGATAGTCATAGATCTCGGTCGCGGTACCGACGGTAGAACGGGACGTCTTGGTTGGATTCTTCTGCTCGATCGCTACTGCGGGCGAAAGGCCTTCAACCGCGTCGACGTCCGGCTTCTCCATCCGCTCGAGAAATTGCCGCGCGTACGACGAAAGCGATTCTACATACCGGCGCTGGCCTTCGGCGTAAATCGTATCGAACGCAAGCGACGATTTTCCCGAGCCCGACGGTCCGGTCACGACAGTGACGGTGCGCCTCGGAATTTCGCGGTCGAAGCCCTTGAGGTTATGCTGGCGGGCGCCGCGGACGATGATGCTGTCTTTCACATCCGAAATCTAAGCGCGGCACCGAATATACGCCGAATTTGAGACACCTTCAGCGCGACGAGCGGCAGAGCTTAGCTACAATCGTCTGACCACGCGGCCGAGGAGGAGAAGCACGATCGCTCCGACGGTGGCGATGCCGATCGAGCGCAGATCAAACTGCCCAGCGGTCACCGTCCCCCAGCCGAAAAATCGAGTGCCAAGCCAGCCGCCGATAAACGCGCCAACGATTCCGAGCAGGATCGTGATAATACATCCAGAAGGGTCCCGCCCTGGCACCAGAAACTTCGCCAGTGTCCCGGCGACCAGGCCGAGAAGAATCCAGTAAAGCCAGAGCGGCAAACCCTTGTCCTGCTGTGACCGGCTGCTGTTCTAGGGAACGCGCGGAGTAGTGCGGCCCCTGGTTGCCATGCGATAGATCCAGAGAAGAAGGAGCGCTCCGATGACAGCGAGAATGATGCTCTGGATGGAGAATCCGTTGAGCCCCACGCCGGTGAGCATGTTCCCGAGGAAGCCACCAATGAACGCACCCACGATGCCGATGATCATGGTAACGATGATGCCGCCGGGATCATTGCCCGGCATGATGGCCTTGGCGATCGCGCCGGCGATCAGACCAAGAACGATCCATGCGAGAATTCCCATCTTCCCTCCAGTATGGTTTTACGTCAGCCGACAGGATGGAAACATCGGTGCCCCGGAACAGGTGCAACCTGCGTACCATGGGTGATCTGCACGTAGCGTCACACCTGCAACGCGACTAGGATACGCCTGAATGACTGCTCCTGCAACCCACCCGCACGAAGACGACGTACTCGGCAAAGCATACGACCGCAAGCTGATGAGTCGTCTGCTTGTTTATGCGCGCCCATACCGCGCTCTGATGTACGGAGCTTTTGCGCTTCTCTGCATCGAAGGTGCGATTCAAGTCGTAGGTCCGCTGCTGACAAGACGGGTGATCGATGTTGCCGTACCCGCTCACGACATGCGCGTCGTGTTGTTCTGTACTGCGCTCTTGTTCGTCGCGCTACTCACCGAGTTCATCCTCTCGTATACGCAGACCTGGCTCACCAGTCTTCTCGGACAGCGAGTGATGCGCGACATCAGAATGGAGATCTTTCGCCATCTCCAGCGGTTGTCGGTGTCGTACTTCGATCGTAATCCAGTCGGAAGACTGATCACGCGCGTGACCTCGGACGTCGAGACCCTCAACGAGTTGTTTACGGCGGGCGTGGTGGCCGGACTCGGAGATCTTTTTACGCTCGTTGCGATAAGCGTCGCCATGCTCATCATGGATTGGCGGCTGGCACTGGCGTCATTCGCCGTCATCCCGTTCGTGGTGATGGTGTCCGGACTATTTCGAAAGGGTGTGCGCGAGACGTACCGCGACATCCGCGTGCGTGTCGCCCGGATCAATTCGTTCTTGCAGGAGCGTCTGACGGGAATGCGAATCGTCCAGCTGTTCGGTCAGGAAAAGCGAGAGGCACGTCGGTTCGACGAGCTGAATCGGTCCCATCTCGACGCCCAGCTCAAATCGATAACCATTTACGCGCTCTACTTTCCGGCAATCGAGCTGCTCACATCGGTAGCCCTGGCGATACTGATCGTCGCCGGAGCGTCGCGCGTTCACGCCAATGTATTGAGCGTCGGCACCGTGGCGGCGTTTCTGCAGCTGGTGCGGAGATTCTTTCAGCCACTCCAGGATCTGTCCGAGAAGTACAACATCCTGCAAACTGCAATGGCGAGCTCCGAGCGCATCTTCACGCTGCTCGATACAGTTCCAACCGTGCCGGACAGGAGCGAGCCCGTTGAGGTAGTGGCGCGCCGAGAAGGTGTCGAGGTTGCATTCGAGGATGTTTGGTTTGCGTATGACCTGGCGCATATGGCGAAGATTGCGGGCGCTCAGGAAAGCGCTCCCGTCGAGTGGGTTCTCAAGGGTGTGAGCTTCACCGCGCGTCCGGGCGAGACGCTCGCGCTCGTCGGCCACACCGGTGCCGGCAAGACGACGATCGTCAATCTGCTGATGCGATTCTACGATCCTCAGCGTGGCCGGATAACGATCAACGGCGTCGATATTCGAACGATGCCGCTGCAAGAGCTGCGATCCCTGGTTGGCTACGTGCAGCAGGACATCTTCCTCTTCGCCGGTGACATCGCTACCAACATTCGCCTCTCGAATCCGCTGAGCGACGACGATGTTGTGGGCGCAGCCGCCAAGGTCGGCGCGGACCGCATCATCCGTGGTTTTCCCCAGGGTTATAGCCAGGTTCTCGGCGAGCGCGGTGCCTCGATCAGTGTGGGCGAGCGACAGCTTCTCTCATTTGCGCGAGCGATTGCCGCCAACGCGCCGCTGCTGCTGCTCGACGAGGCGACCAGTGCAGTCGACAGCGAGATCGAGGCGGAGATCCATGCTGCGCTCGGGGTGCTGGTGGCAGGCAGGACCACGATGGCGGTCGCGCATCGTCTCAGCACGATCGCCAACGCTGACATGATTCTCGTGCTGCATCATGGCGAGGTCGTGGAGCGCGGCAATCACCGACAGCTACTCGAGATGGCTGGTCGGTACAGCACACTTTGGAGACTGCAGGCCGGAGACGCGGAGCCGCTCCTCCAGCGCGCTGGGTGATGCTTGCCGCTCTTTTCGCGCTTCCGTAGTTTGAGGCCAGGAGCGTTGCTCCGCCAATCGCGGCACTCACCAGCTATTCCATTCCAATGAGTTCCTGCTAGTGCACCTTGCTGTCGCGGCTCGCACTGATGTCGGCCGGATTCGAAAGGGAAATGAAGACTCGCTCCACGCATCGGCCAACGCTTACCGCGGGCTGTTCATAGTCGCGGACGGCATGGGTGGGCACGCGGCGGGCGAGGTCGCGAGCGAGATGGCGGTGGAAATGGTGAGCCACGAACTGTCCGACCTGAACGATCTCGAGGCGCCCGACGCGCACGAAAGAGTCGCCCGCGCGCTTCGCGATGCGAATCGCGCCGTTTATGAGCGAACAAGAACGGAACGCGACAAGCTCGGAATGGGTAGCACGGTGTCAGCCCTGCTGCTGTCCGAGACGAGATATCTCGTTGGGCATGTCGGCGACTCCCGCATCTACCTCGTGCGTGAAGGGGAAATGCGTCAGCTGACAAAAGACCATTCCCTGGTGCAGGAACAGGTCGACGCCGGCCTGCTGACACCCGAACAGGCGAGACGGCATCCGCAGAGCAATGTGATAACGCGATGCATCGGTATGGCCGACGAAATCGAGCCGGATGTGTTCGATGGCGATGCCAAGGTCGGTGACGCGTTTCTTCTTGCCAGTGACGGTTTGACGGGGATGGTCGATGACCGCCGGATTCAGCAGCTCTTGATGTCTCGCGCCAAGCCCGAGCGGATCGTTGACGCTCTGATTCAGGAGGCGAACGTCAACGGGGGAAACGACAACATTACCGCCGTCGTAGTGCGGGTTCTGGCAGAGGAATCCACGAGCACCGATCACGAGGTGACTCCGGTCCCTCCCGCGCGTACCCATGGGTGATGTGGAGAGCAGCGAGACGGTAGCTGCGATCGCACAGCTCTACCTCGGCAACATCCTCTACGCGCTCGAAACGACGGCGCTAAGTCTGGACGAGCTGAACAAACCTACGGACGCCGCTTTTTATCGCGGCATCGCCAGGAAACTGGCGGAGGCGCGGGGGCGCGAACCAAAACGTGAGAGCTAGATATCTGGTCCTGCTTGCCACCTTATCGAGCGCTGGCTGTTCGACGCAGAGGGATGCGCGCGCGACAGCCGACTCCTCGTTTGCGACGTTGCAGCAACGCGGCGAAACGGCGATGGGAGTCAATCAGTACACATCGCAACACGTGTTCGAGCCGCTGCCAGGCGGCGGCCGCATCGTTCTGCAGAGAAAGGAGGACGACTCCGTCGGCACGGCGACGATTCGCGCGCACATGCGGACCATTGCGGCTGCGTTTTCAAACGGCGACTTCACACTTCCTGGGTTTGTGCACGCGACGTCGGATGTCCCCGGGACACAGGAGATGACGAAGCTGCGCGCCGATATCAGCTACACAGTGCGAGACCTCCCGCGCGGCGGCGAGGTACTTTTATCGAGCAAGAATCCAAACGCTATCAAAGCCATTCACGATTTCCTCGCATTTCAGCGCATGGACCACCGCGCGCCGATGCACGCGCAGTAAGACGTGGCTCAAAAACGCGCGACGAAAAAAAGAAAACCTACTGGCAAACCAGCGGTCGCTCCGATCCGCGCGTTCAAGACGCAGAAAGACTTCAGCGCCTGGCTGGAGAAGAACAATGGAAAATCCACCGGTCTCTGGGTGCGCATCGCCAAGAAAGATTCAGGAATCAAGTCGATCACCTACCAAGAGGCTCTGGAGGTCGCGCTCTGCTACGGGTGGATCGACGCACTCAAGCTCCCGGAGAACGAAAAGACATGGCTGCAGCGGTTCCTACCGCGCCGGCCCAAGAGCCTCTGGTCGAAGATAAACCGTGAAAAAGTGATTGCGCTGATCGAGGGTGGGCGCATGCATGCGGCCGGACTGGCGGAGATAGAGCGCGCGAAAAGCGACGGTCGTTGGGAAGCGGCGTACGACTCGCCCAGTCGAGCGACGGTGCCTCCAGACTTTCAGAGGGAGCTAGACCGAAATCCGAAAGCGAAGGTGTTTTTCGAGACGTTGGACCGGATTAACAGATACGCGATCATCTGGCGCGTTCAGACAGCCCGGACCGCCGAAATCAGACAGAATCGCGTGCGAAGCTTCATCGAAATGCTGGAGAAAGGCGAGAAACTTCATTAGATAGCGCTCCATGCCCGAGGCACAGCGCATCGTCATACGCATCAAGAAGGACAAGGACGGCCGAACATCGCTCAGCTGCATCAGAGCCGATGGAACGACTACCTGGCAACGTCAGCAGGGCGGTCAGGCGCGCTTTTTTCCGCGACACGACCTCACACACTACGCCGTCGAAACAGTCCTCGGCCACCGCCAGGGGTTTTACGGACTGGTTGCGGCGGGATGGGATTTGTCGGATTTCGGCACTCCCTGGCCACGCGGCAGGTTGCCGAAGGATGCGAATCTGTCCGAGATCATCGTCGGATTTTTCGATCGCGAACGCGCCAGCGGTGAGCGATGGGCCGCAGCTGGCCTGAACGATCAACTCGCAAATTTTGCCGCTGAGAACGGGCTACCGTTGCCGGACCCGATCTCCGAGGACGAACTGGCCAAAATCCGTCGACGGCGGGCGGAGCTTTTCGCAGACTGGGACGCCATCGAGCCGGGGGACGCGCTCGAGTTATCCTTTGACCTGTCGTCCCCAACGATCACCCGATAGGAGAACCGGGGCCGTTTTACTCCCCGCAGGGGCGTCGTATTTGCTAATTAACGCCAAACAAGCCGCGCACTTCTATCGCAACGTATTCGGATACACGATTCTCGCCTACCGCGGTCCGGAGACCGGAACCCGCGATCGCGCCAGTTATATCCTGGAGCAAGACAAGGTCAGACTCGTGCTCACCACCGCGCTGCGACCCGACGGCGATATCTCGGCCCACGTTCACAGGCACGGCGACGGAGTAAAGGACATCGCACTCTGGGTCGACGATGCGAGACGAGCGTTCAAGCTCGCTGTGGAGCGCGGCGCCAAGCCGGCCTACGAACCGAAGTCGCTCGTCGACGAGCAAGGCGAGGTAGTTATTGCCGGCATCCACACTTACGGGGAAACGATTCACAGCCTGGTTGAGCGTAAAAATTACAAAGGGCCTTTCATGCCGGGCTTCGTGCCTTTCGCCGGACGCGGTCAGTCGGAAGGGGTCGGCCTCAAGTACATCGATCATTGCGTCGGCAACGTCGAGCTCGGCGCGATGAACAAGTGGGTGAAGTACTACGCCGACGTGCTCGGCTTCACCCAGCTGATTTCGTTCGACGACAAAACGATCTCCACTGAATACTCGGCGCTGATGTCAAAAGTCGTCGCCAACGGCAACGGGCGAATCAAGTTCCCGCTCAACGAGCCGGCCAAGGGGAAGAAAAAGTCGCAGATCGACGAATACCTCGAGTTCTACCAGGGCCCGGGCTGCCAACACATTGCAATCGCGACTGACAACATCATCGAGACGGTTACGAAACTGCGCGACAACGGCGTCGAGTTCCTGCGCGTTCCCGGGACGTACTATGACACTGTGATCGACCGCGTCGGCCACATCGATGAAGATGTTTCGCGTCTGCGCGAGCTGGGCATTCTGGTTGATCGCGACGAAGAAGGCTATCTGCTGCAGATCTTCACCAAGCCGATGGAAGACCGGCCGACGCTCTTCTACGAGATCATTCAGCGCAAAGGCGCAAAGAGCTTCGGCGCTGGCAACTTCAAGGCGTTGTTCGAGGCGCTCGAGCGCGAACAGGACCTTCGCGGAAATCTGTAGACCATGCCGATCTATCACACACTCGGACGAATCCCTCGCAAGCGACACATCGCCTTCCGCAAGCCCGATGGCGGGATCTACGCCGAAGAGCTCGTAGGCCACGAGGGATTTACCGGAACATCATCGCTCCTCTATCACATTTATCCGCCGACCACCGTCAAATCCGCTCGCCGCCTGCGAGAGACAAAGTATGAAGCGGATGGCGATCAAACGCTTCGTCATCGACACTTCCTGACGGCGCGGGCGAAGAAAGGCGGCAGCGCGACACTGGACCGGCTTCCACTCCTGTTCAATCAGGACATCGCGATGCTCTACGTCGAGCCCGACGAGAACGACGCGCACTTTTATCGCAACGCCCAGGCTGACGAGCTCGTTTACGTCAGCAAGGGGAAGGGAGTTCTCGAGACGTCTTATGGTCAGCTGCCGTTCTGGGAGGGTGACTACCTCGTCATCCATCGCGGCATCCTCCACCGCTATCGGTTCGACCTGAACGCCGAGCAACCCAAGCTGGTGACCTTTGAGAGCAGAGGTCACGTGCGGTGGCCGAAGCGGTATCGCAATGAATTCGGACAGCTCATCGAAGGCGCTCCCTATTCAGAGCGCGATATCCGGCGCCCCGCGTTCGTAGATCCAGTCGACGAGATGGGAGATTTCCCGATCCTCGTGAAACAGTACGACGGCATCAATGAAATCGTGCTCGATCATCATCCGCTCGACGTCGTCGGTTGGGACGGATACTTCTATCCGTGGGCTTTCAACATCAACGACTTCGAGCCGATCGTTGGCAGAGTCCACCAGCCGCCGCCAGTGCATCAGACTTTTCAGGGCGACGGATTTGTCGTCTGCTCTTTCTGCCCGCGGCCCTACGATTTTCATCCTGAGGCCGTTCCCGCCCCGTACAATCACAGCAACGTGGATTCGGACGAAGTTCTCTACTACGCGTCGAGCGAATTCATGAGTCGCAAGGGAATCGAATTCGGAAGCATCACGCATCATCCGGACGGAATTCCGCACGGGCCTCACCCCGGCCGCGCTGAAGCGAGTATCGGCGCCAAGTACACCGAGGAGCTGGCGGTGATGATGGACAGCTTCCGCCCGCTCAAGGTGGCGAAGGCGGCACTGGCAATCGAAGATCCGAACTACCACAAGTCGTGGCTGCAGACGCAGCACGCCCAATTCAATCCCCCAACCAGCTGATTAGAGGGGAAGGCTGAAATCCACATGAGCGAGGCGCTCTGGACTCCGTCGCCTGAGCGCGTCATCAGGGCGAACATGACCGAGTTCCTGCGCTACGTCGAGGAGCGCGGGGGCCCGCCCGTGCCCGATTATTCGCCCGATTCCTACTGGCAGCTCCACGAGTGGTCCATCAACAATCCGGAGCGTTTCTGGTCGCTCACGTGGAGGTTCTGCGGAATCATTGGACACCGCGGTACCGGCGGTGGCGCTGAGCGTGTTGGCGTCGGACTCGATCACATTGGTCCGCCGGATCCGGAAAAGGGGCCGCGCTGGTTTCCGGACGCGAGTCTCAACTTCGCCGAGAACCTGCTGCGGTTCACCGATGACGAGCCCGCACTGTCGTCGTGGAATGAAGAGGGTCATCAACGTACGATCAGCTATCGCGAGCTGCGTGAAGCGGTGGGTACGCTCGCACTAGCACTCGATGCAGCAGGCGTGGTACCGGGCGACAGGGTAGCTGGTTGGCTCCCGAACATTCCGGAGGCAGTCATCGCCATGCTCGCTGCGACATCACTCGGCGCGATCTGGTCCTCGTGTTCCCCCGATTTCGGCGCTCAGGGAGTGATGGATCGCTTCGGTCAGATCGAGCCGAAGATTCTTTTTGCTGCCGATGGCTATTTGTACGACGGAAAGGAAATCGATCTTCTTCCGCGCTTGAGGCAAATCGCCTTCAGAATTCCGACGCTGGAGCACGTAGTCGTAACTCCGTACCGCAGACAAATGCCGGACCTGGAGGGGGTGAGGAAGGGAACGCTCTGGTCGAGATTCATAGCCGCGCAGTGGGCGATAGTGAACAATCAGGATACGCCGCCTGAGGGCTACAGGACTACGCCGATGGAGGGCTATCGTCGAACACCGCCGAGCGGTTCGAGCCGCGTTACACCCGAGGCCTTGAAGACGCCGCCTCGCGGAATAAAGACAGCTCCGTCAGTAGCGCCAATGCCGGAGCCGCCAGACCCGAAGGCGATGACCTTCGAGCGATTTCCGTTCGATCACCCCGTTTACATCATGTATTCGTCCGGCACTACCGGATTGCCGAAGTGCATGGTGCACAGCGCCGGCGGAACGTTGCTTCAGCACCTGAAGGAGCTGATTCTTCACACCGATCTGAGGCGCGAAGACTGCATCTTCTATTACACGACCTGCGGCTGGATGATGTGGAACTGGCTCCTCAGCTCGCTCGCCGTCGGGGTGAAGATCGTTCTTTACGACGGCGCCCCATTGTCGCCGACGCCGGAAATTCTGTGGGACATGGCGGACAAGGAGGGAATCACCGTATTCGGCACCAGCGCGAAATATCTTGCGCTGCTCGAGAAAGCCGGAGCGGAGCCCCGCAAGTCTCACGATCTGTCCAGACTCAAAGCAATCCTGTCGACAGGCAGTCCGCTGGCGCATAACAGCTTCGATTACGTCTACAAAAAAATAAAAGCGGATGTCCACCTCGCCAGCATCAGTGGTGGGAGTGACATCATCTCGTGCTTCGTGCTCGGCAATCCGATACTGCCAGTGTACCGTGGCGAGATCCAGACGCCTGGGCTGGGGATGGCAGTGGATGTCTTTGACGATCGAGGACGACCGGTGCGACTCATTCCAGGAGAGCTGGTATGTACGCGGCCGTTCCCGAGCATGCCGGTGGAGTTCTGGGACGATCCGGATGGCGCGAAGTACAAGGCCGCATACTTCGAGTATTTCCCCGGTGTGTGGCGTCACGGCGACTGGGCAGAGATCACTCGCACACGTGGCTACATCATCTACGGGCGGAGCGACGCGACGTTAAATCCCGGCGGCGTACGAATCGGAACCGCCGAGATCTACCGGCAGGTGGAGCAGCTTCCGGAAGTTGTCGAGAGCGTAGCAGTTGGTCAGGAAATAGACGGCGGGTCATCCGGGGATGTGCGCATCATCCTCTTCGTCAAGCTCCAGCCCGGACTCACCCTCGACGACACTTTGTGTCAGCGCATCGTGACGCAGGTGCGCGAGAACACCACGCCGCTGCACGTGCCGAAGAAGATCATACAGGTTGAGGACATCCCGCGCACGATCAGCGGGAAGATCAGTGAGCTCGCCGTCCGCGAGGTGATTCACGGCCGGCCGGTCAAGAACACTGAAGCGCTGGCGAATCCGCAGTCGCTTCGATTATACGAGCGACTGTCCCAGCTGCGGGATT
>WNGI01009356.1_pt1 | contig 24644 bp, 24 predicted proteins | sample 5400621 | NCBI WGS metagenome assembly WNGI01 (sample SAMN13153374, study PRJNA577476) | soil metagenome | isolation source: 20 cm soil or saprolite under Garry oak tree replicate 1 | place: USA:California | collected 2016-06-15 | reverse complement strand
CCCGGCGGCACCGCCCCGAGCGCCTGGAACAAGGCGATCCCGGCGCCGCCGCTCATGCCGCCGCCCACGAAAATCTGGAGCGAGCTCCTGATGCCGCGCGAGTACCCGCTCGCGTTCTTCGAGATGAGCTACCTCCTGCCGCACTTCCTGAAGGAAGGTCGCGGGAAGCTCGCGATGTACTTCACGCGCGTGTACAACCCGGTGTGGACGAACCCCGATGGCATGTCGTGGCTCGAGGTGTTGACCGACGAGGCGAAGGTCGAGCGGCATGCGTGTCTGACACCGATCTGGAGCGAGACGGCGTGGTTCGCCGACTACGTGCTTCCGATGGGCCACGCCTCCGAGCGCCACGACCTCATGTCGCAGGAGACGCACGCCGCGCGCTGGATCGGCTTCCGCCAGCCCGTGCTGCGCGTCGCCCTCGAGAAGCAGGGCCGGACCTTCGATCTCACGTGGCAGGCACACGAGGCCGCGGGGCTCGGCCAGGTGTGGGAGGAGGACGAGTTCTGGATCGAGCTCTCGTGGCGCATCGATCCGGACGGCGCCCTCGGGATCCGCAAGTACTTCGAGTCGCCCTACCGGGCGGGCGCGAAGCTTCGCATCGAGGAGCTCTACCGCTGGATCTTCGAGCACAGCGTTCCGGGGCTCCCCGAGGCGGCCGCTCGCGAGGGGCTCACGCCGCTCGCGTACATGCGGAAGTACGGCGCCTTCCTCATCGAGGACCACGTCTACCGCACGCACGAGCAGGCGGTGCCGAGGGAGGACCTCGACGGCGCCCGCGTGGACCCGGTGACGAAGGTCGTCGCGCAGGGCGGGCGGACGGTCGGCGTCGAGGTGGACGGGCGCGCGTGCCTGGGGTTCCCGACGCCCTCACGCAAGCTCGAGTTCTTCTCGAAGACACTCAAGGACTGGAAGTGGCCCGAGGAAGCGGTGCCCTCCTACATCCGTAGCCACGTGCATTGGTCCAACATCGACCGCCGCCGGGGCGAGATGGTGCTGCTGCCCACCTTTCGGCTGCCCACCCTGATCCATACCCGGTCGGGCAACGCAAAGTGGCTCTACGAGATCTCCCACACGAACCCGCTCTGGCTCCACACGGAGGACGCGACGCGTCTCGGCGTGACGACGGGCGATCTCCTCAAGGTCATGACGGCGATCGGTTACTTCGTCGACAAGGTCTGGGTGACCGAATCGATCCGGCCCGGCGTCGTCGCCTGCTCGCACCACCTCGGCCGCTGGCGATTGCAAGATAAGGCGGGCGGCGCGCGCTGGTCCACGGCACTCGGCGTGCGGCCCTTCACGAGCGACGACCCCGACTCAGAGCGCATCTGGTGGGAGGACGCGGGGGTCCATCAGAACCTCACCTTTCCCGTCCAGCCGGATCCGGTGAGCGGCCAGCACTGCTGGCACCAGAAGGTGACCGTGACGCAGGCGGGCCCCGACGACCGCTACGGCGACATCTTCGTGGACACGAACCGGTCCTTCGAGGTGTACCGCCAGTGGCTCGCGCTCGCGCGCCCCGCGCCGGGACCCGGCGGGCTCCGCCGGCCGCTCTGGCTGCCACGCGCCTTCAGGCCCGACGCCTCGGCGTACAGGATCGACGGCTGAGCATGTATAGTGAAGCTGCCATGCAGGATTCCTCGAAGCCCACCCGGCGGACGATGCTCGGCGCGCTCGGCATCCTCGGCGTCGCCGCGATGGCCGGCGGCCTCGCCGCGCCCCGGCGCGCGGCCGCGCAGCCCCTCGGCCTCCAGGAGACCGGCGAGGAGGCGCTGCGGCGCGTCTTCGGCGGGCGGCCGATGCGGGACGGCGCGGGCGCGATCAAGTTCGAGATCCCGGCGATCGCCGAGAACGGCGCGCTCGTCCAGACGAGCGTGACGGTCGAATCGCCCATGACGCCCGCGAGCTACGTGAAGCACGTCTGGATCGTCGCCGACAAGAACCGGATCCCCGTCGTCTTCCGCGCGACGCTCACACCCGAGGCGGGCCGCGCCTTCGTCGGCGCGACCATCCGGCTCGGCGAGACGGGCGACGTCCGCGCCATCGCCGAGCAGAGCGACGGCACCCTCCTCGCGGTCACACGCGAGGTCAAGGTCACCGTCGGCGGCTGCGGAGGGTAGGCGCCGTGGCCGACGTCGGCAAGATCCGCATCCGCCTCCCCTCGAGCATCAAGGCGGGGGACATCGTCCAGGCGCGGACGCTCGTGATCCACCCGATGGAGCGGGTCGAGCGCGACGCGCAGGGGAAGCTCGTCCAGCGGAACTACAGCTACATCCACACGGTGACCGTCACCTACCTCGGCAAGACGATCGTCACCTTCGAGACCACCCAGGCCGTGAGCGAGAACCCGTTCTTCTCGTTCAGCTTCAGGGCGACGGATCCCGGCCAGCTCAAGATCCAGTTCCTCGACACCACGGGCGGCAAGTACGAGGGCGTCGTCGACATCAAGTTCTCCTGAGGGAGAGCGGATGACGTCCGGAGGCTCTGCACGCGCGCTGCCCTCTTTCGCGCTCACCGCGCTGGCGCTCGGCTGCGCCGGCGCGGGCGCCGACCTCCCCGACTACCGCGGCGTTACCAGCTGGACCACGCGCGCGATCCCCGAGGCGCGCGGCGACGTCCGCCAGGCGGCCGACGGGACGCGCGTGGCCGTCCGCTACAAGGGCTGGACGACGCGCGACTACGGCGCCTTCCGCACCTACGCCTACGACGACGCGCGCCCCGAGCTTCCCGTCAGGAGCGCCGCGCCGCCCGCGGGGACGACCGGCGATCCGCTGAAGGGGCGGCGGCTCTTCCTCGACCGCGCGAAGGGGCCGTGCACGGGCTGCCACCTGGTGCCGGGCGACGACGTGTGGCCGGCGGGCAACGTCGGCCCCGACCTCTCGATGCTCGGCGACCGCGGGCTTCCCGACGCGTATCTCTATCAGCAGCTTTACGACCCGCGCGCGATTCTGCCCACCTCCGCGATGCCGCCGTGGGGTGTCACCGGGGTATTCGCACCCGCCGAGCTCGTGGACCTGGTCGCCTATCTCCAGACGCTCAAGGGGCCCGCGCCGTCCGAACGCGATCCCGACCGCAACCCGGCGACGCGCCAGAAGCCCGTCGGCTTCGGCGACAACCTCGATCCCACGAACAACCCCGCCGTGTTGCTGGCCGAGGACGCCGAGGCGCTCTGGCGCGCGGCGGAGCCCGCGGGGAAGGCGTGCGCCTCGTGTCACGAGGGCGGGCCCGCGCGGGCGATGCGCGGGGTCGCGACGCGGTATCCGAAGCACGTGGCGGCGTGGCGCCGCGTGATGAGCCTGGAGGACTTCCTCGCGGTCCACGGCCCCGAGACGACGGGCCGGGCGTACCCCGCCGAGTCCGCCGAGAATCTGACGCTGACGATCCTCGTCAAGATGGCGTCGAACGGGCTGCCGGTGCAGGTGGACACGACGAGCGCCGAGGCGCGCGCGGCGATCCTGCGCGGGAAGGCAAGCTTCTACCGGCGCGTCGGCGAGCGCAACCACGCGTGCGCCGATTGCCACACGCCCGAGCACGGCGCCAACCGATTCCTCGGCGGGCGGCTCCTCGCGGACGCGAGCGCCGGGCTCACGCGCCACTTCCCGACGTGGCGCACCGACCGGGGCGAGGTCTGGGACCTGCGCAAGCGCTTCCAGTGGTGCATGACGCCCCTCGGGACGAACATGCTCGCCGCCGACGCGATCGAGTACGCGGAGCTCGAGCTCTACCTGGCGACCTTCGACAACGGCCGGCCCCTCTCCGTGCCCGGCATCCGTCATTGAGCCTCGGCCTCAGCCGCCGCGACCTCCTGAAGCTCCTCACGGTGGCCGCCGCGGCGGGGCTCGATCCGCGTCGACTCGAGGCCGCCGACGGCCCCGAGCGGCTCCTCGAGTTCGAGGCGCTCGGCAACGTCACGCTGCTCCACCTCACCGACCCGCACGGGACGCTGCGCCCCCTCTACTACCGCGAGCCGGACACGCTCATCGGTGTGGGCCGAGAGCACGGCAAGCCGCCGTTCCTCACCGGCGCCGAGTTCCTCAGGGCCTACCACATCGCGCCGGGCACCGCCGAGGCGTACGCCGCGACGCACCTCGACTTCGCGGCGCTGGCGGCGCGCTACGGCCGGATGGGCGGGTACGCCCACCTCGCCACGCTCGTCAAGCGCGCGCGAGCCGAGCGGCCCGGAAAAACGCTGCTCCTCGACGGCGGCGACACGTGTCAGGGCTCGGCGACCGCCCTCTGGAGCCGCGGCGAGGACATGGTGCGGGCCTCCAACGCGCTCGGCGTCGAGGTGATGACGGCGCACTGGGAGTTCGTCTACGGGATGGACCGGGTGCGTGAGCTCTTCGGTGACCGCGAGCATCGCGGGCTCTTCGCCGGCGACTTCGTCGCTCATAACGTCGCCCAGATGGGATGGGGCGATCGGGTATTCCGACCCTACACGGTCCGTGAAGTGGGCGGCGTCGGCGTCGGGATCATCGGCCAGGCGTTCCCCTACGTGCCGGTCTCGCACCCGCGGCGCTTCGTTCCCGACCTCACCTTCGGGATCCAGGAGGACCAGGTCCAGGCGCTGGTGCACGAGCTTCGCGACGACCGGCGCGTCGACCTGGTCGTCCTCCTCTCGCACAACGGTGTCGCGGTGGACTTGAAGCTCGCCGCGCGTGTCTCGGGGCTCGACGTCGTCCTCGGCGGCCACACCCACGACGCGCTGCCCGAGCCCATCGTCGTGGGCCGGACGCTCGTCGTGAACTCGGGCTCGCACGGCAAGTTCCTCTCGCGCCTCGACCTCGATGTGCGGCGCGGCCGCGTCGCGGGTTGGCGCTACCGGCTCCTGCCGGTGCTCTCCCGCGTCGTGCCCGAGGATCCTGACATGGCGCGACTCGTCTCTGAGCTCCGGCGCCCGTACGAGGCGAAGCTCGCCGAGCCGCTCGCGGTCTCGGAGTCGCTGCTCTGGCGCCGCGGCAACTTCAACGGCCCGTTCGACGAGCTGATCCTCGACGCGCTGCTGAAGCGCTTCGACGCCCAGGTCGCCTTCTCGCCGGGCTTCCGGTGGGGGCCGACGATCATGCCGGGGCAGACACTCACGCTCGAGGATGTCTACGCGCACACGGCGCTCACGTACCCGAACACGTGGGTGCGTGAGCTGACCGGCCGCGAGCTCCACGAGCTCCTGGAGGACGTCGCCGACAACCTCTTCCATCCGGATCCCTACTACCGGCAGGGCGGGGACATGCTGCGGGTCGGCGGGCTCACGTACACGATCGAGCCGGCCAGGACGTTGGGCCGCCGGATCCGCGACATCCGCGTCGGCGGCCGGCCGCTCGAGCCCGCGCGCCGCTACAAGGCCGCGGGGTGGGCGAGCCTCCGCGAGGCCGAGGGCCCGCCCGCATGGGACGTCGTCGCGGACCACGTGCGCGCGCTCAAGCGCGTGCGCCTCGAGCCGCGCGCGCGGGTCCGCGTCGTCTGATCCGGTCGCGCGCGGCGCGCCGGGGCCGGCGAGCGCGCGCGGCAGGGTTCGCGGGACCACGCGGCACGCGTCCGCTACCCCTCTGCGGCTGGGCTCCAACCGGGCGCGCGAGGTCCGTCGTCCGCAAGGCGGGAACGAGTCCCTGGCGGTGCGAGGTGAGGCCGCTCGGCGGACGAGCCGAGCGGTGAAATGGGTCGACCGAACCCCTGCCGCGGAGCACCCGCCGGCCCCGGGCCGCTCGGCTCGCGCGTTGAACAGGCTCACCTCGCACGGCGGCCGCGCGGCGGTCCCCCGGCGTCGGAGAGCGCCGCGCGCAGCACGCCGAGGAGCGCCCGCGCCTCGGGCGAGAGCGCGCGCTGGCGAGGGTGGATCACGTCGAGGCTCCGGCTGATCGGCTCGGCGTCGACGATGTCGATCGCGACGAGGGAGCGGCGCCGGAGCTCGCGACCGACGGCGAGGTGCGGCAGGAAGGCGAAGCCCACGCCCCGCTCGACCATCTTCTTCGCCGTCTCGATCGTCTCGACTTCCAGCGCCACGTTCGGCACCAGCCCCGCTCGACGGAAGAGGCCGTGGGTGAGGGTCCAGTCGCTGGAGCCGCGGTCGAAGAAGACGAGCGGGCGGTCGGCCACCTCCGCGAGCCGGGCCCGCCGCTGGCCCGCGGGCCACGAGGCCGGCCTCGCGACGAGGATGAGGGGGTCGTCCCGGAGCGATAGCGTCTCGACCTCGGGGTGGTTGAGCGAGCGTGCGAGCCCGACCTCCGCCTCACCCCGCAGGATCATCTCCAGGACCTCCTTCGAGTGCCCGGAGCGCACGGTGATGAGCGTCCGCGGATGCGCGTCCTGGAAGCGCTTCAGGACGTCGGGCAGGAGGTACGTGCAGATCGAGAGCACCGCCGCGATCTGCAGCGCGCCGCCCGCCCGCGGCCGGAGGTCGTGGACCGCCTGGCGGGCGAGCGCCACGGCCTGGAGGAGCTGCTCGGCGAACGGGCGAAGGGCGCGCCCCGCAGCGGAGGGGGCGAAGCCGTGCTGGCCGCGCTCGAAGAGCCTCACGCCGAGCGAGTCCTCGAGTGCCCGGATCCGTGCGCTGACGGCGGGCTGGGTGATCCGCAGCGCCTCCGCGGCGCGGCGGAAGCCTCCGAAGGTGCCAACCGCCAGGAACGCCTCGACCTGCGGGATTTCCACTACCCGGCCCGCGGGGTTTCCATAATTGATAAATATATTTTATCTCGCCTATAAAAACAATAACGTTGCTTTGCTTCCCGTCCGACGGCAGAGTGAGCGGCACGAGGGGCGCGGCGTGGACGGAACGCTCACACGCGCGACCCGGGAGGAGACGCCATGCAGGGCACGTGCGAGTGCGGGATGACGCTGGAGCGGCCGTCGAGCCGGACGGGCTGCGCGCTGTGCGGGACCATCGGCTGCCGGAGCTGCTCGATCGAGGTGGAGGCCACCCACTACTGCCGCTGGTGCGCGACGTCGCTCGCGCACGGCCAGCCCGCCTAGGAGGACACGGCCGTGGACAACATGGGACGCGCGTTCCGCCAGCTGCTCGCGACCGAGCCGTACCTGTTCACCGCCGGCGTCTATGATCCGCTCGGGGCCCAGCTCGCCGAGCGCGCCGGGATGAAGTCCGTCTACCTCAGCGGCTACTCGATGGCGATGGCCAACGGCTGGCCCGACATGGGCTTCCTCACGCAGACCGAGGTCACCCGCATCGCCTCCATGGTCGCGAGCGCGACGCGCCTGCCGATCATCGCGGACGCGGACGACGGCTACGGCAACGCGCTCTCCACGATCCGGACGGTGCAGGAGTACGCGAAGACGGGCGTCGCGGGTATCCACCTGGAGGACCAGCGCTTCCCGAAGCGCTGCGGCCACATCGCGGGCAAGACGGTCGTCGATTTCGACGAGGCGATCGGCAAGTATCGGGCCGCGGTCGACACGCGGAACCGCCTCGACCCCGACTTCGTCATCATCGCGCGGACGGACGCCTACGGCGCCGTCGGCGGGAGCCTGGAGGAGGCGATCCGCCGGGGCCGCGCGTACGCGGACGCGGGCGTTGACCTCGTCTGGGCGGAGCTCAGCAACGCAGCGCGCGAGCCGGCGATCGCGTTCGCCAAGGCCATGCGGGAGACGCATCCGCGGCTGCCGCTCGCGTTCAACTACTCGTCGTCCTTCCGCTGGCACCAGGATCCAAACCCGCTCACGTTCAAGGAGCTCGGCGAGCTCGGCTACAAGTTCATCTTCATCACGCTCTTCGCCGCCCACGCGGCGACGTACCCGACCGAGAGCCACCACGTCATGGCGCGTGTCGCCCACTTCCAGGAGCGCGAGAAGCGGTACATCCCGGGAACCGACGCGCGCCTGAAGGGCTCGGACGGCTTCGGCGAGGCGCATCCGGCGGGCCACTAGCCGCTAGGGCCGCCCTCGCCGAGCGGTTAAGATAGGGCCACGGTGACGCGCACAGTGGCCCTCGCCGTTTCGGTGCGGCCCTCCGGCGCCACGAGGGCGTGCGCCGTCGCCCTGTCGCTGGCCCTCCTCCTCGTGGCCGCGCTCCAGGCACCGCCGGCCCGCGCGGCGCGCGAACGGCTCGAGGATCTGGCGCTCGACCTCCGCCTCATCCCCCTCGACCGGACGCCGGCGCCCGCGTTCGTGCTCGACTCGCTCGAGGGCGGGCGCGTCGCGCTCGCCGACTTCCGCGGCCGGCCGGTCATCCTCTACTTCTGGCACTCCACGTGACCCTACTGCGCGAGGGAGTTGCCCTCGACGATGGAGCAGGTGCTGCGCGACCACCGGGCGCGCGGTCTGGCCCTCCTCGCGGTCAACATCGAGGAGGACCGGGAGACCGTCGCCCGCTGGGCGCGCGCGAAGACGGTGACCTCGACACTGCTGCTCGACCCGACCGGGTCCGTGAACCGGGCCTACCGTGTGACGGGGACGCCGACCGTGTTCGTCGTCGGCCGCGACGGCCGGCTCGTCGCCAAAGCGGTCAGCACGATGCCGTGGACGGGCCCGGAGGGCCGAGCCTTCCTCCAGGCGCTCCTGGCCCGGTGAGGTCGCGGGCCCGCTACGTGATCATAGGCTCGCCTCGGACGGCGAGGCCCCAGCCCCGCATTGTCCAAAGGTCCGCAATGCCATGAGCCCACTGGGCGCGGTGCGGGGAGCGACATGGAGCGACTGATCCTGAGCGGGGCGGCGCTCATCGACGGCACCGGCTCGGCACCCGTGAAGGGCCGCGCGGTGGTGGTCGAGGGCGATCGCATCGTGGCGGTGATCCCCGACGGGCGTCATCCTGCCGGCCCCACCGTCCTCGATCTCGAGGGCCTCACGCTGCTGCCCGGGCTCATCAACTGCCACGTCCACTTCTGCCTGGGCGGCGAGCCCGACCCGGCGAAGGTGCTCGCCGAGGACCCGCCGGCGACACGCGTGCTCAAGGCGGCGCTCCGCGCGCGCCAGACCGTCGAGGCGGGCGTCACCACGGTGCGCGACCTCGGTGGGATTGACGGGATCGCGCTCGCGATCCGCGACACGACGCGCGCGGGGCTCATTCCCGGCCCGCGCGTCCTGGCCGCCGCGCGCGGCATCTGCATGACGGGCGGCCACGGCTGGCAGTTCGGGCGCGAGGCCGACGGGCCGGACGAGGTGCGCAAGGCCGTGCGCGAGCAGCTCAAGGCGGGCGCGGATGTCATCAAGATCTTCGCGACCGGCGGCGTGATGACGCCGGGCGTGGAGCCGGGCTCGCCGCAGCTCACGCCCGAGGAGGTCCGCGCGGCGATCGAGGAAGCGCGGAAGGCCGGCCGCCGTACGGCCGCGCACGCTCAGGCCGAGCAGGGCATCGCCGCCTGCGTGGACGCCGGCATCGACTCGATCGAGCACGGCATCTTCCTGACCGAGCCGATCGCCCAGAAGATGGCCAAGGCCGGGATCGCGCTCGTCGCGACGCTGATCGCGCCCGAGCAGATCGTCGTCCACGGCGTCAAGGCCGGCATCCCCGAGTTCGCCGTGCGCAAGTCCGAGGCGGTCCGCGGCCGCCACCTGGAGAGCTTTCACATGGCGGTGCGCGCCGGCGTGCCGATCGCGGCCGGGACGGACGCGGGCACACCGCTCAACCCGCACGGCTCGATGGTGCCCGAGCTCGCCCTGATGGTGAAGGCGGGGATGACGCCGCTCGAGACGATCCGCGCGGCGACCGCGACGGCCGCGCGGCTCGTCGCCCTCGGGCACGAGGTCGGCACGATCGCGCCGGGCCTGGCCGCCGACCTCGTCGCGGTCGACGGCCATCCGGAGGAGCGTATCGAGGCGCTCGCCGACGTGCGGCTCGTTCTCACGAGCGGCCGGATCGTCGTGCAGCGCGTCGCCGGCGCCCCGCGCTAGGCCGGCGGCGAGTCCTGCGGCGCCGTCGGTGCGGGCGGCGCCGGGTGCGAGCGCAGGATGGAGCCCGCGACGAGCGACGCGACGATCGCCACGAGCCCGAGGAACCCCGCGAGCGCCAGCACGACCTCGCGCCCGCTGAGGGCCGGCGGCAGCGTCGTGACGGGCTCGAGCCACGCGAGTCCGAGGAAGACCCCCACGTTCACCGCGGAGCTCAGGAGAGCGAGATAGACGACTTCGCGCCGGCGCACATCGAGCCCGCGCCAGCGGAGCACCGCGCGGCCGAGCGTCGCCGCCGCGGCCGCCGCGCCCAGCGCCAGCGCGAGGAAGATCCCGGTGAGGAACGCGGCGAAGAGCAGGACGAACGGACCGCCGACGACGAGCGGGCCCATCCCGCCCTCCGCGCGCCACGCGCGGACCATCGACGCGAGGAGATCGAGGGCTTCCCGCAGGAACGCGTAGCCGAGCGCCGTCCCCGCGAGCACCGCCGCCAGGACCACCAGCAGGACGACCGTCGTCACGGCGACGACGCCCGGCGCGCGACGAGCGCCGCGTAGCGCGTGGCCTGCCGCGCGGGACGCTCGGCGCGAGGCGACATGGCGAGTGGCCGTAGTATACCAGCCCGGCCATCCTTGACGCTGACGGCGCGGCGCGTTAGATTGACTTGGCATTCAGCCCGCGTGCGCTCGCGCGCAGGTGCGCACGCCGCCGGGCCGCGAGCGTCGGCTCGCGGTTCGCGTCGCGAGGTGTGAGAATCATCATGAGGAGGCGCTGATGTCCGCCGAGTCGCTCGTGCGCGCACGGCGTTCGGTCGGCCCCTCACGCTCACCGAGAAGATCCTCGCCGCCCACTGCTGGGACTTCGCGAGCCAGACGTGGGAGCGTGGCCGCGCCATTCTGCGGCTGCGCGTGGACCGCGTCGGCCTGCAGGACGTCACCGGGCAGATGGCGCTCCTCCAGTTCATGCACTCGGGGCGCAAGCGCGTGGCGGTCCCGACGACCCTGCACTGCGACCACCTGATCCGCGCCGAGAGCGGCAGCGCCGACGACCTGGCGCGCGCGATCAGCGAGAACCAGGAGGTCTACGACTTCCTCCACTCGGCCTCGAAGAAGTACGGGATCGGCTTCTGGAAGCCGGGCGCCGGCATCATCCACCAGGTCGTGCTCGAGAACTACGCCTTCCCCGGCGGGCTGATGATCGGAGCGGACTCCCACACGCCCAACGGCGGCGGCCTCGGCATGCTCGCCATCGGCGTGGGCGGCGCCGACTGCGGTGAGGTGATGGCGGGGCTCCCGTGGGAGGTGCTCCACCCAAAGCTGATCGGCGTCCAGCTGACGGGCAAGCTCGCCGGGTGGACCGCCGCGAAGGACATCATCACCTACCTCTGCACGCTCCTGACCGTCAAGGGCGGCACCAACAAGATCATCGAGTACTTCGGGCCCGGCGCCGAGTCGATCAGCGCCACCGGCAAGGGGACGATCTGCAACATGGGCGCGGAGCTCGGCGCCACGACGTCCGTCTTTCCCTTCGACCCGCGCATGGCGGCGTACTTGCGCGCCACCGACCGCGCCGACCTCGCGGCGCTGGCCGAGGAGGTCCGGGAGCACCTCCGGCCCGACCCCGAGGTCGTCGCGGAGCCGAAGCGCTTCTACGACGAGCTGGTCGAGATCAACCTGGACGCGCTCGAGCCGCACATGGTCGGGCCGCACTCGCCCGACCGGGGCCGACCCATCTCGAAGCTCGCCGCCGAGGTGCGGGCGAACGGCTGGCCGGCGAAGATCACCAACGCGCTCATCGGCTCCTGCACGAACTCGTCGTACGAGGACATGCGCCGCGCCGCGCACGTCGCCACGCAGGGCATCAAGGCCGGCCTCCGCGCCAAGGTCCCGTTCTGGATCACGCCGGGCTCGGAGCGGATCTACCAGACCATCAAGCGCGACGGCCTCATCGAGACCTTCCAGAAGATCGGCGGCACGGTCCTCGCGAACGCGTGCGGGCCCTGCATCGGCCAGTGGAAGCGGAGCGACGTCAAGACGGGGGAGCCGAACACGATCGTGTCGTCCTTCAACCGAAACTTCCCCGGCCGCAACGACGGCAGCGCCGCGACGCTCTCCTTCCTGACGAGCCCGGAGCTGGTCACCGCGCTCGCGTTCGCGGGCACGCTCGAGTTCGATCCCGTGCACGGCACGATTCCCGACGCGCAGGGCAAGGCGTTTCGCTTCACGCCGCCCGAGGCCGAGGAGCTGCCGCGCGACGGCTTCGCCGGCGGGGCTGCGGGGTACGAGGAGCCCGCGGCCGACGGCGAGTCGATCCAGGTCATCGTCCGGCCGAACAGCGAGCGACTGCAGATTCTAGAGCCCTTCAGGCCTTGGGACGGTAAGGATTTCATCGACTTGCCGATTCTGATAAAGGCGAAAGGCAAGACGACGACCGATCATATATCGCCGGCCGGGACGTGGCTCCGCTACCGCGGGCACCTCGACAAGATCAGCGACAACATGTTCCTCGGCGCCGTGAACGCGTTCACCGGCGAGGCGGGGAAGGGCGTCAACCCCCTCACGGGGGGCGCGCCGCAGCCCTTCACGAAGATCGCGCGCGAGCTCAAGGCCAAGGGCGTGCGCTGGGTGGTCATCGGCGACGAGAACTATGGTGAAGTCTCGAGCCGCGAGCACGCGGCGATGTCGCCGCGCTACCTGGGCTGCGCCGTCGTTCTCGTCAAGAGCTTCGCGCGCATCCACGAGACGAACCTCAAGAAGCAGGGCGTCCTGCCCCTCACGTTCAAGGACCCGCGCGACTACGACCGCTTCGAGGCGCAGGACCGCGTGAGCGTCACGGGCCTCGCGGCGCTCGAGCCGGGGAAGCCCGTGAGCGTGACGATCAAGAAGCCCGACGGACGGACGCAGACCATCGAGGCGCTCCACAGCCTCACCAGGGAGCACATCACGTGGTTCAAGGCCGGGTCGGCGCTGAACGCGGCCCAGGGGGACAGGAAGTAAATGGCGGGCAGGGTCAAGCTCCCGAAGGGCGAGAAGATCACGATCGACCACGGCAAGCTCCGGGTCCCGGACAACCCGATCATCGCGTTCATCGAGGGTGACGGCACCGGCCCGGACATCTGGCGCGCGTCCGTGCGCGTGCTCGACGCGGCGGTCGAGCAGTCCTACCGCGGGAAGAAGAAGATCGGCTGGGTCGAGGTGTACGCGGGTGAGAAGGCGCAGGCCGTCTACGGCCGCGATTGCCCGCCGAACCTCCTGCCCGAGGAGACGCTCGACGTCATCCGTGAGTACCTGGTCGCGATCAAGGGCCCGCTCACCACCCCGATCGGTGAAGGGTTCCGCTCGCTGAACGTGACGCTTCGTCAAGTGCTCGACCTGTATGTCTGCCTGCGCCCGGTCAAATACTTCAAGGGTGTGCCGTCTCCGGTCAAACGGCCGGACAAGGTGGACATGGTCATCTTCAGAGAGAACACGGAGGACATCTACGCGGGGATCGAGTGGGAGCAGGGGACGCCGGAGGCGAAGAGGGTGGTGGATTTCCTCCAGAAGGAGATGAAGGTCACCAAGATCCGCTTCCCCGGCACCTCGTCCATCGGCATCAAGCCCATCTCCAAGGAAGGCTCCGAGCGGCTGATCCGCGCGGCGATCCGCTACGCGATCGAGAACAACCGGAAGAACGTGACGCTCGTCCACAAGGGGAACATCCAGAAGTACACGGAAGGGATGTTCATGAAGTGGGGCTACGCGCTCGCGAAGCGCGAGTTCGGCGACAAGACCGTGTCGTGGGACGACTGCGGCGGCAAGCCGCCGGCCGGCAAGATCCTCATCAAGGACGCGATCACCGACGCGTTCCTCCAGCAGATCCTCACGCGCCCGGACGAGTTCGACGTGATCCCCGCCCCGAACCTCACGGGCGATCTCCTCTCCGACGCGCTCGCCGCCCAGGTGGGCGGGATCGGGATCGCGCCGGGCGCCAACATCAACTACGAGACCGGCCACGCGCTCTTCGAGGCGACGCACGGCACGGCGCCGAAGTACGCCGGCCAGGACAAGGTCAACCCGGGCTCGGTCATCCTCTCGGGCGAGATGATGCTGCGCTACATGGGCTGGAGCGACGCGGCGGACCGGATCATCGGGGGGCTCGAGAAGACGATCCAGTCGAAGGTGGTGACGTACGACTTCGCGCGGCTCATGGAAGGGGCGACGGAGGTGAAGTGCTCGGAGTTCGGGACGGCGATCATCAAGAGCATGGCGTCGCTGTAGTGGCAGTGCGAGCCACAGGACGTCGCGGGGCTGGGGCCCCGCCGTCCGAGGCGAGCCGCTAACAAGAGAGAACGTATGCACGTCGAGAGACCCAAGATCACGGTGGTGGGCGCGGGCAACGTCGGCGCCTCTGTCGCCCAGTACGCCGTCGAGAAGGAGCTCGGGGACGTCGTCCTGGTGGACGTGATCGAGGGCGTGCCGCAGGGCAAGGCCCTCGATCTGGCCCAAGCGGGACCGATTCACGGCTACGACTCCCGCCTGATCGGCTCGAACGGCTACGACGAGAGCGCGAACTCCGACATCGTGGTCATCACCGCGGGGCTGGCGCGCAAGCCCGGCATGACCCGCGACGACCTCCTCTTCAAGAACGCGGAGATCGTCGGGAGCGTCGTGGACCAGGTCGTGGGGCGCTCGAAGCAGGCGATCCTGATCCTCGTCACGAACCCCCTGGACGCGATGGTCCAGCTCGCGTGGAAGCGGTCGGGGTGGGCACCCGAGCGCGTGATCGGCATGGCGGGGGTCCTCGACTCGTCGCGCTTCCGCACGTTCATCGCGCGCGAGCTCAACGTCTCGGTCGAGAACGTGACGGCCTTCGTGCTGGGCGGCCACGGTGACACGATGGTGCCGCTGCCGCGCTACTCGACGGTCGCCGGGATCCCGATCACCGAGCTCCTGCCGAAGGCCACGATCGACGCGCTCGTGCAGCGCACGGCCAACGGCGGCGCGGAGATCGTCGGCCTGCTCAAGACCGGCAGCGCCTACTACGCGCCCGCGGCCTCCACGGTCGAGATGGTCGAGGCCATCCTGAAGGACAAGAAGAAGATCCTGCCGTGCGCCGCGTACCTGAACGGCCAGTACGGCGTGCGCGGCCTCTACGTCGGCGTGCCGGTGAAGCTCGGCCGCGCCGGTGTGGAGCAGGTCATCGAGATCACGCTCGCGCCCGACGAGCAGGCCGCGTTCGACAAGTCGGCCGCGGCCGTGCGCGAGCTTGTCGACAAGCTAAAGCTCTAGGCGGAGCCGATGCGCGACATCCACACGAGCGCGATCGTCGACGCGGTCAAGAAGCTCTGCATGGACGCGAATCTCGACCTGGAGCCGGACATGCTCCGCGCGTTCGACCGGGCGCTCGCGACCGAGCGCTCGCCGGCGGGCCGGCAGGTGCTCCAGACGCTCAAGCAGAACGCCGAGATGGCGCGGACGCAGCGTATCCCGTACTGCCAGGACACGGGCTTCGTCGTGTGCTTCGTCGAGCTCGGCCAGGACGCGCACGTCACGGGCGGGGCCCTCGACGCCGCGATCAACGAGGGCGTGCGGCAGGGCTACACCGAGGGCTACCTGCGCGCGTCCATCGTGCGCTCGCCCTTCGACCGCGTGAACACGGGCGACAACACGCCCGCGGTCATCCACGTGGACGTCGTCCCCGGCGCGACCCTCAAGCTCATGCTCATGGCGAAGGGGGGCGGCTGCGAGAACCGGTCGAAGTACAGGATGCTCACGCCCGCCGAGGGCACGTCCGGCGTGAAGGAGTGGATCCTCGAGTGTCCTCACGTACCCCTGCCACATCACGTCCTTGCCCGTCGCCGTCACCATCGAGTGTCACGCGCATCGGCACAAGGAGGTGGCGCTGTGAGGGGTGTCATTTGTAACGGGAGAGATTGGTCGTATGCCGCTTGAGGGCCCGGCACGGAAACTGTTTGAAGAGATCAAGTACGAGCACGGGTTCCCACCTCGTTCAGACGCCATGAAAGTGAAGAACGAGCTCGCCACCCGTGGTCTCGGTAACAGTAGCATGCTCGCGCAGCAGATAGTATTTGCCTACCTGAGAGTTGTTGAACGTGTTCTCGACGGTTTCACCGATCGAGCCCTCGCAAGCGGTGCTGCTCTCGGGTTGACGAGTGCGGCTGCGATACGAGACGCCGTTTTCGCGGCCCATGAGGAGCTGTTCAATATCGCTCGCGGTCTGGTCCGTGATGAGGTTGGGGGTAGCGACTACGGCAACTTGGCGATGGGGATGGTCGACGACAAGCGTAGACCTGTTTTAGACCACTTGCAGCGGAAGATTGATCTGCGAGAGATCGAGAGTACGCCGCCGCGGCCTACGAAGGAGTCTGATCAGAAGGTTGGCATTCTTCTGAGCCATGGCCAGGCCGAGCGCGATTTTGACGATCAGGTGCAAGCTGGCAAGAAGGTCGGTAACCCAGTCGCGTTGGTTTTCCTCGACCTTGATAACTTCAAGCAACTCAATAACCGATTCACGAATGCAAAGGTCGATGAAACAATCTTGCCAGAGGCTCAGAGACTACTGGCGAAGCTTGTCCAGGGGCGCGGCGAAGCATACAGACATGGTGGGGACGAGTTTGTACTCATTACACCGAATCTGGAGGAGGACGAGGCAAAAGGATTTGCAGAGAAGGTACGGCGCAGTTTTGAGGACCAGGATTTCGCAGTGGACGGCGAAACTGTCGTTGTCACTGTCTCCGTAGGCGTCGCTGTATGGCCCGTCCATGGCTCAACGTATAGGGAGATTCTTGAGGCCGCCAACCGTGCTCAAGTCGACGCGAAGGAAACTCGCAACACCGTTGTGGTAGCAAGACCTGGTGTTGCGACGCGACAATGATCACGGTCGGCGCGGACGGGATCAAGGAGGTTGCGCCGCCGCTCAGCGACGCCGACGTCGAGTCGCTCAAGGCCGGTGACCGCGTGCGCATCACGGGCGTCCTCTACACGGCGCGCGACGCCGCCCACGGCCGCCTGCTCCCGCTCATCGAGAAGGGCGCGCCCCTGCCCATCGACGTCCGCGGCCAGATCATCTACTACACGGGGCCGTCGCCGGCGCGGCCGGGCCGCATCGTCGGCTCGATCGGCCCGACGACGGCGAGCCGGATGGACACGTACGTGCCGGCGCTCCTCGGACTCGGGCTCAAGGGTACGATCGGCAAGGGCTACCGCGGGCAAGCGGTGAAGGACGCCCTTCGCCAGCACAAGGGCGTGTACTTCGGCGCGATCGGCGGCGCCGGAGCCGTGCTCTCCCAGTTCGTCAAGAAGCTCTCGATCGTCGCCTACGAAGATTTGGGTACCGAGGCTATTCGTCGTCTCGAAGTCGAGGCCTTTCCGGCCATCGTCGTCAACGACTGCCACGGCGGCGACCTCTACCAGGACGGGATGAAGGCCTACGCCCGGGAGGACACATGATCCGTCAGCCTGCCGGCGCCGCGCGGCCACCGATCGCGGCGGCGCATCTGCGCACCGACGCGTGGTGGGTGCTGCCGGTCACCGTCGTGATCGTGCTCGGCGCCTTCGTCATCTACTCGACGTGGGCGGCGCTCCAGAACGCCCACTATTTCTTCGCGCCCTACCTGTCGCCGTTCTACTCGCCCTGCCTCTCGCGGTCGTGCCTGCACCTGACGTTCGGCGTCGGCCTGCCGGACGTCTCGTTCCCGATCGTCGGCGTGGTCTCGCCCGCGTTCCTCATCCTCTGGGGTCCCGGCCTGTTCCGGCTGACGTGCTACTACTACCGGAAGGCCTATTACCGGTCGTTCTGGCTGGCGCCCGCGGCCTGCGCCGTGCGCGACGTCAAGCGCGGCTACACGGGCGAGACGCGCTTCCCGCTGATCCTCCAGAACTTCCACCGCTACGCCTGGTACGTCGCGGTCGTCTTCATCGTGCTGCTCACCTGGGACGCCCTGCTCGCGTTCCGGTTCCCCAACGGCTTCGGGATCGGCGTCGGGACGGTCGTCATGTGGGTCAACGTGATCCTCCTGGCGGCCTACACCTTCTCGTGCCACTCGTGCCGGCACGTGTGCGGCGGGCACGTCGACGTGTTCTCGAGGGCGCCCGGCCGCTACCGGGTCTGGCACGTCCTCAGCTGGCTGAACGAGCGCCACCCGACCTACGCGTGGCTGTCGCTCTTCAGCGTGGGGCTCACCGATCTCTACATCCGGCTGGTGTCCATGGGCATCATCCGCGATCTGAGGATCCTCTGATGCGCTGCCGACTGACTTCGCCTCACTTCGTTCTCGGTCGTCGCCTGTCCTCACGTACAACCGCGTACGCTCCGGCAGGCTCCTTCCTCGGGCCTCGTGAGGCTCGCCATTCGGCATCGCGGCAGACCGCAATCGCGGTTGTGGAGATCCTCTGATGGCTGGCGACGACTACGAGAGCCACGAGCATGACGTCCTCGTCATCGGCGCCGGGGGCGCCGGACTGCGCGCGGCCATCGAAGCCGCGGCCCAGGGCGTCTCGGTCGGTCTCGTCTGCAAGTCTCTCCTCGGCAAGGCGCACACGGTGATGGCCGAGGGCGGCATCGCGGCGGCGCTCGGCAACGTGTGGCCGGAGGACAACTGGCAGGTGCACTTCCGCGACACGATGCGCGGCGGCAAGATGCTCAACAACTGGCGGATGGCGCAGCTGCACGCCCAGGAGGCGCCGGAGCGCGTGCTGGAGCTGGAGCGCTGGGGCGCGCTCTTCGACCGCACCAAGGACGGCCGCATCCTCCAGCGCGACTTCGGCGGGCACCGCTACGCGCGCCTGGCGCACGTGGGCGACCGGACCGGCCTCGAGATGATCCGGACACTCCAGTACCACGGCATCCACCAGGGCATCGACGTCTACATGGAGTGCAAGATCGAGCGGCTCCTGAAGGACGGTGAGCGCGTCTGCGGCGCGTTCGGGTACTGGCGCGAGACCGGGAAGTTCGTCCTCTTCAAGGCGAAGGCGATCGTGCTCGCCACCGGCGGCATCGGCAAGGCGTGGAAGATCACGTCCAACTCCTGGGAGTACACGGGCGACGGTCACGCGCTGGCCCTCTGGGCGGGCGCCGACCTGATCGACATGGAGTTCGTCCAGTTCCACCCGACGGGGATGGTCTGGCCGCCGTCGGTGCGGGGCATCCTCGTCACCGAGGGGGTGCGTGGCGACGGCGGCACGCTCAGGAACAAGAACGGCGAGCGCTTCATGTTCAACTACATCCCGGAGTTCTTCAAGGGGGAGACCGCGGACAACGAGGCGGAGGCCGACCGCTGGTACGAGGACAAGAGGAACAACCGGCGCACGCCGGACCTGCTGCCGCGCGACGAGGTCGCGCGGGCGATCAACACCGAGGTCAAGGCCGGGCGCGGCAGCCCCCACGGCGGCGCGTTCCTCGACATCTGCACGCGCCGCCCCGCCGACTACATCAGGAAGCGCCTGCCCTCCATGTACCACCAGTTCAAGGAGCTGGCGGACGTGGACATCACCAAGGAGCCGATGGAGGTCGGGCCGACCTGCCACTACGTGATGGGCGGCGTCCGCGTGGACGCGGACAGCGCCGCGGCGACGGTGCCCGGGCTCTTCGCCGCCGGCGAGGTCGCGGGCGGTATGCACGGTGCCAACCGCCTCGGCGGCAACTCGCTCTCCGACCTGCTCGTCTTCGGCCGCCGTGCGGGGCTCTCGGCGGCGCTCTACGCGAAGAACCGCGGCGGCCAGCTCACCGTGGACCAGGGGCAGGTCGAGGCCGTCGCGCGTGAGGTCATCGCGCCGTTCGACCGGGCACACGGGGAGAACCCGTACGCGCTCCAGGCCGAGCTGCAGGAGACGATGCAGACCCTCGTCGGGATCATCCGGACCGAGAGCGAGCTCCGAGAGGCGCTCGGGAAGATCGAGCGGCTCAAGGCGCGGGCCGAGCGCGTCGGCGTCGACGGCAACCGCCAGTACAACCCCGGCTGGCACACGGCCCTGGACCTGAAATCGCTGCTGACCGTCGCCGAGTGCTGCGCCACGGCCGCGCTCGAGCGCACGGAGAGCCGCGGCGGCCACACGCGCGATGACCACCCCTACACGGACGATCAGTGGGGCAAGGTCAACGTGGTGCAGCGCCTCGAGGGCGCGGACCTCCGGCTTCGCCGCGAGGCCCTGCCCGAGATGCCCGCCGAGCTGAAGGCGCTCTTCCAGGAGCGCAAGTGATGGCGACCGTCACGATGCGCGTCTTTCGCGGCGACGCCGGTGGTGGCTCGTTCAAGGACTACCGCGTGGAGGCCGACGAGGGCATGGTCGTCCTCGACGTCATCCACCGTCTCCAGGCCACGCAGGCCAACGACCTCGCCTGCCGCTGGAACTGCAAGGCGGGCAAGTGCGGCTCATGCAGCGCCGAGGTCAACGGCAAGCCGCGCCTTATGTGCATGACCCGAATGAACCTGTTCCGCGAGGGCGAGATCATCTCGGTCGCGCCGATCCGCGCCTTCCCGATCATCAGGGACCTCGTCACGAACGTCGCCTACAACTACGAGAAGGCGAAGGCGATCCCGCCGCTCCGGCTCAAGCCGCCTGAGGCCGACGGCACCTACCGGATGATGCAGGAGGACATCGACCGCATCCAGGAGTTCCACAAGTGCATCGAGTGCTTCCTCTGCCAGGACGTGTGCCACGTCATCCGTGACCACGAAGCGCACAAGAAGGCGTTCGCCGGGCCGCGCTTCTTCATCAAGCTCGCGGGGCTCGAGATGCACCCACTCGACGCGGCCGATCGGACGCCGTTCGTGCGGCGCGAGGCCGGGATCGGCCTGTGCAACATCACGAAGTGCTGCACGGAGGTGTGCCCGGAGCACATCCACATCACGGACAACGGCATCATTCCGCTGAAGGAGCGGATGGCCGACAGCTTCGACCCGATCGTCTGGCTCCTGCGACGATTCAGAGGCATGCGAAAGGACGGCGCGTGACGGAGCCCCACGCGTCGCCCGCGGGCCTCCGCCGGCCCGCGCCGCCTTCATGAAGGTCCACGAGTACCAGGCCAAGGCGCTGCTGCGCGAGTTCGGCGTTCCGGTGCCCAACGGCGAGGTCGCGAGCTCGCCCGCCGACGCGAAGGTCGTCGCGGCGCGGATCGGCGGCAAGGTGGTCGTGAAGGCGCAGGTGCACGCGGGCGGGCGCGGCAAGGCGGGCGGCATCAAGCCCGCCGACGGCGCGACGGAAGCTGAGGCCGCGGCGAGACAGATCCTCGGCATGCGGCTCCGGACGCCGCAGACGCCGCCCGAGGGCCTCGAGGTGCGCTCGGTGCTCGTCGAGGAGGCGTCGGCGATCGAGCGCGAGCTCTACCTCTCGATCACGCTCGACCGCGCCCGGAGCGCGCACGTGGTGATGGCCTCCCAGGCCGGCGGCATGGACATCGAGGAGGTCGCCGCGCGGACGCCCGAGAAGATCCTCCGCGAGTGGGCCCATCCGGCGCTCGGCCTCGCCGACTTCCAGGCGCGGCGCCTCGCCTTCGGGCTGGGCCTCGCGGGCGATCAGTTCAAGCAGGGCGTCGGGCTGCTCAAGAGCCTCTTCGCCCTCTACCTCGCGAAGGACTGCTCGCTCGCCGAGATCAACCCCCTGGTCGTCACCGGCGACGGCCGGGTGCTCGCCCTCGACGCGAAGCTCACCTTCGACGACAACGCGCTCTCTCGCCACCCGGAGCTCGTGGCCCTCCGCGACGTCCGCGAGGAGGACCCACTCGACGTCGAGGCGTCCAAGTACGGCCTCAACTACATCAAGCTCGACGGCACCGTGGGCTGCATGGTGAACGGCGCCGGCCTCGCGATGGCGACGATGGACATCATCAAGCTCGCGGGCGGCGAGCCGGCGAACTTCCTCGATGTCGGCGGCGGCGCTTCGCCCGAGCAGATCGAGAACGCATTCCGCATCCTCTCCTCGGACCCGAGCGTGAAGGCCGTCTTTATCAACGTGTTCGGCGGGATCCTCCGCGTCGACCGCCTCGCCGAGGGCGTGATCGCCGCCGTCACGAAGCTCGGGCTCAAGCTCCCCATCGTGCTCCGCGCGGAGGGCACAAACGTGGAGCTGGGCAAGCGGATGCTCGCCGAGTCGGGCCTGGCGCTCGTGATGGCCGACGACATGGGCGACGGCGCGCGCAAGGTCGTGGCGCTCGCGAAGGGTGCGAAGTGAGCGTCCTCGTCTCGCAGGCCACGCGCGTGGTGGTCCAGGGCATCACCGGCCGCGAGGGGGCGTTCCACGCCGCGCGCTGCAAGGAGTACGGCACCACCGTCGTCGGCGGGGTGACGCCGGGCAAGGGCGGGACGACGCACGAGGGCTTCCCCGTCTGGAACACGGTCACGGAGGCGGTCGAGGCCGAGGCCGCCGACTGCGCCCTGATCTTCGTGCCGCCGTTCGCGGCGGCCGACGCCATCATGGAGTCCGCGACCGCCGGAGTGCCGCTCGTCGTGTGCATCACCGAGGGGATCCCGGTCGCGGACATGGTGCGCGTGAAGCACTACCTCGCCGAGAAGCCGACGCGCCTCGTCGGGCCGAATTGCCCCGGCGTCATCACGCCGGGCGCGGCGAAGGTCGGCATCATGCCGGGACACATCCACACGCCCGGGCCCGTCGGCGTCGTCTCGCGCAGCGGCACCTTGACCTACGAGGTCGTGGGCCAGCTCACGGGCCGCGGGATCGGCCAGTCCTCGTGCGTCGGGATCGGCGGCGACCCCGTGAACGGCACGAGCTTCGTCGACGTGCTGGGGCTCTTCGCCGACGATCCCGCGACCGAGGCGATCATGCTGATCGGCGAGATCGGCGGGACGGCCGAGGAGGACGCGGCGGCCTTCATCCAGAGCCGCGTGAAGAAACCGGTCGTGGCCTTCGTCTGCGGCCAGACCGCGCCGCCCGGCCGGCGCATGGGCCACGCGGGCGCCATCATCGCGGGGGGCAAGGGCACGGCGGCGGAGAAGATGGCCGCGCTGGCGAAGGCGGGGGCCACGCTCGTCCGGAGTCCCGCCGACATGGGCGCGACGGTCGCGAAGGTGCTCGGGAAGTGACGCCGCGATGACGATCGAGCGGACGCTCGCGATCATCAAGCCGGACGCCGTCGCCAAGGGCGTCGCCGGCCAGATCCTCACGCGCATCGAGAACGCGAGCTTCAAGGTGCTGGCGGCGAAGATGCTCCTCCTGGCGCCCGAGCAGGCGCGGAGCTTCTACGGCGTCCACAGGAGCCGCCCCTTCTACCAGAGCCTCTGCGCGTTCATGACCCAGGGGCCCTGCATCGCGATGGTGCTCGAAGGCGAGAACGCGATCCATCGCTGGCGCGATCTCATGGGCGCGACGGACTTCACGAAGGCCGCGCCCGGGACGATCCGCAAGGACTTCGCGTCCTCGATCGAGGCCAACGCGGTGCACGGCTCCGACTCGCCCGCCTCGGCGGTCGTCGAGATCGCGTTCTTCTTCTCGAGTCTCGAGATCTGCCCGCGATAGCGCCCGACGCCGCACGCCTCGGCGGGGCCGGAGCCGCTGAGCGGCGGTGTCCGCCTCAGCGTGCGGCGCCGCGCATGGACGCGGGCTGGCCCGGGAGGCTGAGCCGCTTGCCGGTGTCCGTCACCTTCGTGCCGTCCACCTTCAGAATCGACACGTCGCGATCGGTGTAGTTGCCCACGTAGAGATACTTGCCGTCGGGGCTGAAGACGACGCCCTCGGGCAGGCCACCTACCTCGATCTCGCCGACCTTCGTCACCTTCTTGCCGTCGATCTTCAGCACGACGACCTTACCCGCCTTGTTGGCGAACCAGGCGTTCTTCGCCACGCCGGCGCTCCCGTTCAGGAGGATCGCGACGGCGATCTCGCCCGTCGGGCTGATCGCGAAGCCCTCGGGCGCGTCTCCGACGACGACGCGGTCGATCACGCGCGGCGGGCTCGCCTCAAGGTCGATCACGCTGACGGTGTCCACGTGCCCGTCCGAGCCCCCGGCGTTGCCATTGTCCGCGGTGAGCGCGAGCCGGCCGTCGGGTGTGACGTCGATGTTGTAGGGCCAGAGGCCGACGGGCATGTCGTACTTCGTGTAGGTGACCTTCTCGCCGTTGACCTCGAGCATGGCCACCTTGTGGTTGGGGAACTTCGCGGCGAAGGCGCGGCGGCCGTCCGGCGTGAAGACCACGGCGGCGACCTGCTCACCGATCACGACCGTGTCGACCACCTTCACGGTCTTGCCCTGGATCGAGAGCACGCTGATCGAGTTGTCGGCGCGGTTGGCCACGAGCGCGAGCGTGCCCTGCCGGTTGATCGCGAGCCCCGACGGCTGCTTGCCGACCTCGACGGTCGTGAGGAGCGCGGGCGGGCTCGTCGTGAGGTCGATGACGTAGAGCTTGGTGTCGGGCACAGCCTTAAAGCCGCCACCGTCCTGGACCACGTCCATCGAGTTGGCGACGAGCGCGAGCGTTCCGTCGGGGGTGATCTGGAGGTTGGTCGGAGGGCCGAAGACCGAGTTCATCAGGGGGAGACTCGCGACGATCCTCGGCGCCTCGCGGTTCGCGATGTCCACGATCGAGATCGTGTCCTTCCCGGGCGCCCGGATCACGACCTTGCCGGCGTCGTCCCAGCCGACCTTCTCGTCGTTGCCGACGAGCATGAGCTGCGCGCTCGCGCCCGACGCGAACGCGAGCGCGCCGACGAGCAGCAGGGCCGCGGTGAGGTGGGTCGAGCGTGAGCGCCGCATGGTGTCCCTCCGGGTTCGTGTCGGGGTGGTCGCGTCGGGATGCTATGCGTGCCCGGCGGCCGCGTCAACCCCGGCGTTGACGCGCCGCGACGCCCGGGCGGCGT
>WNGI01002646.1_pt1 | contig 24649 bp, 25 predicted proteins | sample 5400621 | NCBI WGS metagenome assembly WNGI01 (sample SAMN13153374, study PRJNA577476) | soil metagenome | isolation source: 20 cm soil or saprolite under Garry oak tree replicate 1 | place: USA:California | collected 2016-06-15 | reverse complement strand
CGACCGGGGCGTGCTGGTGGACCTCCGCGAGTTCTTCCTGGAGATCCCGCGACAGGACTCGATCACGAAGGACAACGCCGCGATCGCGATCGATTTCATCATGTACTACAAGGTGTTCGACGCGGCGACCTCGGTCATCGGCGTGTCGAACTTCGCCGGCGCCGCCACCAACATCGCGGCCACCACGTTGCGAGCCGTGGTCGGCGACATCTCGCTCGACGACGTGCTCGCGAAGCGCGATGAGATCAACAGCTTGCTACGCGTGAAGTTGGACGAGGTCACCGAGCGCTGGGGCGTCAAGGTCACCAACGTCGAGATCCGCGAGATCAGCCCACCGCCGATGGTGCAGGAGGCGATGACCCGGCAGATGTCGGCCGAGCGCACGCGTCGCGCGGTCGTGACCGAGGCCGACGGGCAGAAGCAAGCCGCGATCACGATCGCGGAAGGCAACAAGGAGTCGGCGATCTTGAACGCGGAAGGCTCGAAGCAATCGGCGATCCTCACCGCCGAGGGTGAACGGCAGGCCGCGATCCTCCGGGCCGAGGGCTTCGCGAACGCCCTCAACAAGATCTTCGAGGTCGCGAGCACCGTCGACGAGAAGACGATGCGTCTTCAGTACCTGGACGCGTTGAAGCAGGTGGGCGCCTCTCCGTCGTCGAAGGTCGTGGTTCCGATGGAGCTCTCCGGGCTCGTGTCGACGTTCACGGCGATCGCGGAGGCTGCGTCAACGAACGGGTCGAGCGGGGACGGATCCGGCTAGCGGCCGACCGTGCTCGTGGCTACGCCGGAACGGCGATCCCGGCCTGCTGCATCGCGAGCTCGAAATCGTGGCGACTGCTGACGGCCTGCATCGCGTCCGCGATCGACACCGAACCCTCCTGGATCAACCGCAGGAGCCACTGGTCGAACGTGACCATCCCGTAGAACGCTCCGTCCTTGATCACCTCTTTGATCTCGGAGGTCTTGTCGGGATCCTCGATGCGCTCCGCGACGCGTCCCGTGTTCACCAGGATCTCGAGCGCGGGAACGCGCCCTCCGTCGACCGTCGGCACGAGCCGTTGACACACGATGCCCCGGAGGCTCGCCGCCAAGGCCAGCCGAACCTGCTTCTGTTGGTACGGCGGGAAGAAGTCGATCACGCGATTCAAGGTCTCGGTTGCGTCGGTCGTGTGCAGCGTCGAGAGCACGAGGTGGCCGGTCTCGGCCGCCTGGAGCGCCGCCCGGACGGTCTCCGTGTCGCGCATCTCGCCGATCAGGATCACGTCGGGGTCTTGGCGGAGGGCCGCTCGGAGCGCGGCCAGGAAATCCTCGGTGTCGTTGCCGACCTCGCGCTGGTTGATCGACGCGACGTCGTCCCGATGCAGCACCTCGATCGGATCTTCGATCGTGACGATGTGGACCGGCTTGGTCTGATTGATGTACGAGATCATGGCGGCGAGGGTCGTGGTCTTGCCCGAGCCGGTCGGTCCGGTCACCAGGATCAATCCGCGGTGCTCGTCGGCGAGCGTGCGGACCGCATCCGGCAGTCCCATCTCTTCGAAGGAGGGCCCGCCGAAGCGAAGCTTCCGCAGGACCATCGAGATCGAGCCGCGCTGCCGGAACACGTTCGCGCGGAATCGTCCGACGTTCGCGACCGAGTAGGCGAAGTCCACATCCCCCCGCTCGGCGAACGTGGCCTTCCGATCATCGGGCACGATGCCGTCGGCGATCGCCTGCGTCTCGATCGGGCCGAGCGGATCGCGCTCCAGCCGGATCAGTCCGTGGGGCAGCCGGATCATCGGAGGAGACCCGACCTTGACGTGGAGGTCGGAACCTTGGCCTTTCACCAGCTCCTCGAGCCACGAGTTGAACTCGGGCACGATCGGTGAGCCTGTTTGCATCTTCGAGGCCTCCCTGACGCCGTCGATCGTTCGGTCGCGGAGCCGCCCCCCGCACCGCTGTTCCATCGGCGCGTTCGGAAGGCGACTTCAGTCCGCCCCTGCGCCGAGGGACCGCCTCAACCCCCGCGAGCCGTCAGCCGACAGACGGTCGTCCGCTCGGCGAGCGGCTCGAACGATGTCATGCGGAGCGCCGGCCGAGACGCCGCGAGCATCCCCTCGAGCAGTCCGCGATGGACCGCACACACGAGCTCTCGATGCTCGTCCAGCAGATCTCGGAACGGGCAATCCCGCAGGGTGATCTCCACCGTTGCCTTGCTCGTGCGGCGGAACCGCGGCGTGAACCCGGCCCGGGCGAGCCCGTCCTGCAAGGTGGCCAGGTTCGGACCGGACGGTCGTCTCGCGCCCGGCCTCGGCGCGGTCCGGCCCACCAGGTAGGCGCCCCACTCGCGCGCGAGGGCCTCGGCCTGGTCACGCTGCTTCGAGGTCGTGAGCAGGCCCGACAGGATGTCGGCGAGCAGCTTGTGATCTCGGCCCTCGCGCGGCTCGACGTCGACCGCGACGTAGAGGGTCTGCGGCCGGCCGACGGTCGCCGCGGTCCTCCGCGTCTCCCGTGCGACGAGTCCGACCTCCTCCAGGCGGCGGAGATGCGGCCGGAGGGTGTTCGGATGAAGGGACAGGCGGGTCGCCAGCTCGCGAACGGCGACCGGGCGCCCGGAGAGCCGGAGGTATCGGTAGAGGCGGTAGCGCGTGTCCTCCGCGAGCGCCTTGTGGACCTCGATCGCGACCGGCTCCGGCATGGGTCCCCCGTCGTAGACTGCATTTGCACGGTAGGCACCGTGCATATGTGCGAATCGTACCTGGGAGACGAACGCCGATGGTTACCGAGGAACGGATCCGCGAGGCCCTCAGGGGCGTTCGGGATCCCGAGATCGGCAAACCGATCGAAGACATCGGGATGCTGCAGCGGATCGAGGTCGAGGGCGGGCTCGTTCGGGTCCACGTCCTGCTGACGATCGAGGGCTGCCCCCTCCGAGACCGCATCACGACCGACGTCACGGCGGCCGTGCAACCGATCGCCGGTGTCGAGCGGGTGGAGGTCTCCCTGACGCCGATGAGCGACGAACAGCGCCAAGCGCTCGTGGGACAGCTCCGCGGCGCCCCGGCGGGGCAACCCCCTCCCCCATCGAAGATCTCGTTCCCGCCGCAGACCGCGCTGATAGCGATCGCGTCGGGCAAGGGCGGGGTCGGGAAGTCGAGCGTGACCGTGAACCTCGCGTGCGTGCTGGCGAAGGAGGGCGCGAACGTCGGGATCCTCGATGCCGACGTGTGGGGCTTCAGCGTGCCCCGCATGATCGGCGCCGAGGGCAAGCCCGTCGGGTTCGACAACATGATCATGCCGCTCGAGTCCCACGGCGTGAAGGTGATCTCGATGGGCCACTTCGTGCCGGAGGAGACGCCGGTGATCTGGCGCGGCCCCATGCTGCACAAGGCGATCGAGCAGTTCCTCGGTGACGTCTACTGGGGCGACCTCGACTTCCTGCTCTGCGATCTTCCGCCGGGCACGGGCGACGTCAGCATCTCGCTCGCTTCGTTCATCCCGGGCGCATCCATGGTCGTCGTCACCACGCCGCAGGAGGCCGCGCGAAAGGTCGCGGAGCGCGCGGGCAAGATGGCCGAACGGACCAACCTGCGACCGATCGGCGTGATCGAGAACATGTCGTACTACGTGTGCCCGCATTGCGGCGAGCGCGAGTCCTTGTTCGGGGAAGGGGGCGGCCGGCTCGCGGCCGACACGCTCGCCGTTCCGTTGCTCGCACAGGTGCCCCTCGTGCCCGCGCTGCGCGAGGGGGCGGACGCGGGCGCCCCGATCGTGTTGCGCGATCCGTCATCCCCGGCCTCCGAGGCGCTGCGCGAGGCGGCCGACGCGGTCCGCAAGGCGACGAAGTCCAAGATCGGGAAGCCCCTGTCGTTGATGGCTCGATGACGACCCCGTCCGACGTGCTGCGCTCGATGTTCGGGCACCACGTGTGGGCGACGACCCGGCTGATCGATGCGTTGGCGCAGCTGGATCCGGTGCATCTCGACGCGAGGATCGAAGGCACCTACGGATCGACGATGCAGACGCTGACGCATCTGGTCGACGCCGACGAACGGTACCTGCGACGTCTCACGACGCCGACCTTGGCGTCGAGCGAGGGTGCGGAGACCCGGCCGCTCGCCGACCTACGGACGGAGATGCGCGAGCACGGCGGCCGCTGGGCGGGGATGTTGGACGCGCTGGAGCGGGGCGCCCTGCACGCTGCCGTCATCAGGAAGTCGGACTACCCGGACACCGATCCCGCCGAAAGCATGCTGCTCCTCCAGGCGATCCACCACGGCAACGACCACCGGACGCAGGTCTGCTCGACGTTGGGGGCGTCGGGCCTGGACGTCCCGGATCTGGACGGGTGGGAGTACTGGGCCTCCGAACGACGGTGAGCCCCGCGGCCATCCCCGGACGTTCGGAACGCATTCAGGCGGCCTCGGTGGGGGACGGCTGCGCCGCACCGGTTGGATCGTCGCGTGTCCGGACCCTCCCCGGCGTGGTCGGCCCCGGCCCCTTGGTCACCGCCCGAACGATCAACAGCGCGATGCTCACCACCACCACGGTGAGCGCCGTCCATTGCGATCCCGTCAGCGGGCCGAAGCGCTTGTCGATCCGCAGGAAGTCCTCGAGGAGGCGCGCGCAGCCGTACCAGATCGCGAACGCGAGCGTCGCGGTCCCCTCACGCCGGGGGTCGCGGATGAACCACCAGAGGAACGCGAACAACGCCCACGCGATCAACATGTCGTACATCGCCGTCTGATGGACGCCGACGCCCGTGGCGATCGTCTCGAGCCCGGAGTGGAGCTCGGCGCTGCCCCGCTTGATGATCTCGATCTGGTTGCCCTGCAGTTGGGCCTGGCAGCTCGTGCCGTTGCAGATGAACGGGGGCGCCAACCGGCCACCGTGGTAGGTCCACGCGAGGATCCAGGACGTCGGTTTGCCGAGGTGGTCGCCGATGATGAGGTCGCCGATCCGTCCGATCGCGATCCCGAGGGCGAGGGGCGCCGTCAGCGCATCGGCGACCTGGAAGAATCGAAGGCCGAACCGTCGGATGTTGACCGCGTTCGCGATCGTGGCTCCCGCGATGCCGCCGAGGAGCGAGATCCCGCCCTTCCACACGTAGAGCCACTCGAGCGGTGAGGCGAAATCGGACGCGTGGGCGATCACGTACGCGACGCGAGCTCCGACGATCGCCCCGATCAGGGACCAGAAGACGATCGAGTTCACCGCGTCGAGCGAGATCCCGCGGCGCGGCGCCAGTCGCCCGAAGAGCCATGCGCCGATCGCGAAACCGATGGCGATGAACACGCCGTGCGGAGAGAAACCGAACACCCGGTCGACGACCGGCCATCCGACCGATGCGAGCGAGGGATCCATCGAGCCGAGCGTAACAGCGGGCTCACGAACGGCCGCGGGGCCAAAGGCGAGCGATGGCTCGTCCGAAGAGCAACCCGCTCGCGACATCGCTCGGGTAGTGCACCCCCAGGTAGACCCGCGACGTGCCCACCGCGAGGTCCAAACCCGTCAAGGCGGTTCGCGCGGGTCGCCCCAGCCCGAGCTCGCGGGAGGCGACCCGCGTGAAGGTCGTGAGCACCGCGGGGTGGGACGACGGCCATGAGGTCCCGTTCGGTCGCGCGATCAAGAGCCGGGTCCCCGCGGGGTCGTCGTCGGACGGCCGTGGCCGTCCGACGACGCGCTTGACACCCTGCAGCGCCAGCCAGGTCGTCGCGGCGGCGCCGAGGGCGCGGAGCGCCGCTCGGCGGCGCCCGGCCGCGAGCAACACGCCGGCCGCCGCTCCCGACGCGTAGAACGATCCGAGCTCCGTGATGTCCGCGAACGCCCGATCGGCTTCCGGGCCGTGGCCGCGGTTCACCACCGCGAAGAGCTCCCGGTCCACGTCCGGACCGTCCTCGCCCTTCATCGCCCCGAGCCCGATCGCGCAGGCGCCCGCCGCGAGCGCTCCGGCCCAAACCAACCTCGTCACGCCCATGGCGGTCGATGATGCATGATGGCGAGCGGAAGCGTCAGACCGCTGGAGGACGACGCGTGGCGCACCACCAGGACGACACGAACGGCAGCGACGGCCGCGGGGACGACGGTTCCGGCGGCTGGGTCGAGCGACGCGAGGGGCCGAGCACGAAGCTGATCGTCGCGGGCGTCATCGTGGTGCTCCTCGTCGTGTTCCTGCTCCAGAACGCCGAGACGGCGAAGATCCGGTTCCTCTTCCTGGACGGCACCTATCCGCTGTGGTTGCTGCTCGTCGTCGGGGCAACGCTCGGGTTCGTTGCCGGTTGGTTGGTCGCGGCGGCCCGCGGTCGCCGGCGGCACGAGCGCCGCGCGAAGGGCGAACGCTAGCGGGCCGCCGCTCGCGCTTCGATCTCCCGCTTCTGCGCGAGCGTTCCTCGTTTCAACGCGTATTGCGCGCCGCCGACCGCGTTGACGCTTGCCGCCGCGAACGCGCCGAGCGGCCCGCGGAACACGTAGTCGATCTGATGCCGGAGGAGGCTCCGGTCGAACGGGAGCGACGCGATCGAGGTCGTCACGGTTGCGTTCAGCACGCCGCCGAGACGGATCTTCGCCCGCCAGGGCGGCTCCCACTCGAGGACGGTGCAGGGGATCGATGCGCGCACGCCCATGAAGCCCATCACCACGGAATACTTCGACGCTTGACGCAGTCCCTTCTCGGGCACCTTCACGGCGACGATGTGCCGGTCCCAGTGGGGCAGGTTCCGCGGGTCACTCGTGACCTCCCACACGGCTTCGGGCGGTGCATCGATCTCGACCGAGTATTCGGAGCTCGTCATCCCGCGTTGGTGCTCCCGCTCGTCCAGCCCTTCCACCACACGACACGGCGCGGCGTGATGCGGACGAGGGCGTCGGCGGACGGCGCGAGATCCTGGAGGATCGCTCGCATCGTCTTCGCCCCCGCTCCGACGCTCCCCTCGACGAACGACTCGGCGACGCCCTGGAACATCGCACCGACCATGTCACGGGCGCGCCAGGCCGATGGGCTGTCAACGGTGAGCGCGACCGTCGCGTCGGGGTCGGCTGCCGCGATCGCGAGGGTCTGCGCGGGAAGAGCGGCGTAGAGCGTGTTCGCCTCGGCGCGCCATCGGATCGGGAGCACGGTGGGGCCCCACTCGCCGGCAACGGCCAGGGCACCACTGCCCTCCCGGCCGATCTGCGAGACAACGTCGTCGGGCAGGACCCCCAGCGGATCGGCGCCGGTCGAGGAGCGCCGGAAGGTCCGGTGCGAGGCCGCTTCCTCGGCGCCCCAGCGGCCCCGGCCCTCCTGCACCCCTTCGTCGTCGAGAAGGGCCGTGCGTTCCAGATCGATCCCGACGAAGACGCGTCCGGGCGGCGTCCAGGCGAACGGAACCTGGCGGGCATCGAAGGCATAGCCGGCGAAGAAGCGCGCGTTCTTCCGGCTGAACCCGGCCGTCGCGCGCGCGATCGAGGTCGCGCCCGCGACGGCCGCGCCCCAGGTCCGCTTGTCGAGCGCGTCGTAGGTCTTCACGGTCCCCGTGAAGGCGACCGAGAGATCCCCGTCCCGGATCAGCCCGGCGGTCGACGGGTCGACCCGCCACGCTCTCGCCTTCACTGACCGGCGGGAGGTGGTCAACCAGATCCTCGCACCGCTGTAGGCGAACACGAGTGGCGTGCAGTGCGGGCCGTTCGGCGTCGGAGCGGCGACCGCGCAGAACTGCCCGTCCTCCAGCACCCGCTGCACCGCCGTCGACACGAAGCTCACACCGGTGCCTCCCGCCCGACCTTCGGGGGAAGCACGAGCATCAGTCCGGTCCAAAGGATATGGCTCGCGAGGGGCGCCGCGAGGCCGCCCGACCACCACGCGAGCGCTCCCCACACCGCGCCGCCCACGACCGCGCCGGCCACGATCGGGAGCGATCGTGACGGCAGGTTCCCCAGCACGTAGAGGACCAGCACCGCGACGGCGGCGCCGCCGGCGCCCAGAGGCGTCCCCCACAACGTCCGCTGGACGAGGCCCCGATAGAAGATCTCCTCCGCGGGCACCGAGACGAGCAACGACAGGACGAGGGCCGCTCGGATCGGCTCCTCGGCCGCCTCGCGATAGGCCTCTTCCACGTGACGAGCGAAGGGCCCCCAATGCGAGGCGATCGCGACGAACACTCGGGTGCCGAGGAACAACGCGAACCCCGCCCCCGCGCCCACCGCGAGCGCTCCACCCACGCCGGTCGTCCGTTGCGGCGGGGGCATCAGCAGCAGGGCCGCGATCCCCATGGCGCCGAGCACGAAGGGCATCAGCTGCCACACGGTCACGCGGCCGGAGGAGATCCTCCACCACGCGACCATCTGGGCGATGATCCCGATGACGATGACAGCTGCGCGCACCGTCAGCCTCCTGGTAGGTATCGGGTCTTCACGGCGATCTCGGCGGTGAAAGCGGTCACGACCGCAAGGTAGTAGAACCCGGTCGCGGACTGTACCGCGGACGCGCGTTCGCCTTTGAGTGCGGCCCGAACGAGCGTCGCGATCAGCAGGGTGGCGCCCGCCATCCCGATCGCGATCCATGGCGCGAGCGCACCGGCCGTGAGCAACGGGTTCAGCTGCGCGGAGGACGGCGTGCCACCGAACCCGCTGGTGACGATCGCCGCGATCTCGACGCACGCGGCGATGATGAGCGCCAGCGTGTACCGGCCGATCGGCCGCCGAGAGAGTCTCCGGTCGGTCAGGTACCAATGTCCGAGGAACAGGCCATCGTAGGCGGCGCCGAGGAACGACGCACCCGCTGCCAGCTGGAACAGCGACACCGCGTACCCCTGTCGTCCCGTCGCCGCCATCACGGCGAGGACCGCGAGGGATACCGGCACCGAGACGATCCCGACGATCCGTCCCACCGTCGGCTGCCGAAGGAGGAACGCGACGGCGGCCGCGGTCCCCAGCACCGCCACCGCGAGCGACAGCCCGGTCACCCACCTCCCCGTGGTGTCACCAGCGACAGCGCCCGAGGAGGCCGCGAACCAGGCGGGCCACGCGAACAGCAGCGTCACGAGGACGCTCCACAGGGTGAAGTACGAGCGCTTCGTCTCGTTCCAGAGGGGTGAGATCCAGGTAAGCGTGGCGGCGCCGGCGACCACCTCCGCCAGCACGAGCGCCAGGACCCCGGCAACCCCGGTCACCCGCGCGATCCTGCCAACGACCCGGACATCGCGGCTCAGGGTAGTGGCCATGGACCGGCGGCCACGGAACGGGAGACGTTCTTCCGTCGTTCACAGCCGCCCCCGGTACCCTTGCTCCCTCATGGACGACTGGCGGTCCTACGACGACGTCGCGATCACCTACGAGCGCGTCCATGCCCCTCGCTTCGCCGAGCCGGCCCGCGACCTCCTGGCGCTGGCCGGCGTCCACGCCGGCCAGCGCGTGCTCGACGTCGGCACCGGCACCGGGGTCGCCGCGGAGATCGCCCGGGGGCTCGGCGTCGACGCCGTCGGCGTCGACGCCTCGCTCGGCATGTTGGAGGTGGCGCACGCGGTCCACCCGGAGCTCCGCCTCGCGGCCGCCGAAGCGATCGACCTGCCCTTCCGGGACGGGTCGTTCGACGCCGTCGTCGGCGCGTTCGTGCTCGCCCACTTCGCCAGGGTGGACACCGCCCTGTACGACATCGTTCGCGTCACCCGGACCGGCGGCACCGTCGCGTTCTCGGCATGGGCCGACGGCCGTGACGCGTTCAGCGACACGTGGCTCGAGCTCGTGACCGAGGTGGTCCCGAAGGAGCTCCTCGAGCCCTCGATCGCGAAGGCGATCCCGAACCACGACCGGTTCACGAAGCGGCAGGCGGTCGAGCTCGCGTTGCTCGACGCCGGACTCCGCCACGTCCGCACCGAGCCGGCTCGCTACGAGTGGAGCTACTCGCTCGAGGACTACCTCGACGGGCTCGAGGTCTGGGCCGTCGGCCGGTTTGCGAAGGAGATGCTCGGCGACGCCGCGTGGGCCGGTTTCCGCGAGCGCGCCCGATCGGTCTTCGCCGACCGGTTCCCCGATCCGCTGCACGATCGGCGTGATGTGCTGCTGGCGATCGGCGTGAAGGAGTAGTCAGCTCAGATCGAGGACGCGGAACTCCTCGGCCAGCTCCACGCCGATCTTCTCTCCCGACGCCTTCGCTTCCTTGCGCATCGCCTCGTCCCAGAAGCGGATCCCCTCGGTGAGCTGGCTCGCGTGGCGCGCGAGCGCCTGGATCTTGCCGTCGAAGAACCCACTCACGTCCTCGGTGCGGTTGGGCTCGTTCGACCAGCCCAGCCACACGTCGAACACGTCTTGGGTCCGAAGGCCCTCGCCGAGCTGCTCGCTGAAGAAATGCGGGTTGCCGCTGCCCGGGAAACAGCTGTCGAGCGCGATCCATCCGGCCGTCCGATGGTCGGAGTGGTTGTAGTAGCGGTTCTCGAAGAAGACCGCGGTGGGATCGCAGCTCACCACGGTCTCGGCGCGGACCTCTCGGATCCGGCGGGTGACCGCCTCGCGGATGATGCTCGTGTTCTCCAGCTCGCCGTCGTGCGTCGAGAGCACCCGGGCGCTCGCGAGCCCCATCACCTCGCCGGCGGCCTCCGTCTCTTCCCTGCGCGTGGCCGCGAGCTCCGCGCGACTCGCCGCCGGATCGGTCGAGCCACGGTCCCCGTTCGTCAGGATCAGCAGGTGGACATCGCGTCCCGCCGAGGCCCACTTCGCCATCACCCCTCCCGCGCAGATCTCCGCATCGTCCGGGTGGGCGAACACGGCAAGCGCCGGGCCGGTCCTCGGCGTGGGCTCGGCGTCCTCCGGCACGGGCCCTACCGCTTCCGAGCGCCGGCGCGGTCTTGGAGGAACCGGACCAGCGTCCGGACGGGCATCCCCGTGCCGCCCGCCGGCCCGAGATCGTTGCCGTGCTCGGAGAACGCGGGACCGGCGATGTCCAGATGGACCCAGGGTGTCTCGCCGACGAACTCGGCGAGGAACCACGACGCGGTGATCGCGCCGCCGTAGCGCTTGCCGATGTTCTTGATGTCCGCGACCTTCGAGTCGATCAGCGCGCGGTAGTCGGCGAACAACGGCAGCTGCCAGATCGGCTCGCCGGTGGCCTCCCCGGCGCGGATCAGCTCGTCCGCGACCTCGTCGCTCGTCCCGATCGCGCCCCCCACGTCGGTGCCGAGCGCGACCATGCACGCGCCGGTCAGGGTGGCGGTGTCCACGATGCACACGGGATCGTGCTCCGCGAGGTAGGCCAGCGCGTCGGCCAGCACCAGCCGGCCCTCGGCGTCGGTGTTGAGCACCTCCGAGGTCTTCCCGCCACGATGCCGGATCACGTCGCCGGGCTTCTGCGCCGACCCGCTGGGCATGTTCTCCGAACACGGGATCGCCGCGATCACGTTGACCTTGACCTTGAGGCGGGCGATCGCCTTCATCGTGCCGAGGATCGACGCGGCGCCACCCATGTCCATCTTCATCGTCTCCATGCCCGCGGCGTCCTTGAGCGAGAGCCCCCCGGAATCGAACGCGATGCCCTTGCCCGTGAGCGCGATCGGAGCGGTCTTGGCGCTCGCTCCCCGGTAGGTGAGCTCGATCATCCGGGGTGGGTTGACCGAGCCCTTCCCGACGCCGAGGATCCCGCCGAATCCACCCTGAGCGAGCTGCGTCTCGTTCCAGATCTTGCAGGTGATGCCCTGCTCCTTCGCCATCGCCTTCGCCGCCTTCGCGATCTCGGCCGGAGGCAGGTCGCCCGCGGGCGTGTTGACGAGGTCGCGAGCCCACGCCACGGCGTCGACGAGGACCTCGGCTCGTGCCACCGCGTCGCGCTCGGCGCGCGCGTCCCACTTCGCGGAGCCGAGGATCGTGACGGACTCGAGGGAGCCGTCGTCGTCCTTCGAGGTGGTCTTGTAGCGACGGAACCGGTAGGCACCGAGCCCGAGACCCTCTGCCGCAGCCTGAACGGCCTCGGTCGCCTGGCGCGCGCCGAGGGCGAGCGGGAACGTCGTCGCGACCGAGCCGAACCGCCGGGCGGTCCCCGCCGCCCGACCGAGCGCCCGCCGGAGCGCGGTGAGATCGAACTCGGCCTTCGGACCCACCCCGACCAGGAGCGCGGCCCCGGCCGCGAAGCCCCGATCGCGAGCCCCGGGCCGCTCACGACCCGTCACGAGGAGGGTCTCGCCCTTCTTGCCGGTGAGCTTGGCCGCCGCGAACGCATCCCGGAGCCCCGTCTCCTGGACACCGGGGCCCGGCTCCCCGCCCTCGAACACGGGCAGGATCAGCAGGCCGGCGTCGAGGTCGGCCGGGGACTCGGTCGAGAACGCATACGTGGTCACGGATCGATCCTTCCTCGTCGTCGACGTGGGCTGGCGAGCGGTGGGTCAGTCTAGTGGGGAGGCTGCCCGCGGCGGCGGCCGGTCGCGCCGCTAGGCTGATGCCTCCCATGGGACGAGCGCCGTGAAGACGCGCAAGGTCACCGATCTGGTCCACTTCGAGGACGACGCTGCGCGGACCGAGGTCCTCTACGAGACCCCGCGGCTGTTCTCCCAGGTCGTGTGTGTCCAGGGTTCTCAGGGGATCGGCCCGATGTCGGACGCGAGCTCGGACGGGATCGTGGTCGTCCTCGCGGGCGAGATCGCGACGCAGGTCGGCAAGACCCGGGCGCGGATGCGCCAGTGGGAGTCGGCGCTCGTCCCGGCGGGCGAGGAGCTCACGCTCCGCAACGCCTCCGAGGAGCCGTCGGTGGTGCTGCTGGTGCTCGCGCCGCCGCCCGCCTAGGGCGTCCGAGCCGTGGCGGGGCGGCGGGGCAGGACCGCGAGCGCAACGACGAACGCCGCGACGAACCCGGGGATGCTCCCACCGAGGGCCGAGTCGCCCACCAGCGGGAAGGGAAGCCCGAGCCATCCGTGCATCACGTGCTCGAGGCCAGAGGTCCACCAGCCCACCAGGGTCGTCGGTGCGCACCATTGGAAGGCGAGGAAGCCGACGACCCAGGGGAGAACGGCGCGCCACCGGATCCCCGGCGGCGCGCCGTCGAAGAGCGCAGCCTCGCCGAACCGGCCGCGTGCGCGGATCCCCCAGTCGGCCAGGAACACCGCGAACAGCGGGACGAACACGGAGCCGATCAGCAACAGGAAGCTCTCGAGCGTGGCGGCCGCGTCGCTCCCGATCGCTGCCGCGATCGCGAGCCCCGCGGCCCCCACCGCGACGATCAGCGCTCGCTGCGACCACGCGGGTCGCGCGTTCTGCACGGAGACCGCCGACGAGTACACGTTGGCCATGGCGTTGTCGGACTCGCCGACCAGGAGCGCGAGGAGGACCACGCCGCCGCCGGCCGCCGCCGCGATCGTGGTGCCGAGGTCGAGCACGTCCGTGCCCGCTCCCGCCGCGAGCACGAGCACGGCGCCCAGCAGGTAGAACCAGACGTTGCCCAGCGCGTAGCCGGCGGCCGTGCCCGCGAACGCGGCCCGCGGCTCTCGAGCGAACCGCGAGTAATCGGCCACCAGCGGGAGCCAGGAGATGGGCATCGCGATCACGAGGTCCACGCCCAGCCAGAACGGCAGCCCACCGACACCCGGACGCGACCAGACGGCACCGATGTCCGCCCCGGCGAGGACCTTCACGGTGATCCAGACGGCGACCCCCGCCACGATCCACACCCCGAAGCGCTCGAGCCACCGGCGGACGGTGAAGATCGGGCCGGCCAGCGCGAGCGCCGTGCACACGACGGCGACCACGAGGATCCAGACGAACGGCGCATCGAACCCGAACAGATCGATCGAGACGGCGTTCGCGATCCGGCCCATCGCCCAGAACTCGAACGCCGTCCACCCGATCAGCTGGACGAGGTTCGCGACCGACGGCACGTAGGACCCGCGGAGCCCGAGCACCGGACGGAAGAGCACCATCGAAGGAACCCCGTCGCGGGCGCCGGCCGCGGCGACGAGCCCGAGCGGGAGGCACCCGATCGCGGTCCCGATCACGATCGCGAGTCCCGCCATCGGCAACCCGAGCGCCGGCACGAGCAGCGCCCCGCTCACCAGGACGAGGAGTCCGATCGACAGGTCGCCCCAGAGCACCGCCAGATCGAGCCCCGAGAAGCGCCGGAGCGACGCGGGGACGGGTCGGATCCCCCAATTCGGTGTCTCGCGTTCGAGGGCGTCCTCGAGCCGCTCGGTGACCGACACGTTCGGCGCCGTCGGTGTCATGAGCTCCCTCCGCCGGTCCTGACCGGATCAGGTTCGAAGGGTCGCCGGTTCCGCAACCGGCCTCTCAGCCCGGTCCCACCGGGCTCCCCTGCTTGCGTTCCACGCTAGCACGAGGTCGAGCGATCACCGGTGCCGCGGGCCGGATGCGATCACCGCCCCCCGGAGACCGGCGGCGGCCCGCCGCATCAACCACCGGAGCACCGGCGCATACAACCGTGCGGCGGCCTCGCCGACCACGGGCACCCGCAGCCGGACGTCCTCGGTCCAGACGAACCGCGTTCCACCGGGCTCGGGCGTCAGGGTCCAGGCGCCTTCGCCCGCGACGAGGCCTCCGTGACGCAGGACGAGCCGTCGGGGCGGATCCCAACCGATCACCTCCATCGCTTCCGTGAACGCGGGGAGCCCGAGGATCCGGGTGCGCACGGCCAGCCGAACGCCGACGCCTTCCCGGTGCGCCGACACGACCTCGACGCGATCCGCGTCGAGCATCCAGTCCGCCTGGCGCTCCCACGCGAGGAGGATCCCCCAGGCCTCGTCGGGCGAGCACGGGAGCGACGTACCGACCCGGACGAGCACGTCAGCCGAGCGGACCGGTCACGGCTTCGACGGCCGCAACCAGGCTGCCGTCGTGAACGAGCTCGACCGCCGCTTCGATGTCCGGGCCGAACTCCCGGTCGTGCTCGACGAACGGGACGCGTCCGCGGATCGCCTGCACCGCGGCGCGGGTGGCCGGGCCGGGCTCGAGCGGGGCGCGGAGATCCAGCGCCTGCGCCGCGGCGAGCGCCTCGAGGGCGAGCACGGTCTCGGCGTTCGCGACGATCTCGCGGGCGTGTCGCGCGCTGGTCATCCCCATGCTGACGTGATCCTCCTGGCCGGCGCTCGATGGGATCGAATCGACGGACGCGGGATGCGCGAGCGACTTGCATTCGGAGACGACGGAGGCGGCGGTGTACTGGATCAGCATGAACCCGCTGTTGAGCCCGCTCTCGGGGACGAGGAACGGCGGGAGACCGTTGGAGGTCTTCGGGTCGAGGAGGCGGTAGAGACGCCGGTCGCTGATGGATGCGAGCGAGACCAGCGACAGCGCGAGCGCATCCATGGCGACGGCGACCGGCATCCCGTGGAAGTTGCCGCCGCTCTGGACCTCGTCCTCCTCGACGAGGACGATCGGATTGTCGCTCACGCTGTTCGTCTCGATCGACAGCACCTCTCGGACGTGCCGGCAGGTGTCCCGTGTGGCGCCGTGCACCTGGGGCGCGCACCGCAGCGAATACGCATCCTGCACCAGGTGGGCCGACGTCCGATGCGACTCGCGGATCGGCGACGCGTCCAACAGCGTCCGATGCGACTCGCGGATCGGCGACGCGTCCAACAACGCACGGAGGTTCGACGCGCTCGCGGCCTGGCCCGGATGCGGCCGGAGTCGCTGAAGCCGCTCGTCGAACGGGGCGTCGGTCCCGAGGGACGCCTCGATCGTCATCGCGGCGATCACGTCCGCCGCTCGCGCGAGGTGCTCGGACCGGATCAGCGCGAGGGTGCCGATCGCGAGCATCCCCTGCGTGCCGTTCACGAGCGCGAGCCCTTCCTTCGCCTGGAGCTCGAGCGGACGCAACCCCGCCCGGCCCAGGCCGTCGGCTGCCGGCTCCGTGGAGCCGTCGCTCGTGAGCAACCGTCCGAGCCCGATCAGCGGCAGCGCCAGCCCGGCGAGCGGCGCGAGATCGCCCGACGCCCCGAGCGAGCCCTGCTCCGGGACGGCGGGGACGATGTCGCGGTTCAGCATCTCGATCATCAGCTCGATCACCTCCGCGCGCACACCCGAGTGCCCCAGCGCGAGGACGTGCGCGCGGAGTACGAGCATCGCGCGCGCCTCCTCGCGCGACAGCGGTCGCCCGACCGCGGTCGCGTGGGAGGTGACGATGCCGTGCTGCAGCGCCGAGGTCTGCTCGGGCGCGATCCGCGTGTCGGCGAGCGCACCGAAGCCGGTCGTAACGCCGTACATCGTGCGGCCACCGGCGACGGCGCGCTCGACCACCCCGCGCGCGGCGCGCACCCGTTCGCGGGCAGGGTCGGCGAACGTCACGGGCGCGCCGCGCGCCACGGCGACGACATCCTCGAGCGTGAGCGGTTCCCCGACCGATACCGGCACGGCGGCAAGGCTACGGGCGGCGGCGCCGGCGGGCAAACCTCGGCCGTTAGACTCGCTCGCAGCATCGGACGGCGGGGACAGCGGAAGGAGGGCTACGGATGCTCCACGGCGAACACGTCACGCTCCGCGCCCTCGAGCGCGAGGATCTGCCGGTGCTGCACGAGCTCCTCGACGACGACCTCGAGCTCATGGCCCGCGCCTCCGACACGCCGGCGCGTCCGTCGTCCCTCGCCGAGCTCGAGCATCGGTTCGAGGAGCGGCTCGAGGAGTCGGACCCGCGGACGATGCGCTTCGTGATCGAGGTGGACGACGAGCTGATCGGCGAATGCGAGCTGCACTTCATCGATCACTTCCAGCGAACCTGCCATCTGGGGATCACCCTCGGACGGGCCTTTTGGTCGAAGGGGTTCGGCCAGGATGCCGTCCGGGCGCTCGTCGACTTCGCGTTCCGCGACCTGGCGATGCGCAAGGTCGGCTTGGAAGTGCTCGCCGACGACGAACGGGCGGTCGGGGCCTACGCGAAGGCCGGGTTCGTCGAGGAGGGCCGGCTCCGCGCCCACGCGTGGTTCGACGGTGAGATCCACGACGCGCTCGTGATGGGGATCCTCCGCGAGGAATGGGCGTCCGGCCCCCACCACTAGGCACCTCAGCGAGCCACCCGCGGTCGGCCGGTGGGACAGACGGGGGATGTCGAGTCCATGCCCCCGGGCGATTGCATGGGGCATCCCCGGTGGGTACGGTTCGCAGGTCGTGCGGAGCTTCCCCCTCGCAGAAGCAGCCATGTCCCCGTCGCCGCAACGCATCCGCGTCCTGGTGGCCGACGATGAGCCCGCCCTGCGCGGGGCCCTGGCCGAGCTCCTCGCCCAGGAGGAGCGGATCTTCTTCGTGGGGGCGGCGGCCGACGCGGACGAGGCGATCGCCCTCGCGCAGCGGGAGCAGCCCGACGTCGCGCTTCTGGACGTCAAGATGCCCGCGGGCGGCGGTCCCCGGGCCGCGCGGGAGATCCAGCGGCTGTCCCCCGGCACCCGCGTGATCGCGCTCTCCGCCTTCGAGGATCGTCCGACGGTGCTCGAGATGCTCCGCGCCGGCTGCGTCGGCTACCTCGTCAAGGGGACCGCGGCCGAGGACATCCTGGGATCCATCCGCCGGGTCGCGCAGGGCGGTACGAGCCTCTCTGACGAGGTCGTCGGCGGCATCGTGCACGAGCTCTCGTCCCAGCTCCGTCGCGAGGAGATCGAACAGGAGCAGATCGAGGCTCGCCGCGAGGAGATCCTGCGTTTCGTCGCGGGCGAGGGGATGTCCATGGCGTTCCAGCCGATCGTCAACCTCGAGGACCACGACGTGATCGGGGTCGAGGCGCTCGCGCGGTTCCGGTCCTTCCCCATGCGCCGGCCCGACGAATGGTTCGCAGAAGCCAGGGCGCTCGACCTCGGTGTGCAACTCGAGCTCTCCACGATCCGCCAGGCCGCGCTCGGGCTCCCCAAGCTGCCGCCCCGCTCCTATCTCTCGGTCAACTGCTCCCATCGTGCCGCCCGCTCGCCGGAGCTCGCTCCGATCCTCGAGCCGGTCGCCGAACGGATGGTCGTGGAGATCACCGAGCACGAGGCCGTCGACGACTACGACGAGCTCGCGCGGTGGCTGGCACCGCTCCGCGCGCTTGGCGTGCGGATCGCCATCGACGACGCCGGCGCCGGATACGCGAGCTTGCGACACACCCTGCAGATCGCGCCCGACATCGTGAAGGTCGACATCTCGCTCACCCGCTCGATCGACGGGGACCGCGGCAAGCGCGCGCTCGCTCGGGCGCTGATCTCCTTCGCGCAGGAGATGGACATGACGATCGTCGCCGAGGGGATCGAGACCGACGCCGAGCTGCAGACGCTTCTCGAGCTGGGCGTGCGCTACGGGCAGGGATACTTCCTGGCGCAGCCGGGCACGCTCCCAGGCACCTGAGCCCAGGGCTCAGGTGGAGCGGCGGTCGATCGCCCAGGACGAGCCCGGCGTCGACTTCGTGAAGTTCTTCATCTCGGTCGCGACCGCGACGACCTCGGCGAAGTGCGCGAACCGCCGGCGCTGCGTGCTCGCGATACCGATCGAGATCGTGAGCGGCGGGAACCGCTGCTGCTCGCCGCGCCGGTTCAGCACCTCGATCCATCCCCGCTCGCGGTCGGCCTCGTCGTAGTACTCGGGCGAACGGTCGTCGAAGCGCTGGACGATCGTGTCCGCGACGAGCGCGGCGGCCGACGGCGGGACCACGAGCACGAAGTCGTCTCCCCCGAGATGCCCGACGAAGGCGTCCCCGGGGACCAGCTCCTCGATCACCTTCTCCATCGTGCGGGCGAGCTCCTGGATCACCTGGTCTCCGCGTGCGAACCCGTAGTGGTCGTTGAAGGCCTTGAACTGGTCGAGGTCGGCATAGAGCAACGCGAACTCGTTCCCCGAAGAGACCCGCTCCTCGATCTCCTCTTGGATCCGGACGTTCCCCGGCAGACCGGTGAGCGGAGACTCATCCTTCATCTCCTTCGAGCGGCGGAGGACGCCGCGCACCCGGGCGAGGAGCTCCGGGGTATCGAAGGGCTTGACGATGTAGTCGTCCGCGCCGATCGCGAACCCCTCGAGCTTGTCCGCGGAGAGTCCCCGGGCGGTGAGGATGATCACGGAGACCGCCGCGGTACGCGGGTCCTGACGGAGGAGGCGGGTCAGCTCGAACCCGTCCACGTGCGGCATCATCACGTCGGTGATCACGAGGTCCGGCGCATCCTGCTCGACCAGCTGGATCGCCTGTTCCCCGTCGTTGGCCACGCGGACCTGATATCCGGCCGCAGCCAGCTCGATCTCGAGGAGCCGGGCGATGAACGGATCGTCGTCGACGACGAGCAGCTTCTCCCCGCCCGGGTCGGGTCCGCGGTCTCCGTCGCTCACGTCGGCTGGCACATCCTTCGGCATCTCCCGTTCCGTCGGCGCTCCACCGACGCATCGGCAGCTTACCGTCCCCACCTGGAGGGGTCGTGGAAGCGGCGAGAAGGGACGGCGGCACCGGTGCCGTGGGACGATGGGTGCCTCGCAGCACGTGAAGGGACCCTCGACGATGCAGGTGCTCGATTCGTTCCTGGATGCGATGGGCGACACCCCGCTCGTTCGCCTGCGTGCCGTGACGCGCGGTCTGCGACCGACGGTGCTCGCCAAGCTGGAGATGCTCAACCCCGGCGGGTCGGTGAAGGACCGCATCGGGATCCGGATGATCGAGGCCGCCGAGCGCGAGGGGAGATTGCGTCCGGGCGGCACGATCGTGGAGCCGACGTCGGGCAACACCGGCCACGGACTCGCGATCGCGGCCGCCGTCAAGGGGTACGACTGCATCTTCGTGATGCCGGACAAGATGAGCCAGGAGAAGATCGCGCTCCTGCGCGCGTACGGGGCAGAGGTCGTGATCTGCCCGACCGCCGTGGCGCGGGAGTCGCCCGAGTCCTACTACTCGGTGGCTGACCGGCTCGCGTCGGAGATCCCGGGCGCGTTCCAGCCGAACCAATACTTCAACCCCGTCAACCCGCAGACGCACGAGGAGACGACCGGTCCAGAGATCTGGCGACAGACCGACGGCAGGATCGATGTCTTCGTATCCGGGGTCGGGACCGGCGGCACGATCACCGGCGTCGCGCGCTTCCTCAAGCGGATGAAGCCGTCGGTCACGATCGTGGGCGCCGACACGGAGGGCTCCGTCTACACCGGCGACACCCCCCGTCCGTACCTCACGGAAGGGATCGGGGAGGATTTCTGGCCCGACACCTTCGACCCCGCGCTCGTCGATCGGTGGGTGCGCGTCCCCGACCGCGAGGCCTTCCTCACTGCGCGCGCCGTGACCCGTCAGGAGGGGATCCTGATCGGCGGCTCGGGCGGGTCCGCGGTCTCGGCCGCGCTCACGGTCGCGCGCGACTACGACGACGGCGCCACGATCGTCGTGCTGCTCCCCGATACCGGCCGGCAGTACCTGTCGAAGCTCTTCTCCGACTCGTGGATGCGCCAGTACGGCTTCCTCGAGGGGCCGGAGGTGATCCGCGTCGAACAGGTGCTCAGCGCCAAGGGGGACGAGCTGCCCGCCGTGATCACCGTCCTCGCGCACGACAAGGTGCGCCAGGCCGTCGACGTGTTGCAGACGCACAGCATCTCGCAGGCTCCGGTCGTCCGCGAGGCATCGACCGATGTCGCGCAGTTCGTCGGGTCGATCCGCGACCGCGAGCTGCTCGAGCGGGTGTTCCGCGATCCCGATGCCCTGCAGGCCGATGTCGCCTCGGTCATGGCCCCGCCGATCCCTGTCGTCGAGTGGGACGCGGCGGTCGATGAAGCGTTCGAGGAGCTCGAACGCGCGCCTGCGGTGCTGGTGGCGAAGGCGGGGCAGGTCGCGGGCGTCCTGACGAGGAGCGACCTCCTGGACTTCCTCGCGCACCGACGGCAGGCTCCCTCGCGCCAAGGCCCGATCTAGGTAGTGCTCGCGCTCGGGATCGACGTCGGCGCGCCGCGCAAGGGGATGGACCTGGTCTTGCTGGACGACTCGCGTGAGCCGGTGCGGATCGTCTCGAAGGTGGGGATCGACCGGCTCGGATCGCTCGTCGGCGAGCTCCGGCCCGACGTGATCGCTATCGACGCGCCGCCCGCGTGGGCCCCGAACGGCTCGTCGCGACTGACCGAGCGACTGCTCGCGCAGTGCAACATCCACGCGTTCAACACGCCCTCGGCGCGCACGGGCTCCGGTCACCCGTTCTACGCGTGGATGGAGTTCGGCTTCGAGGTGTTCGCGGTGGCGGCCGCGCGGGGCTACCCGCGCTACCGCGCGGGTGCCCCGCGCGGCACCGCGATGGAGGTCTTCCCGCACGGCAGCGCCGCGGTCCTCGCGGGCTGCCTGCCGCCGAGGGGCGCGAAGAAGAAGCCGTGGCGCGAGCGGATCCTGGCGACCCAAGGCGTGCCGACCGGGGAGCTGACGACCGCCGACCGCGTCGATGCCGCCCTTTGCGCGCTGACGGGCTTGCTCGCGCTCGAAGGGAAGCGATCCGCGCCCGGCGACCCGAAGGAGGGGGTGATCGTGCTCCCCGCCGCGTCGCTCCCCGCCCGGCCGTTCCGCCCGGCACCGGCCGAGGCGCACGACGAGGCCACGCTGCCGCTGTTCCGCGAGTGCGCGTGCGGCGACCCCGCGTGCCACGAGCTCACGCGGACGGAGTTCGCGCCGGGGCACGATGCCAAGCGAAAGTCGCGGCTATGGACGAGCGCCCGCACCGGTGTGCTCGCGATCGAGGAGCTGAGGAGACGCGGATGGGTGATCCCACCGGAGATGCGATGAGGTTCGAGACGGCCGCGGTCCATGCGGGCCAGGATCCCGAGCCCGTGTACGGCGCGGTCAACGTCCCGATCTATCAGAACGCGACGTACCTGCAGGAGGAGGTCGGCAAGCCGAAGGTGTGGGACTACGCGCGCGGCGGGAACCCGACGCGCGCGGCCTTCGAAGCGGCGCTCGCCGCCCTCGAGGGCGGCGAGCGCTGCTTCGCGTTCGCCAGCGGGATGGCCGCCGAGACGACCCTGCTGCTGACGCTCCGCCCGGGTGACCACGTCCTGCTCGCCGACGACGTCTACGGCGGGACGTACCGGTTGCTCTCGAAGGTGCTCGCGCCGTGGGGCCTCGCGTTCGACACGTGCGACCTGACCGACCCCGCGACCGTCCGCGATGCCTTGCGTGCCGAGACCCGGTTCGTCTGGGTGGAGACGCCGTCCAACCCGACGCTCAAGATCGTCGACATCGCGGCCGTGTCCTCGGTCGCGCATGCCGGCGGGGCGAAGGTGGTGGTCGACAACACGTTCGCCACGCCAGCCACGCAACGTCCGCTCGCGCTCGGCGCCGACGTGGTCGTGCACAGCGTGACGAAGTACATCGGGGGTCACTCGGACCTGATCGGCGGCGCGCTCGTCACGCGCGACCCGGAACTGGTGGAGCCGCTCGGTTTCCTCGTGAACGCGGTCGGCGCCGTGCCCGGCCCGATGGACAGCTATCTCGCGCTCCGCGGGCTGAAGACCCTCGCGATGCGGATGGAGCGTCACGCATCGTCGGCCGGCGCGATCGCCGCGTTCCTCGCATCCCATCCGAAGGTCAACCAGGTGTACTATCCCGGGCTCGCTTCGCACCCGGGCCACGACGTCGCCGCGCGGCAGATGTCGAACTTCGGCGGGATCGTGTCCTTCACCGTGAGCTCGGCCGAGGAGGCCGTGGCGATCGCGCAACGGACAGAGCTGTTCTTCCTGGCGGAGTCGCTCGGCGGCGTGGAGTCACTGATCGAGGTCCCCGGGCCGATGACGCACGCGAGCGTCGCGGGCTCGCCGATCGAGGTGCCGCCCGAGCTGATCCGCCTGTCCGTCGGCGTGGAGCATCCCGACGACCTGATCGAGGACCTCCGTCGGGCGCTCGGCTGACGTGACCCGTCGATCCGCGGCCCTCGTGTCAGTGACGTTCCTGCTGACGTTCGCCGGGGCACCGGCGAACGCCGCGTCAGGTCCCTCGCGCTTCCTCCGCGCCGAGCAACCCGTGAGCATGGCGTGGACGCCCGACGGCACACGGCTCTTCTTCGACGAGCAGGCGACCGGAGACGTCCGCGTCGCGACCGCCGACGGCACCGTGCTCCCGCAGCCGTTCACGCACCTCGACGTCGACGCGTCCTCGGAGACGGGGCTCCTCGGCGTCGCCGTGGATCCCGGGTTCCCCCAGCAGCCGTGGATCTACGTCTACTACTCCGATCCGGCGCTCGGGCTGAACCGCCTCGTGCGCTTCCGTGCCGACGGCGACGTCGCCGCGGGCCCGCCGCAGGTGCTCCTGGAGGGACTCGGTTCGCAGAACCGCTACCACAACGGTGGTGCGCTCGTGTTCGGTGCCGACGGCATGCTCTATGTCACCGTCGGCGAATCGCACGAACCATCGTTCGCGCAGGACCCGAACTCGATCGGCGGGAAGGTGCTCCGTCTCATGCCCGACGGATCGATCCCGCCCGACAACCCGATCGCCGGCAACCCGCTGTTCACGTTGGGACATCGCAACTCGTTCGGGATCTGCGTCGATCCGGCGAGCGGCGACCTCTGGGAGACCGAGAACGGACCGACGAGCGACGACGAGATCAACCTGCTGCGCGCGGGTGGCAACTACGGCTGGCCCGACGTCATGGGCTCCGGTGGACCCGAGGGCACGATCGACCCGGTGGTCGACCACGTGCAGGAGATCGCGCCCACCGGCTGTGCGGTGTGGCGCGGCGACCTCTACTACGGCTCGTACCTGGACGGCGCGATCCGGCGGCTCGACCTGCCGCCGGGGACGGATCCCCGGCCGGTCGCGGTGAGCGTCCTGGGGGAGCCGGTGTACGACGTGGCCGTCGGCCCCGACGACCGGATGTACGTCTCCTCGCCGAGCGGCATCTGGCGCCTGGATGCTCCGCCGACCGGGACCGTCTCCGTCCCCGCCTCGGCGCGTTCGTCCCGTTCGTATCCGTGGTGGGGATGGCTCTCGGTCTCGATCGCCGGCGTGCTCGTCGTCGCGCTCGTGCTGCGGCTCCGGGGCCGGCGGCTCGCTCCGTGAGCCGCCGGCGCGTTCGCCGGCACTTACGGAAGAGGCGCCATCCCCCAATCGTGCTCTGTCACGCTCGCCGGGAACGGGTGTTCGTGAGCCGTATCGGTCCGGAGCCCTCCCTCTTCACCGTCCACACCTGCTGACCGCTCCTCTCAACCCCGATAAGCAGCAGCGTCGAACTATCGGGTGACCACGTCGGGGCGAACGCGACGTCGGGATCCGTCGGAACGGTGAGCTCGCTGAACCCCGATCCGTCTGGATGAACGACGTGGATCTGGGACCGCTTGGGTACTCGCTGTTGAACGCGACCATCTGACCGTCCGGCGACCACGACGGGTTGTGCGAACGGGCGCCGCTCGGCGAGATCTGGCGAAAGCGGAGCCGTCCTGGTTCACGACGAAGAGCGCACTATCTCCGCCAGATGCGAGAGGGCCGGCCTCCCGACCGGCCCTCTCTTTCTCGTTCCCTATCGTGGGCTGCTCGCCCTCTCGGTTCACCCCCTGCCAGACTCCGTTGGCGGTTCCGAACTAGCCACGGACCACAGCTAGGTCGCGAGCGGGTGCGGCCCCCAGTCCGCGAAAATCTCGATGTTCGGCGTGTCTGTGACTTGGATCAGGTTCGTGCCGTCGGCTTTCGCCGCATAGATGTCCTCTGACACCGACTTCCGAAGGAAGATGGAGAACAGGATCGAAGTCCCGTCGGGCGACCAACCTGGGCTGAAAGCGAACGAGGAGCCACCACCGGTGTCGAGGGAGATCT